>Ga0209383_1001338_pt1 | contig 15458 bp, 16 predicted proteins | sample CoawatmetaG02DNA_FD_187510 | JGI IMG/M metagenome (GOLD analysis project Ga0209383, IMG submission 187510) | Marine microbial communities from the West Antarctic Peninsula - Coastal water metaG029-DNA (SPAdes) (version 2) | ecosystem: Environmental > Aquatic > Marine > Coastal ... | reverse complement strand
CTGGATCAAGAGGATTACCTTCAATTTTTTTTGCTATCACTCCAGCTTTTTCTCTAATTGCCATTTCAATTTCTGCTGCAATTTTAGGATTTTGCTCTAAATAAGTTTTAGCATTTTCTCTTCCTTGTCCAATTTTTTCACCTTTATAAGCATACCAAGCTCCAGCTTTTTCAACAATGTCAGCTTTTGCACCAAGGTCAACTAATTCACCTACTTTACTAATACCTTTGCCGTACATTAGGTCAAATTCAACAACTTTAAATGGTGGTGCTACTTTATTTTTAACCACTTTAACTCTTGTTGAGTTACCAATAATTTCATCTCCATTTTTAATGGCACCAATTCTTCTGATATCTAATCTAACAGATGAATAGAATTTAAGTGCATTTCCACCAGATGTAGTTTCTGGACTTCCAAACATAACTCCAATTTTCATTCTAATTTGGTTAATAAAAATCATCATTGTATTTGTGCTTGAGATTGAGCCTGTTAGCTTTCTTAAAGCTTGACTCATTAATCTTGACTGAAGCCCTACGTGGTGATCTCCCATTTCTCCTTCAATTTCAGCCCTAGGTGTTAGTGCTGCAACAGAGTCAATTACGATAACAGAAATCGATCCTGATTTAACTAAAGTATCAGCTATTTCTAGAGCTTGCTCACCAGTATCAGGTTGTGAAATTAACAATTCTTCAGTGTCTACACCAAGTTTTTTTGCATAAATTGGATCTAAAGCATGTTCTGCATCTATAAACGCACATGTTCCTCCTGCTTTTTGGGCCTCGGCTAGTACCTGTAATGCTAAGGTTGTTTTACCAGACGATTCTGGTCCATAGACTTCAACAACTCTTCCTTTTGGTAAGCCACCTATTCCAAGCGCTACATCTAAGCTTAATGATCCAGTTGAAACTGACTCGATGTCCATTGCTCTTCTTTGGCCAAGTTTCATTACTGATCCTTTTCCAAAATTATCGATAATTTGGGCCATTGCCGCGTCTAAAGCTTTGCTTTTTTCGTTGCCTTCTGCCTGCTGTGCTTTTGTAGATTTAACTACTTTTAAGTTGTTTTTAGTCATTTTATGCCTTTTTTATTAAATAATTAGTGTTCGAATCGTGTGTTAAATGTACACATTTTGTTCTCATTTTCAATAGTTATTTTTTTTACAATAAAATGGCTTAATTACTGTATTTTTAGGTAAGTACTATTCAACAAACCAATGGCTTGAAGAAGTTTAAATTGTGAAAGTAAATAGTTTCTTTCAGAATCTGCTAGGCTTATCTTTGAGCTTAGTAAAATTGAGTTTGACTGAATAACATCAAGTGTAGATCTTCCAAGACCAGTTTCATATTCAACTGTTATTCCTTCGTTTGCAATCTCAGCTGCTTTAACTTGAGACTTAACTGAATTTAATAAACTTTTTGAAGACTGAAGTGTGGACCATGAGATTGCTACATTACTGTTGTTAGCTTTTGTAGCACTGTTTAATAATAATTTTTTTCTATTTTGTAAATTTCGACTTTTGTTTAATGAAGCTCTATTTTTCCCACCCGAATATATTGGCCAGGTAACAGTTGCTTTTAAAACATTCTTATTGCGCTCATCAAATGATGAGCTCAAATCTTGAGATCTAGAATTCTCATAAGAAAGTTTTGCAGAAGGTGATAAATCAGATCGTGAAATAAGCACATCTTTTTCTGATTGTTCATATTCTAATTTTGCAATAATTAATTTTGGATTGTATTTTTTTGATTTATTTATTGCATCACTCAAATTGTTTGGAAGCATAAGCTTAATATCAAAATCATTATTTAAGCTATTTATAACTGTAATTGGTCCAATAACATTTTCATAATTTAACTTACTAGATATGATTTCATTTTTAGATTGAATAAAATTTGCTTGAGCTCCAGCTAATGAAGACTCGGATTGAGCCAAATCAGATATTGTAATTTGACCTCTTTCAAGTCTAGCTTTATTGGTTGTAACTTGTCGTTCTAATAAATTAAGATTACTTTGATTTATCTTTAATTTTTTATTGGCTAATACTAATCCAGAATAAGCTTCAATCGCTTTTAATAAAACTTCTTGTTCTTTTTTTAATAATTTTATAACCGCGAGATCAATTCCAATTTGATTTTTTTGAACATCAGCATTTCTACCAAAGTCTATCAATGTTTGTTCAATTTTTATAGATTGAGTAGAAGGATCAGCATCATTAACTGACTGTTCGACCCCTGCTCTATTTGTTAATTTACTTGTGTCTTCTTGACTTTTGCTTCCAGAAATTGTGATAGTGGGTAAGTAGTTACCTTTTGAAATTTTTAAATCTTCTTCAGAAATATTGATATTTTCTCTCTCAGCATTTAAATCAGTATTATTTTTATAAGCTTCTGTAAGGGCTTCAAATAAAGTTACCGCTAATACCTGTTGATTTAAAAATAAAATTGAGAATAATATTAAAATTGTTTTTTTCATTTTTTTTTAAATTTTATCTTTTCGATCTGATGATTACTATTTAAATTCATTATAACTGATGAACTTTTTATCGCATCTTTAAACATTTGTTGAGTAATTCTTTGATAAGTCTGCATAAAGCTTATCACGTCCCCGCTACTCATAATCTTTAAGTTTTTCTTGTTTTTTGTTTGAACCCAGAGCTTTCTCTCCTGTTTTAGTCTCCACTCTCTTAATAAGCTAAAGTTTTTAGCTTTTAGGTATAATAGTCCATCTAATTGATCAAATAATGTTTTATATTTTGTTTTTAATTGATTATTAACGTGAGTTCTCCATTTTGTTCCTTGGTCATGAACTCTTTCAAGTGAATTAATCGGTTTATTAAGTTGGCTACTTGATTGAGCTTTCGCTCCAACACACCAACCCTCAAAAATTACCACATTAGGCTTTGTTTTAACCTTATGCCATAAGCTCTTCTTATAGCGATCATCTATTGCTTTATTAAATTTGGGGACCAGCAAATTTTTAAAGTTCCTAGACTTAACTTTTTTAAAAAAACTTAGCATTAAATCAATATCATGAGTGCCTGGAACTCCTCTTGTCATTAATAGAGGATGTTTTTTCTCAGATAGTATTTTTCTATCTTTTCTTGATTTATAAAAATCATCAATTGAAACAATACAAACATTTAATTTAAAATATTTTCTTAATATTATAGACAAAATTGATGAGATAGTGGTTTTTCCAGAACCCTGTCCTCCAGCTAAGCCTATAATTAAAGTTTTTTTATTATTAGTTTTTTTTGAAATCCACTGACTTATAGGAATTAAAAAAGATTTAATCATCTTATCTTTGTTTTTAAATTTGTCTTTCTTGGTTTCTTGAGAAGAAATAAATTTAAAACAATCTTTTTTTACTTTTTTAAAACAATCATTAATTTCTTGCATAAAAAATTATTTTTTATCAAGGGGATGATTTTGACCATCATTCACAGCAACATTTTCTAATTCAAAAGTATTTATTTCATCTATGCATCCAAGATTAAATCCTGTCATAGCTGGATTGGCTCTTGGATTGTGATGTGTGTAAATTCCACAATTAGAACAAAAATAATGTTTCGCAATTTTTGAATGAAATTGATAAAGCGTTAACTTATCTTCACCTTTAATAATTTTAAAATCTTCATTCTTAACCATAGACATAATTGCTCCTTTTCTTTTACAAATAGAACAATTACATTTTAAAACTTTTTCCAAATTATCAGGCACATTTATTTCTACTTCTACTTCTCCACAATGGCATTTTAGTTTTTTCATTTATATTTCTCCTTTATTTTCTATATTAATTTCAAACATTGCTTCATTTCTTCTGTTCATAGGTAGTGTGAAAGGTCCATCATAGGTTGCTTTAATAGGTACACTCAAAATTAGTATATCATCTTTTTTTAATTCGTTTTCCAAAATACTTTTATGTTTAATGAAATTTTTATCAGAAGTTCTTCCTGAATATATAATAGCTGCATAATAACCACTTTTAATATTCAATATTTTAACATCTGAATTAGATGGAACTGGTATGTTTTCTTTATTAAATTTTGAAGGTAAATAAAATTGCATAGTCATATTTCCTTTTTTTTCCATTTGGGTGACTGGTGTTGTCATCTTAATCTCTTCATTATCCTTGTTATTGCCGGAGATATAATTAAATAATTTTCTAAAACTACTACCTTGATTTGATATATCTGTTTCAATAGCTAAACGATCAGAATATTTTCTGATTTCATAGATGTTATTTTTTTTCACCACTTCATAATTTGCTTCTTCATAAGCCATACTGTTAGAGGTTATAATTAAGCCAAGAAGCACAAGTGATAAAATTTTTTTCATTTTAATATGAGGCTTAAACTATCTCTGGTTGAAGTTATCCACAAGAGCACAAAATGTAGTTTCAATGTTCACGTTTTGATTCACCTTTGATTCAGTTACAGACTCAAAATACAACCTATTGCGTGTACTGTATAACTAGTCTATAAATCAGAACAAACCAAGAACATGAAATTAACTATTCCCTTTTATTTACATAAAGCTGGAGCTGGCTTCCCCTCTCCTGCAACAGATTATATCGAAGAGGATGTAGATCTTAATGTTCACTTAATCAAAAATGTTCCAGCTACTTTTATTATTAGAGTTCAAGGAAAATCAATGACTGATGTTGGTATTTATGATGGTGACTTATTAGTTATTGATAGAAGCTTAAAACCTAAAAATTTTTCAACAGTGGTTGCAAATGTTCATGATGAATTAGTTGTTAAAAGTTTTGTTAAATCAAAAGATGGTCAATTTTTAACATCAGGTTCAAAAAATATTGAAGATAAAATAATTATTGGTGATGAAATGGAAGTATTTATTTGGGGAGTTGTGACTTATGTCATTCATTCAACATACTAAGAAGATAGCATTAGTAGATTGTAATTCATTTTATGTTTCCTGTGAAAGATTGTTCAATCCTAAAATTAAAAATAAGCCAGTTGTAGTATTGTCTAATAATGATGGCTGCATTATTGCAAGATCAAATGAAGCAAAGTCTCTTGGTATCAAAATGGGCGAGCCTTACTTTAAAGCTAAAGAAATAATACTTAAACATAAAGTTTATGTATTTTCTTCAAATTACTCTTTGTATGGAGATTTATCTAGAAGAGTGATGAGAACTTTAAAAAGATTTAACCCTGAATTAGAAATATATTCAGTAGATGAAGCTTTTTTAGATTTAACCAATTATCCAGATGATGAAGTAGAAGATGTGGGAAAAGAAATTAGAAGCATTGTTTTACAGTGGACAGGAATTCCAACTAGCATTGGTATTGCTAAAACAAAAACACTAAGCAAAATTGCAAATCATATAGCAAAGAAAAAACAATCTGGTGTCACGAACTTAATAGGAATTGAAAATATTGATCCATTGCTAGAAAAAATAGATATCAACGATGTGTGGGGAGTTGGTAAACAGTTAACTAAATTCTACCATCAAAATGGAATTTATAATGCCAAACAATTAAAAAATATGTCGAATACTTGGATCAAAAAAAGTTCTAATGTTTTAAGTTCTAGGACGGCATTAGAGCTTAGAGGGATTTCTTGTATCCCACTAGAAACTAAAACTTCAAAAAGAAAAAGTTGTGTAGTGTCAAGATCATTTGGTACAAGGGTTGAAAAGTTTCAAGAGTTAGAAGAAGCAGTTGCAAGTTATTGTTTAAATGCTTCAGAAAAAATTAGATCAGAATCTTTAATAGCAAAATCGATAACTGTTTCTGTGAGAACAAGCCCCTTTCAAAATAGAGGTGTGTATTATTCAAATGCTAAAACTATAGATTTTCCAATAGCTACCAATAATAGTATTGAAATAGTTAAAACTGCTTTGATTGCATTGAATGAAATTTTTATTAATGGATATAGGTATCAAAAAGCAGGCATAACATTGACTAGTTTGGTTAGTTCGAGTGGTAGTAAAAATCTATTTTCCACTGAAAAAGATGAGAAAATTAAAGGCTTAATGAGATCTATTGATAACACAAATTATAAGTATGGACGATCAACATTAAGTTTGGCTAGTGCAGGAGTAAATAAAAAATGGAATATGAGAAGAGACCACTCTTCAAAGATAGATACAGCTGACTTTCATTCGCTACCAATAATAAAAGCTATTTAAGTTGATCTACACTGCTAATATTTTCTAAAGAGTTTTCAAATTCTAAAATACTTTCTCTCTGAGAAAGTATAATTACTGAAATCATCATAATAGCAACTCCTATAACAGGCAATAATGTAATCAATGATAGATTACCGGCAACTAAAAATAAGTAAGCAATTAAAAAAAATATAGATCTAATTAATAGTGTCATTTTAAAAACAGCTATAATTGATAGTGAGTGTTTTAATAAGTTAATAAAACTCATTTTTGATGGACCAAAAAATCTTTTACCTCTTATTGATGGGATAGACTTTCTATCTTTAAATAGTTTAGCAATAGCACCTGAAAAACTACTCCATGTTGCTTTATCTTTTATCATTTTATTAACTGCAAGTTTAGGTAAGCAAATAAAATTGCCAAACTTAATAGACTGTCCGGTGAAAAAAAAAGTTAAATATTTGTGTAAAAGGTAACAAAGTTTAAAAAAAGAACCTTCAGATCTTTTTACTCTATTAGCTGTAATAACTTTATCAGGAAAGTCATTTATCTTATTAATAAGAAGAGTTATTTCTTCCGGTCTATCTTCACCATCTCCATCCATTGGAATTATATAATCATAATCTTCATGCTCAGCAATATATCTTAAGCCGGATGCATTACATCTAGCATGTCCCTTATTTCTTTTCATATTAATTATTTTAATAGATTTAAGGTTATTGAAACTAAAATTATTAGTAGGTTTTTCTTCTGTAGAACAATCGTTTACAATTATAATTGAGAATTCATGTTTTAAATCATTAACTTGTAAGTCTATATCTTCTAAAAGTTTAAAAGCTGACTTCCAATCATTATATATAGGGATTAAAACTTTTATTTTGCTCATCTATTTCCTACACAAATATTATCAATACAAATAAATTCTGACAATGACTTAAGCTTATCTTTTGTAATCAATCCTTCCCAAACTGGTCTAGAATTTAGATGATATGATAAATTTCCAGCATGCCATTCATCGCCAAGGACAACATTAATTGGCAATGTATGATTTTGCTTCCATAAGTATTCAGTTTTAATTGCTATTTCTTTACCTAAATAATCTGTTCTTTTGTCAGTTTCAGTAATTGAAATATAGGCATAAGCAAAAAGTGAAAAAATAAACAAGATCAAAAATGTTGATATAAACCCATTTAACTTTTTAAGATTTATTTGTGCTTGAAAAATATAGATAATGAATACACCAAAAAATAAATAAAATGGGGTCATCCACATTGTTCTTATTTTAGACCCTGTTAACATGGAAGTTAAGAACATTAATCCAATTGGAATTAGATTAATAAATATTAAGAACAATAGTTTCTTATCTTTTAAAGTTACTTTTAACTTAATTTTTTTTATTAAAAAAAACGACATTAAAAAAAATGGAATTAGTATTCCTATTTGTTTGCCTAAAAATATTAAAGGGTAAGTTATATGATCTAATAAACTTGAATTCTCAAGCCCTGTTCTAGCTAGCCCATATGTAATTGTAATGTAATCGTTATTAGTTAACCAAATTAAATGAGGGACTAATAAAACAATAAAGACCTCTAAAGATATTAGATATTTGAAATCAAATTTTTGATATTTTTTTACAAAAATTATATAAAAGAATAATAGGACTATTGATATTAAAAGATAAATAAAAAGATATTTTGATAAAAACCCTATAGCTGCAAAAACACCAAACAAAAAACAATCCTTAAAAGTTATTATTTGTTTATCAAATATTTTCCACGAATAGTAAACACATAATGACCAAAAAGGTAATTGGCAAACATTCACATTAAATTCAGGTGTTGTAAAATTATAGAAATAAATACCTTCTAAAAGAAGTACTGATATTAAACTTAAAGTTTTATTCTTAAAAAACTCTTCAGCAAATTTAAAAACAATAATAAATGCAGTTACTACAAACAATTGACTTAATAAGTAATAAGCCCAATCCTGCGATCCAAAAGCTTGATAAACAACTTCTGGAAAAAATGCACTTGCTGGTGGGTGTTTATTAAATCCCCAATCTAAGTTACTACCCCAAGCTAATGCTTCAATTGTATCAAGTGGTAAATTGTTATTTGTTAATGCTGGAACAAATGTCCATAAAATTAAATGAATTATAAGAAAACTATAAAACAATTTATTTATATTGTTTTTATTGATTAACATTTCATTGATTTTATATGAATTAAGCTTGCTTGACACGTATTAATTGCTGAATATACTCCGGCCACTAAATTTATACATATGCCTAAAATCTCAAAATCATCTACTAAAAAACCAACAGTTAAAGCAAAAAAAGTTGCTGCTGTAATCAAAAAACCTACTAAAGTAATAAAAAAGATTAGTACTACTGAAAACAAAGTTAAGGCACCAATTAAAATTTCAAAAACATATATTCCAAAAGATACTGAAAAATATATGTGTGATAAGCACTTATCTTTTTTCAAGATAAAACTTACTGAGTGGAAAAAAGAATTGGTAAAAGCAAATAATGAAGCTCTTTACCATGGGTCAATGGATGACAATAGTGTTTCAGCAGATATTGTAGATCAAGCAAGCTCTTACACAGATAAAACTGTAGAAATGAAAGCAATCAATAGACAAATTAAATTAATTTCTAAAATTGACCAAGCTTTAATAAGAATAAAAGATAAAACTTTTGGATTTTGTGCTGAAACTGCCGAACCAATTGGAATAAAAAGGTTAATGGCAAGACCAGTTGCGCATCTTTGTATTGCAGCTCAAGAAAAGCATGAAAAAGATGAAAAAGTTTACGCTGACGATTAGAATTTTTAATTGTATCAATAATAGGTCAATAAATTGCATTTAGCTTTCTAGTTTGATTGCATTCCCTACTTTTATTTTACCATCATTTAATGATCTTAAATAAATTCCCATATCAAAGTGATTGTAGGCTTTCTTTAAAGATTGAAGTAAACTTAGATCACTGTGATCAGTTTTTGGTTTTAAATTAATAGCAACGCAACGTGGAATATTTCTTTCTACTTTAAATAAAACATTATTAATTTTTATATTTTTTCCAATCCAATTTCGCTCTTCCCAGGCATCAATTCCATCAACATAAAAATTTCCTCTAAATCTCTGAAATTCAACTTTTTGATTAATTCTTTTTTCAAAATCTCCAATACTATTTAGATTTATTAAGGATATAGAATTAAAAACTTTATTCGAATTTGATGTGTCATAAAAAGGAAATTCATTATTTTTTAGTAAAAATATTGGCTTCTTTAATGAGCTCTCTAGATCTATCAGTTTATTTATAAGTTTAGATCTTTGATCTAAATCATCAGCTATTATTGATACTTGTTCCTCACCACCAAGTATTAAAGCTAATTTATTATCTTTGTATGTGAAGTTATACTTGTTTAAAACTGGAGAATTTTTTAGTGATAAGAAATTATTAAGTTTTCGGTCATTTGGATTTTTCTCTATTAAGAGAGCTTTTTCTGCATCAATAACTCTTGAAAAAGCAAATTTTCTATCATTCAAAATTCCTAAATTTTTTTTAATCTCACATGACTCAATATTTGTAAAAGATAAAGATTTTATAGGACTAAAGTGTATTGAAGAAATAATTCCATTCATGTAATATTTTATACCAATTCTTCAAAAAAAGGCTATTTGTAATTAAATATGAAAAAAAATAACTCTAGACAAAATTCAATTTCATTTACTTTTGCTAAAAAATATATTTTTTATTATTATGCTTTAATTTGGATAGTTTTATTATTATATCTATTTATTAAATGAACAAAAAAATAATACTAATTATTGTTGTTGTGTTAGCTATAGAATTATCAGGAAATGGCCTCTTAAGCTCTATATACAGACTAATAAGTTAAGAGATTAAGGTTGAGGAGGAAACTCTTTTTTATTCATAAACTGATATCCTTTTATTACTGCTTCTCTTTTAGAAATATCAATATACCAACTTGATAAATTCTTATAATTCTTAAGTCCAATATCATGCCATTCATGTCTTGCAATCCAAGGCCATGTTGCAATGTCTGCAATTGTATAATCGTCCCCAGCCAAATATTTTGATGAAGATAACCTTTCATCCAGTTCACCATAAAGCCTTTTTGCAATTTTAAAAAACCTTTCTTCTCCAAATTGGCTTTTACCAGGATTGTAATGATGGAACTGATGGTGTTGCCCAAGCATTGGCCCAATAGTTCCCATCTGTGCCATCAACCATTGATTTATAATATTACGATCTTTAGTTTCATAAAATTTATTATATTTATCCGCTAAGTATATAAGGATCGCTCCAGACTCAAATACAGACTCTTTGTTTTCATGGTCTATTATTGCAGGTATTTTACCAAAAGGACTTATCTTTTTAAAATCAGGTTTCAATTGATCATCTTTTGATAAATCCATTGCTGTAACTTTAAAATCACAACCTATCTCTTCTAATAATATACTTATTTTTTTCCCATTTGGAGTGTCAGAACTGAAGAGCTCAATCACCCCTTCACACCTAGTCGTTCTTTGACTGTTTTTGAAGATGTGGTGAATTCAAATCTATATTTTTCATCTGGTTTTGCATATTTAAAGCATCCTCTTGCAGCAAGAGCACCCTCATGAAAGCCTGATAGAATTAACTTAAGTTTTCCAGGATAAGAGCAGATATCACCAATTGCAAAAATTCCTTCTTTATTAGTTTCAAAACTTTCAGTATTAACGGGAACTGTTTTTTTATCCAAATTTAATCCCCATTCAGCAATAGGTCCCAGTTGCATTATTAATCCAAAAAAGCCCAAAACATAATCAGTTTTAATTTCTTTTAAACTCTCATCATCATGTTTAATATTAATGCTTTCAACTTTTTCATTACCACTAACAGAACCTAGTTGATATTTTGTATAAACTTCTATTTTACCTTCATCTTTTAACTGATTAACTTTATCAATACTTGCTTGCATTCCTCTAAATTCATCTCTTCTGTGAACTAATATGACTTTAGATGTGCTTGATAATTCAATTGCCCAGTCTAAAGCTGAGTCCCCTCCACCAAAAATGGTAACTGTTTTATCTTTAAAAATTGTTTTATCTTTAATTGAATAAAGTATTTGTTTTCCTTCATATTTTTCAATTTCTTTTGTTGGGAATTTTCTTGGCTCGAAAGATCCTACACCAGCTGCAATAATTATACTTGATGCTTCAAATTCAGTTCCTTTATTTGTCTTTATTAACCATTTTTTTTCAACTTTTTTAAGCTCTTCTACTCTCTCGTTTAAATGAAAATTTGTTTTAAATGCTTTGATTTGTTCAATTAAGTTATTAGTTAACTCTTCACCTGTGCATTCTGGAACCGCAGGTATGTCATAAATAGGTTTGTCTGGATAAAGCTCAATGCACTGTCCGCCTATTTTATCTAAATTATCAACTACTTCACATTTTAATCCAATTATTCCTAATTGATGGACACAAAATAATCCAACTGGCCCTGCTCCTATTATTAAAGTATCTGTTTTAATCATTTAACCTTGTTTTGATGGAAGACTAACTGTTAGCCCATCTAATTCATCTGAAACTAATACTTGGCAACTCAATCTACTAAATTTATTTGGCTCAAATGCCATATCCAGCATGTCTTCTTCTCCATCTTCTTTTTTTGGTAGCTTATCAAACCATTCTTCTTTGACATAAACGTGGCAAGTAGCACAAGCCATTCCACCTCCGCAATCAGCATCAATCCCAGGAATATCGTTTTGAACTGCACCCTCCATTACACTTAGCCCATTAGAAACTTCTATAGTATAAGACTTTCCATTATTTTCAATGTAGGTAATTTTAGCCATTGAACTATATATAGTAATTTAAAAAAAAAGGGCAAGTACACAAAATGTACTCGCCCTTTCTTAAATTATTTACGTGTTACTAATTACTTAGCTTTTCTACCACCTGATTGCGTAGCTGCAGCCCAAATTACTAGACCAAATGCAATTTTGTTTAAGAAGTCAGCAACGTTATAAACAACGTTAAGTGTGTCAGCATCTACACCACCTGTTAGGTAACCAAATACGTAACCTAATGGGTAAATAGCCCAACCTACTGTAATAATCATTCTCATTGCACCAAATGCAGTAACAAGAGCTTTGTTACCACTTTTTGCTGCAGCTTTTCCTGCTTCACCAGAAAATACTTCATAAAGAATGTAGAACCATCCAGCCATACCGATTACAAAACCAAGTGTAGCGTTAATGTATCCTGCTTCTCCTAAGTATCCACCAAGTAGCATTACAACAGTACCAATTAACAATCTCCAGAATATTCCAGAATTTGCTTTACCTACAGCAGCTAGAATTAAATAAAATTCTATCATTTGTAATGGTACAGTGATTAACCAATCAATATATCTGTAAACAGTTGGTGACTCACCAGTCATAACCCATACTTCTCTCATATACATGTAATGTATAAAAGCGATACCAGTTACTAGACCAGCAACAATTATTGACGTTCTCCAACCTGCTGCAACACTTCCTGCTTCTAAGAAAAAGAAAGCAGTTGCTGCTAACATCGCCATTGAAATCACCCAAAACGAGATTCCAACAAAGTCATCAGAAGCCAACATAGCTGTTTCCGCGTTTGCTACACCTGAAGCACCCATTAGGGCTACAGCTGTAAGAGCAAACAATTTTAGTTTTTTCATAAAAAACTCCATCTTTTGTTAGTTTTAACTTTTAGTTTATATAAACTAGACTTAAACTAATGCTTAAGTCAGGTTGAGGTTTAACTATCAAAGTTATCTAGTTTTTAGAAGGCTTAATTACATCTAATTTGTATTGATTTTACTTACTTTTTAAATTTTAATACAATTTTTAATTTAATAAGCAAAAAAAACAGCAAAATAGAATCAAATAATATGTCAAAAAAATTTAATGATATTTACCAAAATTCTTTAAAAAATCCTGAAGATTTTTGGCAAGAAGTGTCTAATGATATTTTTTGGTTTAAAAAACCCACTAAAATTTTAAATAAATCTAACCCACCTTTTTATAAGTGGTTTGAAGATGGGGTTACTAACACTTGTTACAATGCATTAGACATTCATATCGATCAAGGTAGAGGTGATAAGCTAGCTTTAATCTATGATAGCCCAATAACTGGCAACAAAAAACAATTTACCTACAAAGAATTAAGAGAAAAGGTTTCAAAGTTTGCGGGAGCACTAAGAAATCAAGGAGTAAACAAAGGTGATAGAGTGATAATCTATATGCCCATGATCCCAGAGGCAGTTATAGCTATGTTAGCATGTGGAAGAATTGGAGCAATCCACTCTGTGGTGTTTGGGGGATTTGCTTCTAATGAACTAGCTAGCAGAATTGATGATAGTAAAGCAAAAGTAATAGTTACAGCTTCATGTGGCTTTGAACCTGGAAAAACTGTTGAGTACAAACCATTGGTTGATGCAGCAGTCAAGATGGCTTCTCATAAAATTGATAAAATGATCTTATTTCAAAGAATAGATCATACAGTTGAGCTTAATGCTCCAAAAGAAATTAGTTGGGGCGAAGCACTTTCAAATGCAAAAGAAGTAGATTGTGTCGAAATGAATTCAAATGATTTAGCTTATATTTTATATACCTCAGGAACTACGGGTGTTCCTAAAGGGATAGTTAGAGATATTGGTGGCCATATAGTTGCTCTAAAATGGACTATGAAAAATATCTACAATATTGATGCTGATGATGTCTGGTGGTCAGCAAGTGATATTGGATGGATTGTTGGACACTCTTATATTGTCTATGCTCCTTTATTTAAAGGTTGTACTACAGTATTATTTGAAGGCAAGCCCGTTGGTACTCCTGATGCTGGTGCTTTTTGGAAAATAATTTCAGACTATAAAGTAAAATCCCTTTTTACAGCTCCAACTGCTTTTAGAGCTATTAAAAAAGAAGACCCTGAGGGTAAGTTTTTTTCAAAATATGATTTAAGTAAATTTGAGTCATTGTTTTTAGCTGGTGAAAGAGCAGATCCCGATACCATCAAGTGGGCAGAAAATTTATTGAAAGTTCCTGTAATTGATCATTGGTGGCAAACTGAAACAAGTTGGGCAATTAGTTCAAATTGTACTGGAATAGAAATGATGAAAACAAAATATGGTTCAGCCTGTAAAGCTGTACCTGGATATGATGTCAAAATCATGAAACCTGATCAAACTTTAGCAAAACCTAATGAGATGGGAGATATAGTTGTAAAATTACCTTTACCCCCTGGAACTTTTCCAACTTTATGGAATGCAGATAAAAGATACAAAGATAATTACATGACCAACTATGAAGGTTACTACGAAACTTATGATGCAGGTCATATAGATGAAGATGGTTACATTTGGATCATGTCTAGAACAGATGACATTATTAATGTTGCAGGTCACAGATTATCTACAGGTGCAATTGAAGAAGTTTTATCAGAACACCAATCAGTTGCTGAGTGTGCAGTATTAGGAATTGCTGATAAATTAAAAGGACAATTACCAATTGGTCTGGTCGTCCTTAAGACAGGTGTTGAAAAAGATAATGAAACTATTTCAAAAGAATGCATAAAAATGGTTAGAGATACTATTGGACCAGTAGCAGCATTTAAAACTGTAATTGTTATTAAAAGATTACCAAAAACAAGATCTGGCAAAATATTAAGAGGAACTATTAGAAAAATTGCTGATGGAGAAGAATATAAAATACCAGCAACAATTGATGATCCCGAAATTTTAACTGAGATAAAAGAAGACTTAATTAAAAATAATATTCTTGAGTAATGATTAAAACATATCTAATTTTAATGATTGCAATTTTTTGTGAGGTAGGTGGAACAATGTTATTACCCGTTTCACAAAATTTTACTAAAATAATTCCAACTACTACTCTTGCAGTTTTATATTTATTATCTTTTTATCTTATAACTTTTGTTGTTGATAAAATTCCAATTGCAATTGTTTATGCAACATGGAGTGGTCTTGGAGTATTTACAGTTGCAATATTGGGATATGCTTTCTTTAAACAATCATTGTCTTGGCAGGCTATATTAGGATTACTCTTTATTGTTTTTGGAGTTGTGCTTGTAAATAGCTTTTCAGTAAAAACTATTTGAGAAATCATTAAATCTTTGAAAGAAAATTTTCGAGAATATAAAAATAATCAATTAAATCTTTATTAATTAATTTCTCATTAGATTTATGACCCTCAGATCCAGTTCCTGGCCCAATATTTATTATATTAACATTATCATCTGCAAAATATCTTCCATCACTG
>Ga0209383_1001337_pt1 | contig 15460 bp, 14 predicted proteins | sample CoawatmetaG02DNA_FD_187510 | JGI IMG/M metagenome (GOLD analysis project Ga0209383, IMG submission 187510) | Marine microbial communities from the West Antarctic Peninsula - Coastal water metaG029-DNA (SPAdes) (version 2) | ecosystem: Environmental > Aquatic > Marine > Coastal ... | reverse complement strand
TTCTATTTTTAAGGTTTCTGAAATTCCTTGTATAGGTGATTTATTAATTTTTTGTCCTCTTTGTGATTTTTGAGGTGGCTGTGTGTATACTACTGATACTGGGTACCCATTTTGATATAACGATGTTAGTATGGGTACAGCAAAAAATGGTGTTCCCATAAAGACAATTTTTTTTAACATTATTTAAAAAATTTCTCTATTAACTTTATTTTTAGAAAGTTTTTTTATAATCATTGATTTTTTTAATTTTGATAAATAGTCAATAAACAAAATTCCTTCTAAATGATCCATTTCATGTTGAATGCAAGTTGCCAATAAACCATCCGCTTTTAGGAATTGTTTTTTTCCATCATAATCCAAGTATTCAATCTCACATGCATTAGGTCTTTCTATTTCTGCAAATTGATCTGGTACGGATAGGCATCCTTCTTCGTACTTGGCTTTCTCATTATTTTTATTTTTAATAAAAGGGTTAACAAAATATCTTGGTTCTTTTTTATCTTCATCTCTACTAATATCCATCACTATAATTCTTTTAGGGACTCCGATTTGGATAGCCGCAAGTCCAATTCCAGGTGCATTATACATAGTATCTAGCATGTCATCCATCAGTGTTCTCTCCTCATCACCAACTTTATCAACACTCTTTGATATTTGACGTAACAACTTATTTGGTTCTGTTAAAATTTTTTTAACTGTCATAATTGTTGATTATTTTATTATAAATTTTAAACTTTTAAAGGAAGAACTTTAAGAAGAATTTTATTTCTTAATGGGTCTGCATCAAGCTGGTTAAGTGTACTAATAATAAAATATAATGTGTCATCGTCAATATTATTTAGCTCATCTTGTCCAATAACCTCAATAATTCTGAGTATTGCCACTGCTATATCACCACTATTTATAAATATCTGAATATCAGATGGTATTTCATACTCATTTATCTCATATAGATTTTTAAACTTATCAGAAACCTGAATACCATCAGACTTGAGAGCCTCAACTAAAATGATATCTTTCTTTGAAAATAAATATTTTTTATTTTTTTTAACTTTTTTTAATAAATCATTTAAATCTTTGGCAATATTTTTTGATGACCCGTCATCTTTAAAATAATTAATCAATTTTGATTGATGTAATATTTTATTATTTATTTTAATATTAGTTAATTCAGTTTTTTCTTTATTTATATAATTATTATAAAATGAAGTAAAATTTGAAGGAACTTCTTCTTTATCAATTTCTTTTAGGAATGCTCTTAACTCCAGATCAAATGCATTTTGCATACCTTCATTTTTGAATGAGTTCTTCAAGGCACTTATTAAAAGAAGTTTATTTTTAGTCTCAGTTGTAATTAAAATTCCTTGATAAATTAGTGCCCTTGACTCAACAGCTGATAATACTTTTGTAGACTCTCTGATGTTTAGCAGTTGGTTAATATTAAATTGAAATCTTTTATAAAGTTCAAATAGCTCTTTTTCTGAATAGTGTTTTTCATGTGTGGCTTTTTCAATACTGTTTATCTTAGCCATATTTGTAAGCGCTATATCTTCAATATGATCTAATAGATTTGAAGTTGATAAATATTTCCAAATTTTTTTAGAAGTAGAGTCTTTAGGCTCAAATTTAAATTGAGGATTTGTTCTATGAGATAAATGAAAATCTAAAATTGTATTTTCTGATATCTGAATATCGGGTTCATTGGTATAGCCCATTAAAAAATTTATTTTGTCTTCATAAAATTTATCTTCAAAACCTAGTTCTTTTTTTAAATCTAATAATAATTGAGCTTCTTCTTTTTTATTATCGTTAATTAAACAATAGATATTAAATTTTGATAAATAATCATCTTGGATTGAGTCTTTAATCTCAGAAAAAACTTTACATGCTTTTTTTATTTCAGATTTTGAAAGATAATCATCTACTAATAATTTAGTAAGCTTTGGATGATCGTTAATTATTTGATTTTTTAATAAATATTTTTCAATTAATCGAAAGTTAGAATTTTTGATAAGCCAATTTGATTTTAATTCCAAAAATTGATCTTTAGAGATATTTATTTCAGGATAGTGAGCATTAGTTAATAATAAAATATCTAAAATTTCTGAAGCGTCTTTTGAAAGATTCATTTTATTGATTCTTTTGAATATATTTAAAATTTGATCACCATTTGATTTGGACCACATATTAATATCTAGTCCATTTTCTGCTGGATCATACAATCCTACAATTTTAATATTATCTAATATAAAATTTTGATCTTCTTTTATATTTAGCTGGTTATCTTTTTGAGATTGCATTTTATAAATACTATTTTGTGTAACATCTTTTTTTTTATTGTTATTTAGTACATCAATATTTTTGGGAGTTTTTTCTTCAATGTTCCATATATCAATAGGTTCTTCAGATTGGGTGGGAAGTCCAAAAAGTAAATAAAATAAAATAATTGATAAATATTTTTTATTTAATAATCTTAAGCTTTTCATTTGGAATAATTTTTTCAATTTCTTTATTTGGAGATGGAAAATCAATTTTACCTAGCAACACTATTGCACCAATAATAATAATTAAAACTAATATCACTTTAACTAAAAGGCTTTTACCTGTGCGAGTACTTGTGTTTTTTGAAAATTGCATATATTCTTTATTAATTTCAAATTAAGACATATTTGTGTTTTTTCAATAAAGAAAGCTTATGAATTCAAATAAAAACCTTGTTTTTTTAGGCATGATGGGGTCTGGAAAATCTTCTATTGGTAATTTAATTTCTAAAAAATTAGACCTCCCATTTATTGATGTGGATAGCCTGATTGAGGAAAATGCTGGAATGAGTATTTCAGAAATTTTCAAAAAAAACGGTGAGAACTATTTCAGAAATCTGGAGGAAAAAATAACACTTAAATGTTTAAAAAAAATTAAAAGTGTTATTTCTCTAGGCGGAGGTGGATTTATTAACTCTAAAATTAGAAAAGAAGTTCTTACTAATCATTTTTCATTTTGGCTAAATTGGGATGAATCAATTTTAATTAGAAGAATTAAAGGTAGCAAAAAAAGACCCCTTGTATTTAAATCAACAGATCAAGAAATAAGAACAATAATTAAAGATAGGTCAAAAATATACTCAAATGCAAAATTTAAAATAAACTGTAATAAACTTACAAAAACTGAAATAGTAAAAAAAATTATAAAAATTTATGGGCTTCACTAAACTATATGTAAAAACTGGAAATCAAAAGTATCCAATTTTTATAGGAAATAATATTTTAAACAAACTTAATAAAATTTTAAAAGAAAGTTTAATTAATTTTAATCAATGTCTTATTGTTGTCGATAAAAATGTACCTAAAAAAAACTTAAGTAAAGTCTTAAAATCGTTATCTAAAAAAAAAATATCTCTTCATTATTTTCATTCTAGCGAAAAAAATAAGAACCAAAAAAATATTGATAATATTTTATCTATCCTGCTAAGTAAGAATTTTAATAGAAACGATTGTGTGATTTCTATTGGAGGCGGTATAACTGGTGATGTATCTGGTTTTGCAGCAAGTATCTTTAAGAGAGGATTACAATTTATTAATATACCCACTACTTTACTATCCCAAGTAGATTCTTCAATTGGAGGAAAAACAGGAATAAATAGTAAATATGGTAAAAATCTAGTTGGTGCATTTTATCAACCTAGTCTAGTTATTTCTGATATTACTTTTTTGAAATCTCTGCCTAAGAGAGAAATCATATGTGGTTATGGAGAAATTTTAAAACATGCAATAATAGCAGATAAAAAATTTTTTTCTTTTCTAGACATAAATGGCTCTAAAATTTTAGATCTTAAAAGTCCTTTAATAGAAAAAGCTATTTTTAGAAGCTGCTCTATTAAAAAAAAAGTAGTCGAAAATGATGAAAAAGAAATGGGTATAAGAAAAATTTTAAATTTTGGTCATACATTTGCTCATTCTTACGAGGCGACTCTAGGATATTCGAAAAAACTCAACCACGGAGAAGCAGTTATACTGGGAATTAATTCAGCTGCAAAATTTAGTTTATCAAATAATATTCTAAATATTAAAGAATTTAATTTGATAGAAAATCACCTAAGTAAATTAGGTCTTCCAAAAAATATAAATAAATTCTTTTCTAAAAAAGATTTAAACAAAATATTATCTTTTATGAAAAAAGATAAAAAAAATAACACAAATAAAATTAATTTAGTCCTACTTAAGAAAATAGGGTCTCCAACATATAAATTACAATTTGATGAAAAAAAAATTAATCTCTTTCTAAGAAAAGAATTAATTAAGTAGTATTTGAATTGAGTGAATGTGTTCCTTTAATTCAAGATCTAAAATATTATAGATTCTTTTAGTTGAGTCTATCTTGCTTGTTTCAGCAAGTTCCTCTGAATTTATTATTAATTTTAAATGAAATTTCCCCTCTTGGTGACCTTTGTGATTTTTATGTAAAAAACTTTTATCCTCAATTTTAAGATCCTGAATAACTATTTTTGCTTGAAGCTTATTTTTAACAATTGCAATTAATTCATTTATATTCATAAGTATTATTTTATTATTATATAACATGAAAAATATTTGTGACTGGAATAATTGCTCTAAAATTGGTGAATATAAAGCGCCAATTGAAAAAGATAATAGCAAAAGTTATAGACTACTTTGTTTGGCTCATGTTAAGGAATTCAATAAAAATTGGAATTATTTTAAAGGAATGGACGATGAACAGGTATTTGATTTTTTAAAATCAGACATGACCTGGCACAAACCGACTCAAAGCTTTAGCTCTTCAGATAATTTTTTTAAAGTTCTGTGGAACAACACTTTAAAAGATGAGTTTGATAAAACTAAACTTAAGGGTGAATATAATCACATGAATCAATTCAAGTTTGATTCTAATGATATTAAAGCTTTCAGTATTCTGGGTGCTTCGGTTGGTTTAAAATGGGAACAAATACAAGATAAATTCAAAACTCTTGTTAAAAAATTTCACCCTGATATTAATTTGGGAAATAAAGAATACGAAGAAAAACTTAAATTAATCACTTTAGCCTATACTCAGCTAAAAAATACTTATAAGGAAAAAATTGACACCTAATTTAGATATACAGCCAGACATTAAAATGTCCTTAAAACAAAGTTTTGGAATTGATTCAGATATGGAAGTTGATGCATTTTCAAAAAAAAGTGAATACGTACCTGAGATAGATAAAAATTATAAATTTGATAGAGATACTACACTTGCGATTATATCTGGATTTGCATTTAATAAGAGAGTTTTAGTTCAGGGGTATCATGGAACTGGCAAGTCGACACACATAGAGCAAATTGCTGCAAGATTAAACTGGCCCTGCATTAGAGTGAACCTAGACAGTCACGTGAGTAGAATTGATCTTATCGGCAAGGATGCAATTGTTGTAAAAGATGGAAAACAAGTTACAGAATTTAAAGAAGGTATTTTACCTTGGTCTATTCAAAACCCTGTGGCTCTTGTATTTGACGAATACGATGCTGGACGACCAGATGTAATGTTTGTTATTCAAAGAGTGTTAGAAGCTGAAGGAAATTTTACTCTTTTGGATAAAAATAAAGTTATAAAACAAAATAAATTTTTTAGATTATTCGCAACCTCTAATACAGTCGGATTAGGAGACACGACAGGACTATATCATGGCACACAACAAATAAACCAAGGACAGATGGACAGATGGAATATTGTTACATCTTTAAATTACTTGAGCCTTGATAAAGAAATGGAAATTATTTTAGCAAAAAATAAAAATTTAAATAATCCTAAAGGTAAAGAAAAAGTATCCAATATGATAAAGGTAGCTTCTTTAACCAGAAAAGGTTTTATAGCAGGGGATATTTCAACAGTTATGAGTCCACGAACTGTATTGCATTGGGCTGAAAATACAGAAATCTTTAAAGACAGTGGATATGCGTTTAGAGTTACATTCTTAAATAAATGTGATGATATAGAAAAAAATACTATAGCTGAATATTATCAAAGATGTTTTGGTGACGAATTACCAGAGTCGATGGTAAATATTCAGATTTAAATGAGTAACAAAGAAGATAATTTTAAAGAACAATTTAAGCAAGCACTAGCCTCTACTGCAAAAGTAATTTCTGAAGATTATAAGTTAAATATCAAAAAAATTGATAAAGATTTAAATCAAAAAAAAACAGACTTCCTTAATGTAACAAACTTATCAAATAAGAGTGATTTTATAAGGTTAAGAGCAGAAACAGATTCAGGTGCACTGAAAAAAAAATTTTCAAATAAAGAGATATTTTATAAGAATTTACCTAATAATCCTTCTTGTAAATCCCTGTACAATATTGCTGAAAAAATTAGATATGAGTTTTTGGGTGGAAAAATGCTGAAAGGGGTTGGGAAAAATTTAAGTGAAAATTATAATCATAAGATAGCTTCAGTTCGTAAAGATCAATTAAAAAATAAAGAAGATGTTCCTATAACTGAAGCTTTTGAATTGTATATGTTAAAAAAATTTTTAAATTTAGAGCTGAATAAAATTTCTTTAAAAAAATTGAGTTTTTGGGAGAAAGATTTTATCTCCTCTATTGATAAACATTTAGATTTTTTAAAAAAAAATTTAGAAGACCAAAATAGCTATGGTTTAAAATTTTCAGAAATTCTTGAAAATATGAATGTTTTTAATTCAGATAATGATGAAGGTAATAAAGACGATGATGAGAAAGATAATGAACAAGAGAATAAATCAGAAAATAATAATGATAAACACTCAGATAACAAAGAAGATGAAAATAAACAAGATGATACACAGATAAGTTTAGACGCAGGTTTTGATCTTAGTGAACAACAAATGAATGAAGAGCTAGAAGATTCAGAATCTCTTAAAGAGAGCGATGAAAGCATAATACAAAAAACTAATTTAAATAATGCAGATCAAGAATATAAAATTTTTACGACAGAATTTGATGAAATTGCAAAAGCTGAAATCTTAGAAGATACAAAAGAAACACAGAAATTAAGAAAGAATTTAGACCAACAGCTTATTGCTTTCCAAGACCTAATAACTAAGCTTGCAAATAAATTACAAAGACAACTGCTTGCAAAACAAAATAGAGCTTGGGAGTTTGACTTGGAAGAAGGTTTGCTAGATAGCTCCAAACTAACTAGAATTATTATGGACCCTTATAACTCACTATCTTTTATGAGAGAAAAGGATCTCGATTTTAAAGATACCATAGTAACTTTATTAATCGATAATTCAGGATCAATGAGAGGACGTCCTATAACAATCGCAGCACTTTGTGCAGATATATTATCCAGAACACTGGAGAGATGTTCGGTAAAGGTTGAGGTACTAGGTTTTACAACCAAAAACTGGAAAGGTGGAAAAAGCAGAGAGGCTTGGGCCAAAAATGATAAACCAAAAAGTCCAGGAAGGCTTAATGACTTAAGACATATTATTTATAAAGGAGCAGACACACACTGGAGACAAGCTAAAAATAATATAGGTTTAATGCTTAAAGAAGGCTTATTAAAAGAAAACATTGATGGAGAAGCTATATCTTGGGCCTACAATAGAATTAAAAAAAGAAAAGAAGAAAGAAAAATTTTAATGGTAATTTCTGATGGTGCACCAGTAGATGACTCTACCTTATCAGTTAATTCAGGAGATTTTTTAGAAAAACATTTAAAAAAGATGGTTAAATTTATAGAAGCCAAAAATGATATAGAAATCTTAGCTATTGGTATTGGTCACGATGTTTCCAGATACTACAATAAAGCTATTAAAATAACTGATGTCCATGAACTTGGGGATGTAATGATTTCCCAACTAAGTGGGTTATTCGATAATAAAAAAAATTACACTAAAGGTTTAAAAGATCTCTATTCCTCCATTTAATATTAACCTCAGCACCACTTCTTGTTAGTGAATTTCTAAATAAGATATCTGCATAATTTTTTTCAAGTAAAGTTTTACCTATAAAAATACCAAGGCCTAATCCTGTTTTTGATTTTATAGATGATTTATATGATTTAATATAGGGTTCACCTATGTTTCTTAACACACCTTTGGGATATCCTTCACCATCGTCTTCAATGACAACTTCTGTAAAATTGTTGTCACTTTTTATATTTATAAAAACTTTGCTTTTTGAAAATTTGTTTGCATTACCAATAAAATTTCTTAATCCATAAACAATCTCAATAGATTTACTAATATTTAATGAATTAGAAAATTGATCAATATTTATAGTAAACTCTTTTTTGCTTGTTTCCCTAAAAGATTTTATAATTTCAGTTATATAATCAACCATGGTTAGGTCTCTATCAATAAAATCATCTTCTACAGTAGGATTCAATGTTAACTTTTTTAATATTTCACTACATCTTTCTATTTGGCTCATTAAAAGATCTATATCTTTTTTAACTTCTTCATTATTTTGAAATTGGTTTAATAAATCTGAGGATATAATTTTTATTGTAGAAAATGGAGTACCTAGTGAATGAGCAGCAGCAGCAGCTTGACCTCCAAGTGATAAAAGTTCGTGTTCTTTTGACATAATTTCTTCCATTTTATTTAAAGCTTCTTTACGAATTCTAGATTCTTTTCCAAAGCTTAAAGCAAAATAGTTTAAAAAAATTAAAGCAATAATTAATGATATGGGTATTGAATAATAATAATAACCATCAACGTGAAAATGTTCATTAACTGGGTAGGGTAACGGTTGGTTAAAAAAAGTAAGAAAAATAATTATTAAAATAGTTATGCTAACTAATAAAACATTGCTTTTAAAGCCTAAATATAATGATGAAAAGATACTTGGAATTATCAAAAAAATTGCAAAAGGATTTGCAATTCCTCCCGTTAAATAGATCAAGCAACTTAATTGCAAAATATCAATTAATAAAAAAATAAAGGCTGTTTTATCTAATAGCTGTGTATTTTTATTAAGATAAATTAAATAAAGATTAGTTAGTATTCCAATTAAAATTATTAAATTTTCTAAAATTAAATCAAATTTAAGATCAAAAATAAAATAAATTATATTTACAGTAATTAGCTGACCAATAATAGCTATCCATCTTAAATTGATGTATGTAGATTTTTTTAATGAAAAATATTTTGAAGTTTCGAAAAACTCCATTATTAGATATCTAGATTTTGCACATTAATTGCATTAGATACAATAAAATCTTTTCTTAAAGCAACATCATTGCCCATCAAAGTGTGAATGAGATGTTGATCTTTTTTTAAATCTTTTGAATATTGAACTTGTAATAGATTTCTTGTCTCAGGGTCTAAAGTGGTGCTCCATAATTCTTCAGGATTCATTTCTCCTAATCCCTTGAACCTTTGAATGCTCATTCTGGATTTTTCTTCTTCATAAGCTTTAGTAAATTCTTTTGTTCCTTTTTTAACTTTTTGTAAATCTTTGTTATTTTTTAAAATATAATTTTCTAATTCAATTTCATCTTTTATATAAATACCTTTTGTCCCTTTATTAATTTTAAATAATGGTGGCTGGGCAAGATAAACGTGTCCATTTTCAATTAACTTATTAAATGGTTTATTGTTAAAAAATGTTAATAATAATGCTCTGATATGTGATCCATCAACATCAGCATCAGTCATTATGATAATTTTTCCATACCTTAAATCTTTTAAATCTATTTCTTCAACTTTTGGATCAAGACCAAGAGCATTGATTAAAGTTACAACTTCATTGGATGACATCATCTTAGCTAACGATTTTATTCTATGCTCACTACTATCTCTGTTACTATTTTTTTTAAGAGGAAATTCCTCAACATAAGTATTAAGGATTTTTCCTCTTAGTGGTAATACTGCTTGATTTGACCTATTTCTACCTTGCTTTGCAGAACCCCCAGCTGAATCCCCTTCAACTATAAATAGCTCTGTCCCCTCTTGTTTTCCTATTTGACAATCAGCTAACTTGCCAGGTAAACCACTTAACTCTAAAGCGCCTTTTCTTCTTACATTTTCTCTAGCTTTTCTAGCTACATCTCTAGCAAGTGCTGCCTGCATTACTTTTGCTAAGATAATTTTGGATGTTGTTGGATTTTGATCAAACCATATCGATAATTTTTCACTAACAATACTTTCTACGATCATTCTAACCTCAGATGAAACTAGCTTATCTTTTGTCTGAGAAGAAAATTTTGGATCAGGTATTTTTGCTGAAATAACACAAGTAAGCCCCTCTTTTATATCATCACCTGATATTGTTAATTTGTTTTTCTTTAAAAGGTTGTGCTCAGTTGCATATTTATTAATTACTCTAGTTAATGCACTTCTAAACCCTAATAAGTGAGTACCACCATCTTTTTGATAAATATTATTGGTATAAGGGTAAATATCTTCACCATAGCTAGCATTCCACTTTAAAGAGCACTCTATTTCAATATTATCTTTTTTACCCTCAATATAAATTGGCTTTTTGAATAAATCATTTCCTGCTTTATTTGTTAGCTTTTCTCTTTTTTCATCTAAAAAATCAACAAATTCTAAAACACCCCCCTCAAATTTAAATACTATTATTTTTTCTTTTTTTTGATTTAAATCATTAACTGTTATTCTTATTCCTTTATTCAAGAATGCAAGCTCTCGCATTCTTTTAATAATTATATTTGGAGTAAATTTAATTGATGAAAATATTTCTTTTGATGGCAAAAATGTTATTTGAGTTCCAGAATCTTTTGATTTTCCAATTGCTTTAAGAGGCGCTTTTGATGTTCCATCTTTAAACTCTATAAAATATCTATTTCCGTCTCTATCTATTTCTAATTTTAACTTTTCTGACAATGCATTTACAACTGAGACTCCTACACCATGTAGACCACCTGACACTTTATATGAATCATGATCAAATTTTCCACCAGCATGAAGCTGTGTCATAATAACTTCTGCAGCTGACATTTTTTCACCTTTGTGCATATCAACTGGTATTCCTCTACCATCATCTCTAACAGTAATAGTTCCATCAGAGTTTATTTTAACTTCTATATTTTTGCAGTGTCCTGCTAAAGCTTCATCTATTGAGTTGTCTACAACTTCATAGACCATATGATGTAAACCAGTGCCATCATCTGTATCACCGATATACATTCCTGGTCTTTTTCTAACTGCCTCAAGACCTTTTAAGACTTTGATAGAATCTGCTTGATATGAATTATTATTGCTCATAATTGTAATGAAAATATAGATTTATTATACCATTAATTTGTTTGAGAAAAAGAAAAATTAATTTTAGATCCTCCTCTAATACATTCCTGATCTAAATCTTTAATTGGAAAATCATATCTGTATATGCGTTCATTTAAATCAACATTTCTTTTATTAACCAATGTTATCTCAATAACATCAAAAAAATAATCGTCTTGATTCACTTTTTTATAATTATTTGCATGTATATGAATTATTTGAAAATAATTATTTAGCTTTTTTATACACTCACCAAAAATGTCTTTTTTTTTATTAATCCAATGAAATTCTATTATCAGCATCTCTATTGTTGAATTTTCAACACAAATTTGATCTATTATTTCATATTCACCACCTTCAATATCAACTTTTAACAAATTATTTTTATTTTCTGATATTTTATTAATTATATCTTTGAGGCTAACTTCATTGGAAGTTTCTACTTTTTCTACTACTTTTTTATTAAACAATTGAACATTTTTCTTTTTTAAAAATTTTTTATAATTTAAATAAGAAACAATGCTATTTATTAAGTGTTTCGGCGAAACTCTAAAAGTAATAGTTCGTCTAAAGTATTTCATAATAATCTTAAAAAAGAGTGAGTCGTTAGCGGTGTGGTCATATAAACTAATATTGCAGTTGTGAATTTTTTTTAAAAAATCAATTTCAAAAGAAATATCATCACCCACACCAAGTGTGATTAAATTTTGACATTTATTAAGTGTTTTTTCACAAACTAAATATCCACCATCAAAATCTCTTCCTAAACGTAATAAATTTTTTACCTTAAGTGGAAGTAAGAAATTAAATTCAGGTTTTAAAAGCATAATTGATATAAAAATCTATTTATTAATAAACATTGATATATTGTTTTATATTCAAATGGATCAAAAAATACTAGTAATTATTGGTGGAAGAGGTATTGGTGATTTAATTTATCACTTACCTTTGTTAAATTCTCTATATGCAAGTTATAAAAGTAAATTATTAATTTTATCAAATAATATAAATCAATCAAAAGAGGTTTTTAAAAATGAAAATTTTTATGAAAAAATAATTGAATTTGATAATAATAGATACTCTATTTTAAAAACAATAAAAAAAATTGTTAAATTTAAGAATCTAATTAATAGCTTTAAAGCTGATCAGGTTATACTTACATCTAATACAACAAGACTTACAGTTCCAGTATTATTATGTAATATTAAAAATAAAATAATTTTTGGTACTGGTAAATTTTTAATTAATAAAGATAATACTTTAAAAAATTTAAGCGTTTCTGAAAAATTAATAAATTATACAAATGATTTAAATCTACCTGTTCAAAAAAAAGATTTTTTTCTTCATCAGGATTTTATAGATTTAGATTTTAAAAAAATAGATAAAAATATATTTATCAATTTAGACTCACATCATGATCAAAATAACTGGGATATTAGTAATTTTATAAAAATTATAAAAGATTTAGAAATTAAAGAAAAAAAAATATTTGTTAATTTTTCTCCAAATAAAACCAATTTTTTGAAATATTTTACCCAAAACTTATTAAATTCAAAAAATATCCATTTTACTTACAAAAATACTATCTCAGAAATAATAAAAATTATACAATCATGTGATGTGATTATTGGCAATGAGACTGGGCCTATTTGTCTAGCTTCGTCTCTCAAAAAAAAAGTTCATTCAATTTATCTACCCATTCATACAAAGCCAGAAAGTCAAATTATAAATGTAAATAACACCTATTATAACACAAACGAAATTTCTGATGATGAAATAATAAAAAACATTCTTAATTCAATTAAATATTAATATTTAATTTTTTAATAAATTAATCAAAATCTTATATGCATAAAGTTAGTTTATTATTATTTTTATTCTTTTAATTACAAAATATTTTAGTTGCTAACTTAAAATCTAAAATTGCAATTAAGAATGGTGTTTTTTAGATGACTTAAAAGATTTAGAAAATTTTAAAGAAATAAACAAAGCCCCAAAGGAAATGTTTAAGAGTACAGGTGATTTTATAAGTATGTCAAAAATTTATATCTACAAATTTTATAATATGGCGGAGAGAGTGGGATTCGAACCCACGGTACCTTTGACAGTACACACACTTTCCAAGCGTGCGCCTTAAACCACTCGGCCATCTCTCCAACTACTGATCCTTATTTATTTTAAGAACACCAATAAATGCCTCTTGAGGTATTTCTACTTTTCCAAATTGTTTACCCCTTGCTTTACCTTTTTTTTGTTTATCTAGTAGTTTTCTTTTTCTATCTCTTGCACCACCGCCATGAATCTTTGTTAAAACATCTTTTTTAAAACCTTTAATTGTTTCTCTTGCTATGATTTTTCCTCCAATTGCAGCTTGAACTGGAATCATAAAGTTATGTCGAGGAATCAAATCTCTTAATTTTTCGCAAACTTCTCTTCCAACTGTTTGCGAAAAATCTTTATGTACCATCATCGATAAAGCATCTACTGGTTCAGCATTTACAAGTATCCCAAGTTTAACTAGATCACCCTCTCTGTGACCAATAATTTCATAGTCAAAACTAGCATAACCACTGGTCATAGATTTTAATCTGTCATTAAAATCAAACACCACTTCATTTAAAGGAATTTCATAATTTAATACTGCTCTATTTCCTGAATAACTTAGATTAGTCTGAATACCTCTTTTGTCCTGGCAAACCTTTATAATAGGCCCTAGATATTCATCGGGAGTGATGATAGTTGCTTTAATCCATGGTTCCTCGATATAATTTATTAATGTAGGTTCTGGTAAACTTGAAGGATTTTGCAATTCTATTACTTCACCCTTGTTCATATGAACTTTATAAACCACACCAGGTGTTGTGGTTAACAGATTTATATCAAATTCTCTTTCTAATCTTTCAGTAATAATTTCTAAATGCAAAAGACCTAGAAAACCACATCTAAATCCAAGACCTAATGCAGATGAAGATTCTGCCTCATATGAAAAGCTAGCATCATTTAATTGAAGTTTGCCCAAACCATCTTTTAATTTTTGGTATTCAGAGCTATCCACAGGAAATAACCCACAAAATACGACTGGCTTGCTTGGTTTAAATCCTGGAAGTGCCTCTTGAAGTGGTTTAGTTGCATCACAAATAGTATCTCCAACTTTTGTTTCTGATAAAATTTTTATTCCTGTAATTATAAAACCAATTTCTCCTGCATTTAATTCATTAACATCAGTAGCTTTAGGAGTAAATACACCTACTTTTTCAATTACGTATTCTTGGTTAGTAGACATCATTTTGATCTTCATATTTTTAGAAATTTTTCCGTTAATAACTCTAACTAAAATAACCACTCCTAAATAAGTGTCATACCAACTATCAACTAGTAAACATTTTAAATCCGCATCCTTTTCTCCTTCTGGAGCTGGTAGTGACACAATAATTTGTTCTAGAATGTCTTCTATACCCTCACCTGTTTTTCCAGAGCAAGGTATGGCATTTTCAGTATCAATACCTATAACTTCTTCTATTTCTTGTTTTGTTTTTTCTAAATCTGATGCTGGTAAATCAACTTTATTTAATATGGGTACTATCTCGTGCTTAGTATCTAAGGCTTGATAAACATTAGCCAATGTTTGAGCCTCTACTCCTTGGGTGCTATCAACAATTAAAATAGATCCCTCACATGCATACAGAGATCTACTAACTTCATAACTAAAATCTACGTGTCCTGGAGTATCAATAATATTTAGAATGTACTCTTTGCCATCTTTTGCTTTATAATTAAGTTTAACTGTTTGAGCTTTAATAGTTATTCCTCTTTCTCTCTCAATATCCATTGAGTCTAAAACTTGTGCTTTCATCTCTCTTTCAGTTAGACCACCACAACTATGAATTATTCTATCTGCGATTGTCGATTTACCGTGATCAATATGCGCAATGATTGCAAAGTTTCTGATGTGATCAATTTTTGTCATGATTATGATCTAATCTTAGCACCAGTTTTGGATTCAACAGCAGAAATAATAAGTTGATTAATTTTGCTTAAATCATCTTCAGTTAATGTTTTCTCTAAAGATTGAATAATTACATTTATTGTAATTGATTTTTTGCCTTCAGGAATATTGGTTCCTTCATAAACATCAAATACTTTGACAGATTTTATTAATTCTTTGTCTACATTAGAGATAGTTTCGATTAATTCTTGAACTTTAAAATTTTTATCTAAAACAAAAGCAAA
>Ga0209383_1001336_pt1 | contig 15465 bp, 14 predicted proteins | sample CoawatmetaG02DNA_FD_187510 | JGI IMG/M metagenome (GOLD analysis project Ga0209383, IMG submission 187510) | Marine microbial communities from the West Antarctic Peninsula - Coastal water metaG029-DNA (SPAdes) (version 2) | ecosystem: Environmental > Aquatic > Marine > Coastal ... | reverse complement strand
AGCCCGCCGTGCCAATAGCCATGGCTTGTTTCGACGTAAAGGCACTGGGCAGTGGCACTAGCCAATCGCCTTTTACCCGAGCCATTTGGGCTAACCCACCCCAATGCCCCTCGCCTACTCCAAACCCGTTCAATACAACCTTATCTCCAGCTTTAAAATCTGCGTGATCACTCGTCTCCACCGTGCCTGCAAGGTCTATCCCAGGTACCATTGGAAAGCTTCGTACTACGGGGGATGCACCAGTAATAGCTAGGCTATCTTTGTAATTCAGGGTGGAGTAATCCACCTTAATTAACACGTCGCCTTCAGGTAATTGTGACTCTTTAATTTGGCCCAATTGAGCGGTGTATCCTGCTGCGTCCTTGTTGATTAGTAGCGCTTGCATGTTTAGCTTACTCTGGTAGATTTTTGTCATAGCACGCTAATAACCATACGCTGAAATTATGCCAAGAGCATTAGCTTTTGGTCTACAGTTGTGACCTCTTATTATTCATAGTAGTGATTTCTACCCTTAATAGTTATGCCCACAACATTGCCACAAATAGGCACTAGAGATGCCATATCCTAATCATTTTCTTCTATCACTTCACAAAAAAGGTTAAGCCATACACTTAACATGCTCGGCGGAATAGAGCTTACTTTACCTAATGATCTATATGACTTGCGCATAGTTTAATTCTGGTCTGTGCTATCAACACTTGAGTGGTCTGCCATGGTATGGCTATGTGACAGTTCATGCTCTTTAGGCTTCTCACTGATCCCAATAATCAGAGGTTCATGCAGCCGATCAATAAATGGGCTGGAGATGTTATAAATGAGCCTCCAATCACCTGCCATTTCTAATACTAAAACAAACTCATACTGGCCCACTAAATCCGCTACAGGCATCGCTATAGTTTGCCTCATATTGTGGGCCATAGGCATAGACGGCATTTCTGCACTGACACTCATTTCAGCATTACTGACAGGTTTGCTTTGGAGTGATAGGTCCACCTTGCAGGTATAGGTTAATGGCTGGCCATGGGGCATACAGCTGGTGTGCGTTTTGGCTATGTTAGCTTGTACATTATTAGTGGACATTATCAGCACTAACGCTAACAAAGAAGTCGGTACTAAGGTGGAAATTATACTCCCAGATGGAAGTCTTTTACCGGTATTGTTGTTCATTACTATTCTCCTAACTCAAAACTGCCATTATTAATTATTTTATGCTGTTGAATAACTGTACCCTTAGTCACGATATGTTCACCAGTAACCAAAATCCCTACTCCCCTGTCCCGCAGATCAATAAGTATTTGCCACACCTGTTCCCTGGGGCCCTCCGACAGACCCATTAATGGCTCATCAGCTAATAGATAACGAGGATTAGCGAGCATTGCTCTAGCCATAGCCAGCATTTGTGCCTGACCACCACTCAAGACATAGGCCGGCTTATCTAGCAGCGGCAAAAGCTGTGGGAAATATTCTAGTGCGGCTTCAATACTCCCCCTGCCACCCGCAACGTAAAGGCCAAACTGGAGATTTTCCCGCGTTGATAGCCGCCCAAATAGCTGCCGGCCCTCTGGCACAAGCACCACTCCCGCTTGCAGTAAGTAGGCTGGGCTGCGTTGGCTTATAAGGCGCTGGTCAAGCCAGACATTACCCTTTGAAGGCACCGCGCCAATAATCGCTTTGAGAAGACTAGATTTACCGGCACCATGGTGCCCATCAATCACACTAATTGTGCCTTCAGTTATAACTAAGCTCACCGCATTTAGGGCCGTGAGCGCACCGTATTGCACCGTTATTTGGTCAAGTTTTAACATCAGCTCCCCTCTTAACTAACCCCCGATTAAGCTGCATTTCAACTACCGAATCAGTGATCATGAGCATAAAATCAAACCGATGTTCTACCACTACTAACGCTGTTTTTTGACCCAAATTTTGCTGCAAGAAAACACCAAATTGATCTAACTCAAAGGTGGTCAAGCCAGCTGATGGCTCATCTAAAAATAGCACTTCTGGGTTAGCCGCTAGGCCTCTAATCACTTCAGCTTTACGCAACATAGGCAGAGGAATTTCGTCTGGGAATAAGTGTAAGCTTGCCTGTAAACCACTCAATTCTATAAGCTTGGTCAGTCTTCTTTTTGATTCAGGGGTTCGGGCGGCTAACAATAATTGTTCTCCCAAGTTGGCTGTTGTTAGAAAGCGAGTGTTTTGAAAAGTTCTTTGAATTCCCGCTTGAGCAAAGGCCCAAGCAGGTTGATGGGTTAATGTTTTGTTGTTGAGTTGAATATGACCTGAATCAGGCTTCAAAAAACCTGTAGCAATATTAATTAGGGTCGACTTACCCACCCCATTAGCGCCTGTAATGCCAAGGCGCTGCCCAGGTTTTAAGGTTAGGGATATATCTGTTAGTACATCAATCCCACCAAAAGACTTACCTATGCCTTGGAGGCTATACATGGCGATTTCTCCAGCGGCTTTTTAAACGGGAAACCAGCCTCGGGCTAATAATACCTTCAGGTCGAAACACCAGCAAAAATGCCACCAGACCACCAAAAATAATCATTCGATAGGCTGCTAATGGGCGAATACTTTCCAACAATCCAATATCTAAAAAAACGCCTAATAGGGGACCAACCGCTGAACCAAGGCCACCAATAACAGCATAGGCTAGGCCATGTATGCCCAGCATAACGCCAAACATAGCTGGCTCAATATGGGTATTAAAAAGGGCAAATAGGCCACCACCAAAACCAGCCACAGCGCCAGATAAGGTAATAAAACTAAGTCGGTAACGAGTTGGGTTGAGGCCTTGAGACTGAGCTAAAATAGGGTCGTTACCCACCATTCGCGCACCTAACATGATAGGACTGCGTTCTAGACTAAAGAGTACTATTAACAGTATTATTAGACAGGTTACTGCCAGTAATAAAAAATCTGTCACCTGATAATGATTCTCAAAAATCCAGCGAATGTTAGAAAATCCTTCAGGACCATCGGGACCTATAATACGTCCATCAACACTCTGGGTAAAACGCAGATGCAACAAAAAAAACCGTAAAAGTTCGGCAAAGCAAAGCGTGCTAATAGCGAAATAGATACCTGACAAGCGTATAGTAAGCAGCCCCAACAACAAAGCACAGGACGCTCCACCTATAGCGCCAGCCAATAGCCCCCAAAAAATATGCGCGCCAGCCAAAGCTGTTGCAGATGCGGTAATATAAGCACCAATACCAAAAAAAGCCTGTTGCCCAAACGAGACCTCACCAACCACTAGGACCAAATAAGCAGAAAGGGCCAAAAATGCAATGAGTGTCATATTAGTCAATACAGAGGCAAGGTACATATCCATAGCTTAAACTCGCTCCTGAGCCAAGCTATCAGTGCGATAAATTTTAACACCCATTAGGCCTCCTGGCCTGATGATCAATACTAAAAAAACCAATCCAAACGTCACCATGTCACGAAATTCAGCACCCAGCACAGCCCCAGCATGGGTTTCAACAAGGCCTAATATGAGTCCTCCAATGACAGCTCCCATTAGCGAGCCTACACCACCAATAATCATGGCTATAAGGCCTTTAAAGGTACTCCATAAACCGAACAGAGGAGTCACGTAACCATCTGCAGATAAAATCATAAAGGCTGCCAAACCCCCTAAAATACCTGCTAATAAAAAGATTATAAAACCCAACCAAGGTACGCGCGCACCTAATAATTGGGCTGTGTCAGGACTGTCTGCGGTGGCCCTAATTAAAAGTCCAAGACGGGTTTTATATAGCAACAGATACAAAACTAGTATGCTAACTAAAGCGATAACAAAGTGCAGAAGTTGATCACCACGTACATAGATCTCTCCCCACCAAAAATTTGGCACCTCAATACCCTGAAACGCGTGTGTTCTTTGGGGTAACAGTTGGGATGAAATTTCGTCCAGTTGCATCCACACCGCAAAACTGGCAACCATTGCTGTTACAGCACCATGGCGCTTGCTATGCGGCGCAAAGCACAGGCGTTCCACATAGGCAGAGGCTAAGGCTACTCCCACTATCGTCACAACGAACAGACCCCAAGCACCCCAACCAAGTATAGGTTCTAGGTAAATGGCTAGGGAAGCGCCAAATAGTAAACAGGCACCAAAGGCAAGGTTGATTCGACGCATAATACCAAACACTAGGGCAAAGCTTAGCCCTAGAAGCGCATAGGTGGACCCTATCATCAGGCCATCGATACTTGTTTGTAGCATATCCATCTGAACCTACCCTAAATTTTAGCCACCACCAAGGTACGCCCGCTTGATAATGTCATCATCCTTTAGCTGGTCAGGGGTGCCACTGAACGTCACTTTACCCTGATCCAGTAGGTAGAAATAATCTGCCACCTGCAGGGCTTTAGTAGCATTTTGTTCCACCAAAAGGATAGACATACCGTCCTCATTAAGCTGCTTAATTATGGCAAAAATCTCATCAACAATGAGTGGTGACAAACCCACTGAAGGTTCATCCATTAATAATATACTTGGCCGTGACATTAATGCACGTGCCAGAGCCAGCATCTGCTGTTCACCTCCAGAAAGGTTACCCGCTGGCTGGTCATGACGCGCTTTAAGAATAGGGAAGCGGTCATACATCTTGTCAATGTCGTCGCTCACTTGAGCTGCCATAGCTCGACTTTGAGTAAACGCGCCAGCAAGAAGGTTTTCATACACTGACAAATCTGGAAATACCAAGCGATTTTCTGGCACTAATGCCAAACCTTTACGCAGTATTTTTGGTGCTCCAAGGCCTGTTAAATTTTGGTCCAGCAAACTAACTGTGCCAGTATCTGGAGCCAAAATTCCAGCCAGGGTAAACATAAGAGTCGTCTTACCTGCACCATTGGGACCAAGGATACACGTCACTGCCCCTTTTTTAGCTTCCAACGAAACTCCCTTTAAAGCTTTAATGAGGCCATAAGAAGTCACCAAATTATTTACACTTAACATCAGCTCACTCCTCCATGGGCGTTTTCTGCCGATCCAAAATAAGCCTCTTGTACTAGCTTGTTATTCTGAATTTCGATCGGCGTACCCTGCGCTATAGGCTTGCCAAAGTTCAACACTGTAATGCGGTCAGTTACATTCATTACCAATTCCATCACATGCTCTACCAGCAATACAGTCATACCCATTTCCTTCATAGCCAGCACTCGCTGACACAGGTCTTTGATCTCAGCAGAGTTCATGCCTGCTGCCGGCTCGTCCAAAAGTATTAACTTAGGTTTGGATGCCATCGCCCGAGCTAGTTCTAAGCGTCGTTGCTCCCCAAAGGCAAGATTACCCGCTAAATGATCTGCTTTATCACCTAAACCAGAAAACTCTAATAATTTTTGTATTTCCTGCCGGCGTGCTGGTGAGCGTCCAAACCAGTTAGATACCCAGCCTTGTTCTTGGCCAGGCTGATCTCGCCAGGCCACCCATAAATTTTGCCACACCGTCAACTCACTGAACAATCTGATGTTCTGAAAGGTGCGGGCTACTCCGGCATCAACACGGTTGTGGGGAGCGATGGCGCCAAGATCGATACCATCCAATAGAATTTCCCCGTCAGTAGGCGCAAATACACCACACACTAAATTAACGGTGGTACTTTTACCAGAACCATTGGGGCCAATAAGGCCGAACACCTCACCTTGTTGAATTTTGAAATCAAGCCCATCTACGGCACGTACGCCACCAAAATGCTTAACTAAGTTGCGTACTTCAAGCATCTGCTTTGCCTCCCTTTGTCAGTTTTGCCAGCAGTTTTCTTATGTCTGCCACTAGGTGCCCATCAAGCAGGCCTTGTGGCCGCATGTTCATTACCAAAATAATCAGTAAACCAAAAATAAGGTTGCGATAATCACCCATAAACCTTAATCCTTCAATAATAAATCCTTGGATAAAGATAACCGCCAAAAGAGTTCCTATAACGCTACGTAAGCCCCCGATAATGGGATAAGAAACAGCAAAAGTTGCCAATAAAATCACAAAAGTATGATGGTCTACATAAGTGGTCGAATGAGCAAATAGCCCACCGCCAATGCCTGCAATAACACCACCGCCAGTCATCGCAGCAACTTTTACCATAGTCAGATTAATACCTGAGCTTTGAGCTGCCAGCTCATCTGTACCAACAGCCCGCAACACAGCACCAGCTCTTACTTGATCCAGCCACCAAAGAGCCAGCATTACCACCATCACCACAAACCAAATGAGGCCAACAATATGTATTTGTTCCCAACCATTGGCAGCAAAGTAACGAATCTCTCTAAAACCCTGAGTACTATCAGGGCCCACTTCAACACCATTGACATTAACTCGCCAACTAAGGTTAAAGAAGAACAAGCGCACAATTTCAGAAAAAGAGATCGTTGCTACCACTAACATCAATCCTTTTACCCTTAATGCTGGAAAACCGACCAAAAAAGCAAAGAAACCCGCCATGAGCGAACCAAGAGCTAGAGCAGCAAAAATATTCCAACTGAAAATAACAGTCAAAATACCTGAGACATAGGCACCAATGGCAAAGAAACCAACCTGGGCTAGACTTAACTGGCCAGTAAGCAATAATAAATAAGCTGACAGACCAAGCAGCGTATGCACCCCGATAGTCTGCAAAATACCCAATAAATATGTCATGGTATCAATCCCGGTTGATGGTGGTGCCGAAAAGCCCATTGGGGCGCAGCACAAGGAATAAGAAAAGTAGCAGGAATACGTAGATATCACGTTCGTTTACACCACGAACTAATAGGAAGATACTTTCAGCTGCACCTACGGCAAAGCCAGCTACAATGGCACCGCGAATACTGCCAAGGCCGCCAATTACAGTAACAATGAGACCCTTTACTGTGAGAGGTAAGGTCAACAGGGGTGACAATACGCCTACAGAGGCCGCTAAAAGACAACCTGCAAAACCGCCCAAGACACCCGCCAGAATAAAGGTTGCACTGTTGGTTCTATGGATTGGAATACCACATAGTAATGCAGCTATAGGTTGCTGTGAGGTGGCACGTGTACCTAATCCAAGTTTAGTTCGGTAGAGCAAAAGCATAACAATAGCCATGAGAATAAAACTAAACCCCATAACCAAAAGTAAATCCCCACGGATACCAAACTCGCCCAGAAAGAAATAAGCGTCTGGTAAAATGGCGGGAAACGACATAGGCGAACCAGAAGTTTCATGAATAATCAGTTCGTCAATAAAAAATAAAGCGCCAATAGAAGCCATTAGAGGTGCTAAATGGTTACCCCTTGGCATGAATCGGAAGCAGGCAAAATAAAGTATTAAGCCGATAACGCCCGACATAATGGGGCCAATAATAAAAGCCATTAGTGGGGGTAGGCCAAATATGGTCAACGACATCAAACCCGAATACGCTCCAGCAATACTGGATGCTGCGTAGGCTAGATTGAGTTTATGCATTGCTCCAAAAATTAGTGTAAAGCCTAACCCAATCAAGGCATAAATGGAGCCAAACAGGACTCCATCAATCAGTGACTGGATTATGTCTATATGGTCAAAATTCATAAGATTTCACTTTGTACATTCTTGCAACAGCTACGCTTAATAAGCAACGGCTATTAAGCGGGGCTATAAATTATTAATGTGGGTAAGAACCCGCCAGAATAGGACTGGCGGGTTTAAAGGGCGTGTGCCCAGCTTACCTAGGATCGTGGATTACATTCCATGAACCACTTTGAGCCTGAACAAATACGTAGGGCTTAAGCGCCTCACCTTCGTCTTGTACTCGGGTAATTTTACCTAGCAAACCGTCAGTTTCGGTTAGAGCTGCAAGCCCGTCACGAACCATACGGCGCTCTTGCTCAATCATAGCTGGGTCACCAGTAATGCCTACAGTTTCGATAACCTGCTTGATGATCATTACGTTTTCCCATACTGCAGCAGAGTGCAAATCAGCATCACCACCATTAGCAGTAGCCAGTGCTGCAACTTCAACAGCGGCTTCTGTAATTGGGGCAAAACTAGTAGGAATGATCATGCCTTCAGCTTCAGCAGCACAACCTTTCATAACTTCTGCAGATGACGATGAAGTCAAACCAACAATCATCTTCGGCTTCACTTTTTGGCGAGACAATTCTTTAAGCATGCCGCAAGTGGTGAAAGGGTGAGATGAAATGATCAAAACATCAGCATTTGAACGTCTAAACGCACGTGCTTGAACCGAAAAACTAGCGTCGGCTTGAAGCCAGTTAGAAGAGTTGTTCAACACTTCCTTATAGCCAGAAGCAATGTCACCTGTTAACCCTTCAATGTCACCTGTAGCCCAGGTAAAGCCGTGACGGGTAGCCGCCTGCACAATAACCTTAGAATAGGTTCCATTAGAGTGCCCCTGATCTGTCTCTGTACCACCGTAGATAGTTTTTAAGTCAGGGTTATTTTCAGCAATCCAAGCCCATAGACGATCATACATTTCTGGCTCGTTAGGTGTATTACGGAAGGTCCATTGGGAAATCTTAGCCAAGCCATTACGTACGGCTGTGTCCGTTAGAATAGGATATTGCAAGCCAGTGTCGCCAGTATCGTCAACCTGCTTTTGGAACACACCGAACATTGCAGCAGCTGCACCAGAACAAGTGGGGCCAATACCAATAAGTGATTTGCCTTCAGCGGCCTCTTTACGAGCTACGGCAATAGCCTGCTCTGCGTTACAGGCACTATCACTATAATTATAGGTAAGCTTAGCCATAGAACCATCAGCCAGCTTAACGCCACCCATTTCATTGACTCGGGCAACCGCAGCCGACATTACTGCCTCTGAGTTGATACCGAATGATCTTAATGGGCCTGATTTAGCACCCCAACCTGCAATATTAATTTCAGTTTCAGCAACAGCTGCTCCCGAGGTAAGCATTAAAGCTGATACTGCACTGACTATTATGTTTTTTGTAATTTTCTTCATAGTTTCTCTCTAGTTTTTTTGTTATTTAGTTAGTTAAGTAAAAAATATATTAGGTATAGCTATCCTCCATTAGTCATCCTCCATTAATTATCCTTCAGTTAGTTGATTTATCGGTTACGAAATACGGGGGCACGCTTATGCAAAAACGCATTCATGCCTTCTTTTTGGCCATCGGTGGCAAATGCAGCTTGAAAATAAAGCCTCTCAGTGCGTAACCCCTCAGCTAAGGGAGCTTCAAGGGCCATATTGACTGCTTGCTTAGCCATTTTTACAGCTGGAGCGTTATAGCCAGCAATTGTATGAGCGGCTTCTAATGTTATCTGCAGCAGATCTGCTGCCGGCACTACTCGCGCCACTAGCCCAGCCTCTTTAGCTTCTTGGGCACCAATATTGCGCCCCGTTAGCACTAGATCCATGGCTAACGCTTTACCCAAAGAACGGGTAAGCCGCTGAGAACCACCAATACCCGGTAAAATACCCAGCTTAATTTCTGGTTGGCCAAACTGTGCGTCTTCTGAAGCAATGATAAAATCACATAGCAGGGCCAACTCACAGCCACCACCAAGGGCGAAGCCCCCAACTGCTGCAATAATAGGCTTGCTTATACTGCTAACTTGATCCCAAGGTGACAAAAAATCATCCATATAGAATTCAGTGAAGCTCTGTGACGCCATTTCTTCAATATCTGCCCCAGCAGCAAAGGCCCTTGAACTTCCAGTAATGACGATGGCGCCAATCTGAGGATCAGCATCAAAATCACGCAGTGCTGCAAGGGTTTCATTAGCGAGTTGCCGGTTGAGCGCATTTAACTGTTTGGGCCGATTAAGGGTGATTAACCCCACCTGCTCGCGCCGCTCAACCAAGATCATCTCTGGTTTATCCGTGTCACTAGGCTGGGTCATTTTTTTATCTTTAGTTGCAGTCATCTGGGTCATTTCCGTTATTTGCTTAAAGTTTTTTTGGTTTTTGGAGTGTCGTTGGGCGTGGCTGCTTGCTTATCAGCAGGCAAGTCATAGGCGCCGTGGTTTCCCAAGAGCTCAGCCAGAATACGTTCACGGTGTTCACCCAAGCCCGGTGCATATAGAGGGGTATTAACATCAATGTCCTCGTGGCCATGCATCTTAATCGGATTACCCGCTGTTCTTAATGGCACTTTTGAGGGCCCCTCTACTTGCACTATCATGTCTCTAGACAACAATTGTGGGTGGTCAAACAGCTTGTCGATGGTATTAATTGGGGCACAGGGCACCCCCACATCATTAAGTGCATCAATCCAGTGAGTCACAGGCTTTTGCTTTAATGCTTTTTCAATCTCTATGACCATTTCAGGCCGATTTTTACACCTTAGGTCGTTAGTCATAAAACGTGGATCAAGGGCCAGACCTGGGATTTCCAGGGCATCCGCCATCAGCATAAATAAGGTGTCATTACCTGCGGCAATAACAATCTTTTCATCTTTTGTTCGAAAGCTTTCAAAGGGAGCTAAGGAAGGGTGAGAATCGCCTGTACGATTGGGCACAATACCCTCAACGTCATAACGTGCAAGGGCCGTTTCCATTAATGCCGCCTGGCAATCAAGCATACCAATATCGACACGAGTGCCCTGTGCATCTTTGGTACGACTATAAAGTGCTGAAACAATACCCACTGCCGCGAATAGAGCTGCACCCAAATCACCAAAGCTAGTGCCGACGCGAGCAGGCTCGCCATCAGGCCAACCCGTAAGGCTCATAATGCCACCCATCGCCTGAACAACCATGTCGTAGCCTGGGAATTCCTTATAAGGACCCGAATGACCAAAACCAGAAATAGAGGTATATATTAAATGGGGGTGGGTCTTGGCCAAGCGCTCAGCTCCATAACCCAGGCGATCCATTACCCCAGGCCGAAAATTCTCTACCAGCACATCCGCTGTATCAAACAGGCGCTCCAACAACTCTCGATCACGCGGCGATTTGATATCTAAAACAATGCTTTCCTTATGTCGGTTAAAGCAATTAAAGTAAGCTGATTCTTTTTCAATAAAGGGGCCAAAGGCCCGCGTATCGTCACCTGTGCCAATTTTTTCAACCTTAATAACACGGGCACCTAGGTCGGCTAAGACCATAGTGCAGTATGGGCCGGCTAAAACTCGTGAAAAATCGAGTACTGTAACCCCACTGAGGGGGCCTTTTTTCAAAGGTATATCATCCATAGCTGTGCTACTTTTCAGTTAATTATCTTGCAAAATCCAACGGGCGGCCTTTTCGGCAATCATCAAAGTTGGGCTGTTTGTGTTACCACTAGTAATGGTCGGCATAACCCCAGCATCCACGACCCTTAGGCCTCGAATGCCATAAACCCTTAAGTGACTATCAACTACGGCTAGCGGGTCATTTTTCTGGCCCATTTTAGTGGTTCCCACTGGGTGAAAGATGGTGGAAGCAATGTCACCAGCTACCTGCGCCAACTCTTCGTCGGTTTGGAACTGGGCTCCAGGCTTTATTTCTTTCGGGTTGTACTGTGCTAAAGCCTGCTGCTGGGCAATGCCACGCACCACTCGCATACTGTCGGCGGCCACTTTACGGTCTTCTTCTGTGGCTAAGTAGTTAGGTGAAATAGCGGGCGCTTGAAAAGGGTCAGCCGATTTGAGTAATACCGTGCCTCGGCTGGTAGGATTAAGATTACAAACGCTGGCAGTAATGGCTGGAAAATCATGCAGTGGTTGACCAAAGGCTTCTAAGCTAAGAGGCTGTACATGAAATTCTAAATTTGCATGTTTAAGGGCTGGATCACTCTTGGTAAATATTCCCAATTGAGAAGGCGCCATACTCATAGGGCCAGTCCGCTTGAGAGCATATTCAATGGCAAAAGCTGCTTTTCCCATTAAAGTAGAAGCCATTTTATTGAGGGTTTTTACGCCTTCAACTCCGTAGACAGTGCGAATCTGCAAGTGGTCCTGCAGATTACGCCCAACGCCTTTTAGGTCGTGCTCAACTTCAATGCCTACACTGGCTAGGTGCTCGGGGCACCCAATTCCAGACAACTGCAAAATGTGAGGGCTACCAATAGCACCAGCGCTCAGTAGCACCTCCAATCCAGCCTCCACAGTAAGGTCTTTACCCTTCACTCTAATTTCTACAGAAGTGCATCTTTTTTGACCATCTGCATCCATAGAAAGATTAAGCTTAGTAACGTGAGCGTGAGTCCATATTTCTAAATTGGGACGTTTTTTAACCGGCCTAAGGAACGCCTTTGAGGTATTCCAACGCCAGCCTGAGCGCTGATTAACGTCAAAATAGCCAGCTCCAGTATTATCACCACCGTTAAAGTCATCAGTTTCAGGAATTCCTGTCTGAGTTGCCGCTTTGGCATAGGCTTCTAGTATTTCCCAACGCAACCGCTGCTTTTCCACTCTCCATTCGCCACCAGAGCCATGCAAACGAGCACGTTCTTGTATTTTTGGGTCAAGGCTGTTGGCGCTATCATCTAGGCGATAGTGGTCCTCATGGGCCTTAAAGTCCTCTAAACTAGCAGCCCAAGACCAATCAGGGTCACCTGTTAGTTCTGCCCACTGATCATAATCTCTGGCCTGGCCACGCATGTAGATCATGCCATTAATAGAGGAACACCCACCTAGCGTTTTTCCACGCGGGTATAGCAAAGAGCGACCATTTAAACCTGATTCTGGTTCAGTTTTAAACAACCAGTCAGTTCGGGGGTTGCCTATGCAGTAAAGGTATCCCACAGGAATATGAATCCAGTGATAATTATCCTTACCTCCAGCCTCTAACAAAAGCACACGCTTGGAGCTGTCAGCACTTAGGCGATTAGCTAAGAGCGCACCGGCAGTGCCAGCTCCAACAATGATGTAATCAAATTTTTGATTCATTATTTGGCCACTGGCATAGCAAATTCTGCACCATCTGCCATGTCTTCAGGCCAACGTTGCATGATTGACTTTTGGCGGGTGTAAAAACGCACCCCCTCTTCTCCATAGGCATGCATGTCACCAAATAAACTTTTCTTCCAACCACCAAATCCCTGCCAAGCCATAGGCACAGGAATAGGTACATTAATACCTACCATGCCAACCTGTATGGTGCGATTAAATAATCGAGCTACACCACCACTGCGGGTATAGCAGGAAACGCCGTTGCCGAAACGATGGGAATTGATCAGTGCGATGGCCTGTTCTACTGTATCCACTCGAACACAGCACAATACTGGGCCAAATATCTCTTCTTGGTAAATTTTCATAGTCGACTTAACCTGGTCAAATAGGGTGGCTCCCAAAAAGAACCCTCCTTCAAACCCAGGCACAGAATGATTACGGCCATCGACTAGTAATTGCGCACCCTCTTCAACGCCTGCATCAATGTAACCGCTTATGCGCTGACGGGCCGCATCGCTAATAATTGGCCCCATTTCACTTTCTGGCGACATTCCTGAGCCAATGCAGAGCTTTTGCGCACGCTCAGTCAACAAAGGCATCACTTTATCAGCGGCGTCAGCCACAAGTACCGCAACTGAAATAGCCATGCATCGCTCTCCTGCAGAGCCAAAAGCGGCGCCCATAAGACCATCAACTGCCTTTGATATATCCGCATCTGGCATTACTACCATATGGTTCTTTGCGCCACCCAGTGCTTGTATGCGCTTACCATTGGCAGCACCGCGCTGGTATACCGCATTAGCTATGGGAGTAGACCCAACAAATGAGAGCGCCTCTACGTCTGGGTGATCAAGCAGTGCTTCTACAGCCAACTTATCACCCTGCAAAACATTGAATACACCATCAGGAAAACCTGCAGCTTGTATAAGATCAGCCATCAACAGCGACGGGGTAGGATCAGTGGGTGATGGCTTAAGAATAAAAGTGTTACCACACGCAATAGCTACCGGAAACATCCAAGCAGGGACCATTACGGGAAAGTTAAACGGTGTAACTCCAGCTACCACACCAAGGGGCTGGCGCATGGTCCAGTTGTCCATATTGGTAGACACTTGGTCCGAAAAGTCGCCTTTTAACAGCTGGGGAATGCCACAGGCAAACTCAACAATATCTATTCCCCGCTCAACTTCACCCATCGCATCAGAAAATACTTTGCCGTGTTCTGTGGTGATAGCTGATGCGAGGGCTTCCTTGTGATCTTGCATTAAGTTTAGCAAGCGGTTCATTTTTCGGGCACGAATAATGGGAGGAACTTCTGACCAAGTTAAAAAAGCCTCACGGGCCTTAGCCACGGCCTGATTCACATCATCAGCGGTTGAATAGGTTACATGTGCACAGACCTTTCCAGTGGCTGGGTTAAACACCTCATGCCCTGCTAGGCCTGAAGCTTCACAGTGCTTACCTGCTACATAGTTACCAATCACTGTAACGGCTTTCTGATCTGAAGCCTTATTTACACCTGTCATATTACTGTTCCTTAAACCGTAAAAGCTAAATAGTTATTAGTCATTTGACTAATAAATAATAAAAAAATATAAAAAAATATTGTACTTATTAGTCAACAAGATAATAAATAAAATATTTCACTAATCTTATATTTTGCATAATTACTAGCCACTCGACTAATAATTAATTAAAAAAAACCTAACTTACCGTGTTAAGTTTTCTAAAAAGTCTGTTTTAAAAATATCAATAGGAGCAGCGCGCCGCTCCAGCTTAGCCCGCAGAATAGCACCTTCCCAGCCAATCCAAAATAGTTCAGCTTTGGCTGCACAATTAATGCCTGCTGGTATTTCACCTAAAGCCTGAGCTGCTAACAAACAAGTTTCAGTTTTACTCTGCCATTCACAAAAAACATCCACTAACCGTTGCCGAAAAACTCCCGGCAAGGCATATATTTCAATGCCTAAGTTACCCACTAAACAGCCACGATTAAAATCATATTTGGCCATATTATTGCGCGCTGACATAATAAAGTTATTTAGCCGTTCAAGTGGAGTATGCGATTCATTAAGGAAAGCGAAGTCCAACATTTTATTGAAAAAATCGGCATAAGCATCAATTAGAACCAGACCAAATGCTTCTTTACTGTCAAAGTAAGCATAAAATGAGCCCTTAGGTAGGCCCGCTTTTGCAGTGACTTCATCCAGCCCTGTTGCTCCAAAGCCTTTTTTGGTTAGCAAGGCGACACCAACAGCAGTTAACCGCTGGCGATTTTCATCAGTCTGCTTGGCACTTTTGCTTGGGCGCCCACGTGATTGTTTTATAGTGGTGACATTGTTCATAATGCTACTATATAGACGACCGTCTAATATTTCAAGTCCGCCGATAGACTAACTGATGCTTTTCATCCACTAGATGAACTTACCACCCAAATCGAATTTTAAAGCAGTCTCTTTAAATCTAAGGCCTACTTTTAAAAAAAACACGCCCTGCAGAGCTAACGTGTATAAATGGCCACGGCTTAAACATAAATGTTAGGCGTTTACATTAACCACAAAACGGCCCCGGGTGCGGCCATCAATTTGGCCTTGGGCAGTTTCTAAAGCTTGAGATAGGGTAATCTCTGTCATCATGGCTTCTAGGTGTGTGGGGTTTAAATC
>Ga0209383_1001333_pt1 | contig 15478 bp, 15 predicted proteins | sample CoawatmetaG02DNA_FD_187510 | JGI IMG/M metagenome (GOLD analysis project Ga0209383, IMG submission 187510) | Marine microbial communities from the West Antarctic Peninsula - Coastal water metaG029-DNA (SPAdes) (version 2) | ecosystem: Environmental > Aquatic > Marine > Coastal ... | reverse complement strand
AATGGTAATAGTAGGTATATTAATTGAGTTTATTGCTGACAGGCAACTTAAAAGGTTTGTTAAAAGTGATGATAAAGGCGTTTTAAATAAGGGCCTATGGCGTTATTCAAGGCACCCTAATTATTTTGGTGAATGGCTCGTCTGGTTGGGTTTTTATTTCATATCTGTAAGCGCAGGCTATCTAATTACGATCGTCTCACCCATTTTAATGACCATCTTGCTTATTAAAATTTCTGGAGTTGGGTTAATGGAAGGCACCATCACTGAAAGGCGACCAGATTACAAGGAGTACATAAGAAAAACATCAAGTTTTATTCCATGGTTCCCAAGAAAGTAGCTCTTTAATTTCAATTTAAATTATGCTCATGAATTCATGATAACCTTACAAAAAATATTTTATGTAGATATTTCGAATGGAACCAAACAAATAAATCAAAGTCCATCATATGTTGATAAGATGCACAATAACTGTTACAAACAAGGTGGCGAAAATCGCTTTTTACTTAATAAACTAATTTAACTAAATAATATATATGATTGTTTTTATTAAAATTTTTTTTATCTCAATTATTCTTTCTGGATGCTCAATGAATTCGATAAACCTTAAAACTGTTGACAAAGTTAACCTTGAAGATTTTATGGGCTCTTGGTATGTGATAGCTCATATACCAACATTTATTGAAAAAAGTGCTTATAACGCAGTTGAGTCCTACGAACTAAATATGGATGGAACGGTTGCGACAACCTTTACATTTAATAAAGGATCGCTCGATGGACCAAAAAAAACTTATCATCCGAAGGGTTTTATAATCGAAGGAACAAATAATTCTGAGTGGGGTATGCAATTTTTATGGCCAATTAAATCACAATACAAAATTACTTATTTAGATGCCGATTACAAAACCACAGTGATTGCTCGAGATGCCCTTGATTATGTGTGGATAATGTCTAGAAATAAAAATATTCCTGATTCGCAGTTAGTTAAAATAAAGCGAGATATAAAAGAAATGGGTTATGACATTAATCTTTTAAGAATTGTGCCACACCAATGATTCGGTTTATCAAATGGCTAACAAAGTTCGTTATGAGTTGGTTTGACAATAGAGTTGTCGAGGCTAAGTACTTAAATGTAGAGTTACATGGAAAAGAAATTGACTGGGCTAGAGTAATCCCATACATCATTATCCATCTTTCACTAATATCTTTATTTTTTGTTGGTGTAAGTGAAACTGCGATTATCATATTTTTTATTATGTATGGCATTAGAATGTTCGCCATTACTGGTTTCTATCATCGTTATTTCTCCCATAAGACCTTTAAAACAAGCCGTATTATGCAGTTTATTTTTGCTATAGTGGGTGCATCTGCTGTTCAAAGGGGTCCAATTTGGTGGGCCGCTCACCACCGAGAGCATCATATGCATTCGGATACGATAAATGACAAGCACTCTCCTAAAGCACACAGTTTCTTTTGGAGCCACACAGGATGGTTTTTAACTAAAGCAAACTTCCTAACTCATACTAAGATGGTTAAAGAACTTTCAAGATTCCCAGAATTACGTCTAATTGATCGATTTGATGTAATTATTCCAATCGTTACATGTATATCTCTATATTTTTTAGGTGATTTTTTACTAGTTAACCACCCATCACTCAATACAAGTGGAGTACAGCTTCTCTCCTGGGGCTTTGTTCTTTCAACAGTTATTTTGTACCATTCGACATTCCTGGTAAATTCAGTAGCTCATCTATGGGGAACAACTCGATACGACACTAAAGATGAAAGTAAAAATAATTTTCTTATTGCTTTACTTACTTTTGGCGAGGGTTGGCATAACAATCACCACCATTATCCAGGATCTGCAAGACAAGGGTTTTATTGGTGGGAAGTTGACCTAACCTATTACTTATTAAAACTAATGTCTGCACTTGGCTTGATTTGGGACATAAGAACTGTCTCTAGTAATATTAGGGAATCAAATAAAATCAACCAAAAAAAAACTCCTCAGTAAGATGAAAATAGCTATTGTCGGATCTGGCATCTCAGGAAATACTATTGCCCACCTCCTCCACAAGAAACATAATATTACTTTATTTGAAAAGAATGACCGTATTGGAGGCCACTCCCATACTCATAATATCGATGTTAATGGGACTCCAATCTCAGTTGACACAGGGTTTATCGTTTTTAATAAAAAAACCTACCCCCTATTCTCATCTTTACTCAAAGAGTTAGACGTGGCGTATGAAGATAGTAGTATGAGTTTTAGTGTTTTTTCAAAAAAAAATAGCCTTGAATACAATGGAACAAACTTAAATACTTTGTTCTCACAAAGGAAGAATATATTTAATCCAAAATTTATTAAAATGATTTTCGAGATACTACGCTTTAATAAGGAGTCTTTAGCATTGATAGAGACGAGCGAAGAATTAAGCTTGGGTGATTACCTAGCTAAAAATTCATACTCTGATTATTTTTTGAAACATTATATTCTTCCTATGGGTTCTGCAATTTGGTCCTCTAAACTAGAAACTATGAGTAAATTTTCAGCCAAATTTTTTGTGACATTTTTACATAATCACGGCATGCTAAATATAAATAATAGGCCGCAATGGTTAACTATTAGTAACGGCTCAAAGTCTTATGTACAAAAATTATGCCGCCCTTTCATCGATAATATCAGACTAAATACTGATATAAATTTTATAGAAAGGAAGTCGAATAAAGTTATCGTTCACAGCAACCATGGTAGCGAGAATTTTGATTATATTTTTATGGCTTGTCATAGCACCGAGGCGCTAGAAATATTAAAAGATTCTAGTAATAACGAGAAAGAGATATTGGGGGCAATTCCATATACCAATAACGAAGTTTATTTGCATACTGATTCATCCATAATGCCAAAATATAAGCTATCCTGGGCTGCTTGGAACTATAATATAGACAGTGAAGATAACGAGCCAATAACTCTGACATACAATATGAATATACTGCAGAATATAAAAATTGAGACCCCCATTCTTGTAACATTAAACCCTAAAGGGAACATTGACCCAAAAAAAATTATAAAAAAATTAAGTTATGAACACCCAATATTTAGTATTGATAGCGTTAATGCCCAAAAAAAACAACATGTAATCTCGGGTATTAACCGAACATTCTTTGCTGGCGCATACTGGGGAAATGGATTTCATGAAGATGGTGTTAAAAGTGCTTATGACTCAGTAAAACAGCTTAATGAGCTGATAACATAGTATGCATGCAATCTACAAGGGAATAATTACCCACACCAGGTCTTCACCAAAACAACATAATTTTTCTTACAAAACTAATATGCTTTACCTAGATCTTGACGAAATAAAAGAAGCGTTTTCGGGTAAAGTTTTTTGGAGTTTCAACAAACCAAATTTTGCCTCTTTCTATCGCTCTGATTTTTATGGAGACAAAAATAAAACTATAAAAAAATCAATACAAACTTTATTATTAAAAAAAATTAACCTTAACCACAAGGGAAAAATATTTTTATTAACTACAATCCGTTTTTTTGGCTATTCATTTAATCCGGTGAGCTTTTATTATTGCTTTGATGAGTCAGAAAGAATCGAAGCGATTGTTACGCATATAACAAATACGCCGTGGAAAGAAAAATATGCATACGTCCATGATTGTAGAAATAATAAATCAATGTCAAAGAGGTTTCAGTTTGGAAAGGATTTCCATGTTTCTCCTTTTATGCCTATGGATATAAATTATAATTGGGTATTCACATCCCCTAAAGACTTTCTTTACGTGTCAATGGATAGTTACCTAGAGAACAAATTAATCTTTAATGCAACCCTTAGAATGACAAGGAGGGCTTGGGGTAGTTTCGCCCTCAATAAAATATTATTTTTATCTTTTCCTATGTCAATAAAAGCTATTATATTAATTTACTTCAACGCACTTCTGTTATTTATTAAAAGAATAAAAAGTTACCCACACCCATGATAAGAAATATTTTTAACAAAATATCAAAAAAAATAGTCCATAGAAATCTTAGCAAGGTCTCTAAAGGTACTCTTGTAATTACTGAAGGAAACCAAAAATATAGGTTTGGGTTTGACCCAAGTCTTGAGGCTGAAATTACAGTCAAAAACCCAAGCTTTTATTCTGAAGTTCTACTTGGTGGTTCAATCGGCGCAAGTGAAGCATTTATTCGTAAGTCATGGTCCTCAAGAAACTTAACGAAGGTAATTCAATTCATGGCTCGAAATCAATCAACTATGGATGCAATAGAAGGTCCATTTAAATTATTAATAGCCCCTTTTTTGAGGGTACTTCACAGCTTAAATAAGAATACTTTATATGGAAGTAAACAAAATATAGCGCAACATTATGACCTAAGTAATAATTTCTTCTCTTTATTTTTAGATCAATCGATGATGTACTCTTCAGCTATTTACTCAAAAAAAACTGATTCCCTTGAGACAGCAGCCCAACATAAACTTAATGTAATCTGTAAAAAATTAAAGCTTAATAAAACGCATCGTATAATTGAAATTGGATCAGGATGGGGTGGCTTTGCCATTTTTGCCGCTAAAAATTACGGATGCCACGTCACTACAGCGACTATTTCTAGGGAGCAGTACACATTTGTTTGTAAAAAAATAAAAGAACAAAGTCTACAAAGTCATATAAAAGTTATATTTAAGGATTACAGAGAGTTGACTGGAAAATATGATAAATTAGTTTCTATTGAAATGATTGAAGCGGTTGGCTACCAATTTTATGACGCTTACTTTACTAAAATCTCTGAGTTGCTTAAAGATGACGGTGATGCTTTGATTCAGGCAATTACAATCAGAGACCAAAGATATAAGACGGCTTTGAGAACTGTTGATTTTATCCAAAAATACATCTTTCCTGGAAGCTGCATACCATCTATTAATGCTATTCAAAACTCAATAACCTCTTCGGGTGACATGGTTATTAACGATATACGTGATATTGGACCTCATTACGCAAAGACTCTCTCGGTTTGGCGAAAAAGATTCATAAAGCATAATGATGAGATTCTAGGGCTTGGTTTTGATGAGATATTTATCAGGAAGTGGTTATTTTATTTTTCTTACTGTGAAGGGGGTTTTCTAGAAAAATCAATCAGTGATGTCCATATACATGTCACTAAACCAGAATATAGAAATGTGATTTAAAAATGAAAGAAAATTCTGTAATTATTATTGGTGCAGGTATTGCTGGATCTAGTTTGGCCTACTACCTAAACAAAAAAAAATGGGACATATGTTTAATTGATAAAGAAAAGCCAGGTAATCTAAATATTTATGGCAACCCTGCTGTTGCCGTTTACCCAAGCTTTATGTTAAATAACCTCAGTTATAATAAATTAATGTCTTTATCCATTAAACATACTTGGAGCCTTTTAAATACTTTAAAATTTAGTTCAGAAGAATGTCAGATGTGTGGGGCTATTGACCTATATGATGGTGACGAGGGTGAAAAAAGAAACTCCATTATTCGTAAACGTAGTCCAGAAACCAAGGAATTATATAAGTTATATAACGCTAAAAAAATTGAGAGTCTTTGCGGTATTAAAAAAAAAGTAGGATTCTATTACAAACTTGGAGGATGGGTCTCTCCTTTGGCCTTGTGTGAAAACCTTACAAAAAACAAAGCCATTAAAAAAAATTTCGATACAAAAGTACTGAAAATTAACAAATTACTAAATGGTTGGGAAGTTTTAACTAATAATCAGAAATTATATGCAAAAAATATAGTACTAAGCTCCGCGATTGATATAAAGAACTTTGAAGACTCAAAACATCTTTCAGTCCACTCTTCTAGGGGACAAGTAAATTGGGTGAAGCATAATAATAAAAGCAATACACTCCTAGCATTAAATGGTTACCACATACCAAATGTAGGCAGTAAATCAATAATTGGATCAACGTACTCTCTGGATAATACTAATAAATTTATTTCAAGCCTAGACTTTAAAAAAAATATAAAAACATTTACGTCTTTATCATCTGGCTTAGAGCCTGACAGCATGAAACCTGATGACGGATGGGTTGGTTTTAGAGCTTGTAGTTATGATAGAAACCCATATGTTGGAAAATTATTAGATCAGAATAGGCTCCCGCAAGATGAAAGGGTTAATATAGATGAGTTAAGTTGGGTTGACGGCTTATATGTGAATAGTTGTTATAATTCCAGGGGTTTTAGCTTTGCGACTTACACCTCCTCATGCCTCTCTAATCTGATGAATGATGATTTAAGCAATAATGAAAAAATAACTTTAAACTACCTAAATCCGGAACGAAGATTTTTAAAAAGCATCGGGCTTAAAAAAAAATTGGCGGCTAAATTTTAAAATGAATGATAAGTACATAAAAGATGCAAAAATAAAAGAAGGTCAAAATGACCTAAGAGGGGCAATTAAGCTTTATAAGGATGCCCTTGAAGAAAATCCAAGAAATAACTCTCTACAAATAGAAATTGGAAACCTTTTAGCCGCGTTAGGAGATTTTGAGGAGGCCGCTGGATTTTTTAGGAGAGCAAATAGGTTTTTTCCGAATAATATAGACATTAAAAGCGCTCTTGGATTCTGTTTATGCTCAATTGGAAACAAATATCAATTAGATAGAAGGTACAATTTAGCAGAAGCAGCATTCGAGGAATCTCTTAAATTTGAACCAGGTAACGCAGATTTTATTTTTAACTTAGGTAACGCTCTTTTTTCACAAAATAAATTAAGGGAAGCATTAAAATCATACCAAAAATCAATACAAATTAATGAAGATGCAAATACTTATACTAATTTAGCAAATACTTATCGTCGTCTGAACGACTTAACAAAAGCAAAGCAAAACTACATCAAAGCATTGAAAATAAACCCCGATCTAATACATACAAAAATTGAATTAACACACTTAATGCAAGGTACTTGTGACTGGAATGGCATTGATGATTATTTTGGTGAAATAAAAAAACATATTTTAAATAAAAAACCAGGAAAAATTTCTCCCTTTGCGGTCCTGTCAATGCCTGGATTAAGTTCAGAAGATCATTTGCACGTATCAACAAACTGGTCAGAGCAAAAAAAGATAAATCCAATGAAACCAGTTCAGAGGGTATTTAAGAAAAATATTACAATTGGATATTTATCAGCAGATTTTAGAAACCATCCACTTTACTATCTTATTTATGATGTGCTCAATAATCATGATGTAAATAAATTTACCATTAAGCTATTTTATTCAGGTCAAAGAGAAGATTCAGATCAATACAAAAACTTTGTGAGTATAAATGAAGAACTTATTGATATCTCAAACTTAAATGATGAACAATCTGCAAAGATAATCTCGGATGAGGGTGTTGATATTTTAGTTGATTTATCTGGTTTCACAAAAAATACTAGGTCAATGGCTGCTGCCTATAGGCCAGCAAAGATTCATATTAATTGGCTGGGATTTGCTGGAACCATGGGATTTCATTATGGAAAGCCACTTTTTGATTTTATTTTAGCTGACAAGTATGTTGTCCCTAAGAGTCATAGTAAAAATTATGCAGAAAAAATTATCTATTTACCAAACTGTTATCAACCAAATATTGCTAACAGGCCTGAAATTAAAAAAAAATCTAAAGAGCATTATGGCTTTGAAAATGATGATTTTATATATGCATCATTTTGCCAGCCAATAAAAATTACTCGAAACCAGTTTAATATCTGGATAGAGATTCTAATAAAATCACCAAATTCAAAGTTATGGTTATTAGATTCTAATAACTTATATAAAGAAAACTTATATAAAAATGCTCTAAATAAAGGGGTAAGTAATGATCGCATTGTATTTGCTCCAAAAGTTATATTCAACGAGCATATTATGAGGCATACAATTATTGATTTGTTTCTTGATACTTTTCCCTACAACTCGCATACAGCAGCCAGTGATGCACTCTGGGGAGAATGCCCTATTTTAACAATGACAGGAGATACTTTTGCTAGTCGAGTAGGTGGCAGTCTGTTGACTGAAATTGGTTGTCCCGAGTTGATCACTGAGAGTCAAGTAAAATACCTTGATAAAGCTATTGATTTATTCAGCAACCCAAAAAAGCTCAGAATAATAAAAGAAAAAATTATTCGCGGGAAAAGAGACTCTGCAATTTTTAAGTCTAAAAAGTTTTGTAAGAATCTAGAGAATATATATATGCGTCTAGTCTCTAGTTGAAATTAGAACGCCTGCAATAATAAACACTCCTCCTGCAAAGTCTTGAAATCCTAAAGTTTCATTTGCTAAATAATAAGCAGATACTCCAGCAACAATAATTTCAAAAAGAAAGATGGGGCTTGCTCTAACTGACTCAACCAGGGTCAACCCAAGTTGAACTATCGTTGTTGTGATCAAGAGAGTAAGCCCTAGCAACACTAAAATCAGTAGGTTACTTATCTCTATTAATTGAAAATTAAAGTTTAAATCAAAATATATACTGATTAATAGAGCTGTAACAACCACACCAACCCAAACGGAATAAGACTTTTCTTTAACAGAAAGGTTTTTAAAGTATCTTGCTAGGACGTTTGTTAATGCAAAACCTAGGCCTGCGAGTAATGCATAAAAATCACTTTGATTCAAGCTTGATAAAAATAAATTAGAATCCCATAGAATAATAAAAGCTCCAGCTAGACTTAGCGAAGCAGCAAGAAGATTTTTTGAGTAAATCTTTTCTTTTAATAGTAGGTATGAAAAAGGAATTGTCCAGACTGGTGAAAGAAAAAACAAGAGCATAACCCTTACAAGCTCACCTTCTATGATAGCAAGAACATATGATAGGTTGGTAACCCCTCCTACAAGAGCATAAATCCAAAAAAATTTATTCTTTAAGCTAGAGAAATTATCTAATCTATAAAGAAACAATGCCGGAATTAAAGCAAAAGAAAAACTAAGTAAGCTTGAGTGAATTCCAGAGATGCCAGCATCATTCAGAATTCTGTATGGAAACCAAATCAAACCCCAAGAAATGGTACCCAATAATAAATAAAATATTCCCTTAGATGAGGCTAACTTTTTAAAAATAAACTCACCTTATCGCTAACCATTGAATTTAGATTTTTATCAAATGGGTCTAGTAACTCCAATCCATCCATCTTACGCATCCATGTCATTTGTCTTTTTGCAAGCTGTCGAGTTGCAAAAATAATCTTATTAGATAAGTCATCTTTATTAATTTTATTCTTTAAATACAAATAAACTTGCTTATAGCCAACAGCCTTCATTGACCCGTAGGAATCGTCTAATAAAGGATACTTCTTGAGAATAGCCTCCACCTCTTCTATTAAACCATTCTTTAAAATTAGCTTAGTTCTGCATTCTATTTGAAAATGAAGCTTTTCCCTGTTTAATGGAAAAAGTGCGAGTTTTAAAATATTTTTTGAAAAATTTGACTTACTTTTCCCGCTATGAAATGAAGACAAGGGTCTTCCAGAAACGTAATAAACCTCTAATGCTCGAGTTATCCTTTGGGTGTCTTTGTCGTTGATTTTGAGACTAATCACAGGATCAATCTCTTTAAGCTTTTTGAACAAAAAATCAATGCCAAATTCTTCTAATTCTTTATTGACTTTTTCTCTAACCATTCTAGTTGTTTCTGGAAGAATGTCTAAAGGAAACTCTAGCGCATTAAAATACATCATAGTTCCACCAACTAACAGAGGGTGCCTAGAATTAGCTTGCATCTTATTCATTATCAAATCTACATCGACCTTAAAGTTGTTAACGGAATATTTTTCAGAAGGGTTTCTAATGTCAATTAGGTGATGAGGGTAACTTTTAAGCTCCGATTTAGAAATTTTTGCTGTACCAATATCCATATCTTGATAAACTTGAGCTGAGTCAACACTAATTAAATCTACGTTAAAATTATCATAAGTAAATTTTGCTAATTTAGTTTTTCCTGAAGCCGTTGGACCGATAATAAAAATTTTCTTCATTAATTTAAATTATTTCCAGCATTATTTGCAAATTTTACGCCTGACTTAATATAGGTTCTTATGCCTTTAAAGATAGCATTAGCTATTTTATCTTGAAATTTATTAGATTTAAGATTTTTCTCTTCTTGCGGGTTACTCAAAAATGCTGTTTCCACTAATATTGATGGGATATCCGGAGCCTTTAAGACGGCAAAGCCTGCTTGCTCCACTCTTTTCTTATGCAAATTATTAACTTTTTTGATCTCCTGTAAAACAAAATTTCCAAGCTTTAAACTGTCATTAATTGTAGCGCTTTGCGATAGGTCCAACAATGTTCTGGCTAACACAGGCTCCTTGTCATCAATACTTACACCTCCAATAAGATCAGCTTCATTTTCTTTATTAGCTAAAAATTTAGCAAACGCACTTGAAGCACCTCTTTCAGATAAAGCAAAGACAGATGACCCACTAACACTTCTCTTGTTAAATGCGTCCGCATGAATAGAGACAAAGATGTCAGCCTCGTATTTTCTGGCTTTAGATACCCTTCCCTTAAGTGGCAAATAATAATCTTTGTCTCGAATTAAAATAGCTTTCATATTTTTCTGTTTATCAATTATTTTTTTTAATTTTTTTGAAATACTTAAATTAATATCTTTTTCTTTGGTTCCCCTTTTTCCAATAGCTCCCGGATCTTCTCCTCCATGCCCTGGATCAATAACTACAACTATTTTTTGTTTTTTAGTAACTAAAACTTCTTGTTTTAGTATGTTTGGTATTAATTTTTTTTTCTCAGGGCCTGGGGGGTTCTTTTCTTCTATCTGCTTTAATAGAATTGCAATATTATCTTTTTCATCGGGATAAACATCTATAACTAATCTATGCTGATATGGTGCTATAGGCGATAACGAAAAAATCTTAACCCGAGCAGAATTTTTTAAATCAATCACAACTCTTGTAACTCGCTTGTTAAATTGTCCAATTCTTATAGTTTTAATATTCGGATCATTAGCTTTTACCTGTTTAGTCAAAAGCTTTAAGGCGCTATTAAGTTGTATACCCTTTAAATCAATTACTATGCGCTCGGGATTCTGAAGCATCATCTGGTCATTATTAATCCTTGAAGTAGATTCAATTGTTATCCTGGTGTAGTCAGGTGACGGCCATACCCTAGTCGCCTCAATTGAATTGATTGCAAATAAATTAGAAGTAAATACCATTGTGCATACAACTATTAAAAACTTAATTAAGTTAAGCTTGAACAATACTTGATTCCTTTTTTACTAAATGAATAGATAGTAGCCTGACGACCCCCGTTTTTTTCATACAATATTTCTACCAATATATCTGGCTCACAAAGTACGCCCGCTGCTTTCTCTGCCCACTCAATTACAGTTACATCTAAATCGTTTATAAATTCATTAAATCCAGCAGAAACCCACTCTTCAGGGCTACTAAATCGGTAAAGATCAATATGATTTAAATTAACATTATTGAGCTGATACTGCTCAATTAAATTATAACTAGGGCTCTTAACTTTACCAGAGTGCCCTAGCGCCCATAACAAACCCCTAACAAGCGTTGTTTTACCTGCACCTAAATCCCCTTTTAAAAAAATTAAAAGTCCTTGAGGAAGATTTTCTGCAAGGTCTCGGCCCAACAATAAAGTATCTTTTTCTTGTGCTAAAAAAATTGTTGTCTCTTTTATCATAGTTTTAGTTTATTATTTTTTTATATGAATAATAAGTTAAAGATGGGCATAATTGCTAAAAAAATTAAATCCTGGGGAATTGAGCTCGGCTTCAATCAAGTAGGAATAAGTGATGTTAACTTAAATCATGCAAAAAAGTCATATTTTGAATGGCTTGCAGCCGGTTTTCAAGGGGAAATGGATTATCTTGATAAACATAAAGAATTTAAATTTAAACCAGATTCATTGGTTCCCAACACAGTAAGGATAATTTCTGTAAAACTTGATTACCTCCCAAACCGAGACAATCCCGAAAAAATACTTCAAGATAAAAATAAAGCATATATCTCAAGATATGCTTTAGGAAGAGACTACCATAAAGTTGTTAGAGGTAAGCTTAAAAAATTAGTGAATAAAATGCAGAGCGAGCTAATTGAATTAAATATTAGTTGTAGAGTATTTTCTGACAGTGCGCCGGTACTAGAGGTGGAGCTTGCTGAAAAGTCAGGCTTGGGTTGGCGTGGTAAACATACATTATTAATTAATAAAAATCATGGATCATGGTTTTTTCTTGGCGAAATTTTTATAAACCTACCTCTCCCAATTGACAAAAAAGAGATTAATCACTGCGGAAGTTGTACTGCCTGTATTGATGTTTGTCCAACCAAGGCAATTATTGGTCCTTATAAAGTTGATGCTAGGAAATGTATATCTTACTTAACGATTGAACATAAGGGATCAATACCTCTAGAGTTCAGAAAACCAATTGGTAATAGAATATATGGTTGTGATGATTGTCAGTTGGTATGTCCCTGGAATAAGTTTAGTAATATCTCGAAAGAACATGATTTTATCATCAGAAAAAATCTTGATAAAATATCTCTTTTAGATTCTTTTAAAATTAAAGAAGATGAATTTCAAGAAATTTTTAAAGGAAGCGCTATTTTAAGAATTGGTTATGAGCGATGGTTAAGAAATGTTGCAATTGGTCTAGGTAATGCGCCTAAATCAAATATAATAGTAAGCGTATTAAGATCTAGATTAAAAACCTCATCTTTAATGGTTAAAGAACACATTGAATGGGCGCTAAAAGAGCAAGAAGCGAAAATCTAACAATGTTTTTGTTGTAAAAATTTGCTACAATTACATCCTTAATAAATTATCGCTACTTCAAAAAACTCACATATGGCATCAATAAAAAAAAGTTCATCCTGGAAGGCTCTAGAGACACATTTTAATTCTATTAAAAAAGTACATATGCGTGATTTGTTTTCTGAAGATGAAAGTAGATTTAAAAAAAATCATATCTTACTTGATGATATTTTAGTTGATTATTCAAAGAATAGAATCACAGAAGAAACAAAAAAAAATCTTATCACATTAGCCAAAGAATCTGGTGTTGAAAATTGGAGGGATAAGTTATTTTCAGGAGAGAAAGTAAACTTCACTGAAGGAAGATCTGCTTTACATGTTGCTTTAAGAAACCGATCAAGCAAACCAATTTACTCTAATGGTAAGGACGTTATGCCAGACGTAAATGCTTCATTAGAAAAAATGAAGTGTATTTCTGAATCAGTTAGGTCTGGGGCATGGAAGGGTTATACAGGAGAAAAAATTAGAACTATTGTGAATATCGGTATTGGTGGATCTGACCTTGGCCCCTCTATGGCATGTAAAGCTCTAAAGTCATTTGGTTCAAGTGCAATTACCCCTCTCTTTGTTTCAAATATAGACGGAGCTGACCTCTCACAAACACTTGAAAAATGTGACCCTAGTTCAACTTTATTTATTGTAGCTTCAAAAACTTTTACTACTCAAGAAACCATGACGAATGCATTTTCATCGAGAAAATGGCTGGTTGATAAACTGGGAAATAATGAAGCAATACAAAAACATTTTATTGCAATTTCCAGTAATAAAGAAGCTGTAAAAAAATTTGGAATCAACACAGATAATATGTTTACGATATCGGATTGGGTCGGTGGCAGATATTCATTATGGTCACCTATTGGGCTTTCAATAGCTATTTTTATTGGTATGAGTAACTTTGAAGACTTACTTCAGGGTGGCTATGAAGCAGACAACCACTTTAGTTCAACACCACTCGAAAAAAATATACCTGTCATGTTAGCCCTTATTGGTATATGGAATATAAATTTCTTTGGCTTTACAACGCATGCAATTTTACCTTATGACCAGGGCTTATCCTTACTACCTGCATACCTCCAGCAAGCAGACATGGAAAGCAATGGAAAGTTTATTGATAGAAGTGGGGAAAAGGTTGATATTGATACTGGACCTATTCTATGGGGAGAATCTGGTACTAATGGGCAACATGCTTTTTATCAACTTCTTCATCAAGGGACTAGAGTTGTACCAAGTGATTTTTTAATGCCCATTAAATCACAATATAAAATCGGAGATAGTGGAACCGAGCATCATAAGATACTAATATCTAATTTTATAGCTCAGACCAAATCGCTTATGATGGGGAAAACAGAACAAGAAGTTCGAGCCGAACTAGTTAGGTCAAAAGAAGATATTGGAAATATAGAAACTTTAATTCCACACCTTACATTTGAGGGCAACAGGCCATCAACTTCTATTTTATTTAAATCATTAACTCCTAAAACACTGGGGAGAATTTTAGCTATCTATGAACATAAAATTTTTACTCAAGGAGTAATATGGAATATAAACTCTTTCGACCAATGGGGTGTTGAATATGGAAAACAAATAGCCAGACTAGTTTTACCAAAACTTTTGAATGATGAAAAAATTACTCAATTCGATTCGTCTACAAATAACTTAATAAATTACACTAAAAATAATAAATAAGTAATTAATTTATAACAATATTTTCCTTTATTTTTCTTATAAAGCTATTCCCAATAGAGCCGCCAATTCCAGAGCCAATTTTTTCAGCAAGTGTATCCCCAAATGAATCGTAAACAGTAAAGTCAACAATCTCTTCGCTCTTTACGGTATCTCTGGTCACGGAAGCTACTGTGCCAAATTCGTCGGCAAGACCGAGTTTAATTGCACGGTCTCCATTCCAAAAAAGGCCTGAGAAGATATCTGGGTCTAATGACAATTTATCACCCCGGCCCTGTTTAACAACATCTATAAACTGTTGATGAACGTCATCTAAAAGCTGCTTTATAAAAATACTTTGTTTAGGGGTAACCGGTAAAAAAGGATCGAGGATTCCCTTATTTTCTCCAGCTGTTATTAATCTTCTTTCAATACCAATCTTTTCTATAATACCTTCAAAGCCAAAGCCATCCATTCGAACTCCAATAGAACCAACTATACTTGCCTTATCAACAAAAATTTTATCCGCAGCAACGGCTATATAGTAGCCTCCAGAAGCACAAATATCCTGAATCACTGCATAGACTGGAATCTCAGGGAACATCTGTTGGCCCCTCCGAATTTCGTCATTAATCATTCCTGATTGAACTGGGCTGCCGCCTGGACTATTAATTGACAATATTATAGCTTTTGTTCCGGAGTAACTATAAGCATCTTTTAAGCTATTAATAACATCATCGGCCGAAACATCTGAACCGCTACCAATAACCCCATCAATTTTAATTAATGCAGAGAACTCGCCTGATGCTGGTACTGTATTTTTTCCAGAAGTAACTACAAAAAACAAAATAATACCAAGGTAAGATAATGTAAATAATTTAAAGAAAATCCCCCATCGCCTTGTTTTTTTTTGTTCTAATAAGGAATCAGTTGCAATTTTTGCAATCACATTTTTTTCCCATTGATTATCTTTTTTTTCAGCCATATGTCAAACCTCTATTTAAATT
>Ga0209383_1001329_pt1 | contig 15503 bp, 14 predicted proteins | sample CoawatmetaG02DNA_FD_187510 | JGI IMG/M metagenome (GOLD analysis project Ga0209383, IMG submission 187510) | Marine microbial communities from the West Antarctic Peninsula - Coastal water metaG029-DNA (SPAdes) (version 2) | ecosystem: Environmental > Aquatic > Marine > Coastal ... | reverse complement strand
GCATTACCACTTGTAACACATACGTCTGTTTCTGATTTTACTTCAGCAGATGTATTTACATAAGTAACAACTGGTACACCAGGATACTTTTGTTTAAGCAATCTTATATCAGCTGCAGTAATTGATTCTGCAAGCGAGCAACCAGCACGCATATCAGGAATAAGAATTTTTTTTTCAGGACTTATTAGCTTTGCACTTTCAGCCATAAAATGAACCCCGGCTAGAATAATTGTCTCGGAATCAACCTCTTTAGATGCATATGCGAGTTTAAGTGAGTCTCCAACCACATCAGCAACACAGTGAAATATTTCTGGTGTTTGATAGTTATGAGCAAAAATTGCAATATTGCGTTCTTTTTTTAACTTAAGGATTTCATGAATCAGTGGAGCATGAAATGGCCATTCCACCTCAGGAATTACTTTAGCAACATTTTTATATAGTGGATCAGTAGTACTTCTGACCTCTGGAGTATACTCAGTTGGATATGTAGTATTTGTCTGCAACATGTTACTTTTGTTAATTATTCATTATATTAAGTATAGTTAAATGTATATATTTCAACAAAGCTTAATTTTTTTCTAAAATTTGAGACTTTATATGCGGCCGTGGTGGAATTGGTAGACACGCAGGTATGAGGTATCTGTGCCTTACGGCTTGGAAGTTCGAGTCTTCTCGGCCGCACCAAGTTATAGCTTAAAAGACTAACCAGTCTTGCTTATTTAATTCTAAATGATGATTTTCTAAATTAAAACTCATATCAATAGAAAGTTCTTTAGACAATTTTCTAAAAGTGATGTGTCCAAATATATACTGATCTTTTTGATAAATAATTTCACCTACAATATTATCATTCTCAAAAATATTATTATGACTTAAATCTACCTCTGTTTCTAATGTAAGAATAAATGGTAAAATAGTTCGAGGTATTTTATTTCTCAACTTCATTCGTGCGGTCAGTTCTTGTCCAACATAACACCCCTTTTTAAAATCAACTGCATTTAAAAGATGTAAGTTGTTTTCTAATGGATAAAATTTACTCAGATCTTCAATAAGGTGCATACTTAAGATGCCATGTTTTAAAAAATGACTTAAGCAATCATCTTCACTAATTTCTAATTTATTAGTGCCCAAAGTTTTATCACTTGATACAACATGCATGCCAAGCTTTGTTACTCTTGGGTCAATAAAAGCAAAAGATTTATCAAAGAGAGTAGTTTTACCCAAACTATGATCTTTTATATTAAATATAGTTTCTTCAATAAAAGGCAGGAAATAATACTGATATAAATTTGAGATATCCTCGACGTTAACTTTTGAACGAAGTTTATAAAAATTTAGACCATTAATTAGTCCATCTTTAAATTTTTTATTAGTTACTAAAATTATATTATTATCAAAATTAGCTACATAAAAGTCAGCAATAAACTTTCCTTGTGGAGTTAAAAGGCATGAATAAATTGATTTAGTCTCGGTAACCTGTTCAATATTATTTGTGATAATATTATTAAGGTATTCTCTAGTGTCATCACCAGAAATCTTAATAATACTCATATCATTATTTAGGTGAGCTTTAATCATAATGTGAATAATCTAATATAATTATTAGATTTAATATATATATTACAGAGTAATGAAAATTCTACTCATTAGTTATAACAGGATAGGTGACACTATCTTAGCTACAGGCCTAATTAGTCATTTGTTAGACAAGTATAAGGATGCATCTTTTTCAATAATAACTAGCTCCATATCTGCAAGTATTTATCAAAATATGCCTAGGCTAGAGAATTTATTTATTGCAGATAAGCAAAAGTATTCAATGCACTGGTTTAGAATCTGGAATTTTAGCAGGAAAACAAAATGGGATTTGGTTATTGATTTACGTTCGTCATCATTAGCCTATTTTTTAAATGCTAAAGAAAGACTAATTTTTAAAGGCAATGAAAACGAACATAAATTAAAGCAAATTCAGTCTTTTATTGGTAGCACGGAAACTTTAAAACCACAGATATGGGCTGATAGCAATAATTATCATCATCTTAATAAAAATAAAAACTTAAAAGATAACTATATTTGCATAGCACCAATTTCAAATTCAGAGGTTAAAGACTGGTCTATTAATAATTATATAGAGTTATTAAAAGAAAATTTGTTTGAAAATTATCAAATTATATTATTAGGGGCTACTTCAGAAAAAAATGAGTTAAAAAATATTGACCGACTAGTCTCAGAATCAACTAGAGATATAAATAATCTTATCAATAACGCCGATATGATTGAAACATATTTTATATTAAAAAATTCCAAATTATTTATTGGGAGTGATAGCTCTAATATGCATTTATCAGTAACTACTCAAAACCCAACTATTGGTCTATTTGGTCCAACAGATGAGAAATTATATGGGCCAATAGGTGAAAATAATTTATCAATAAGGGGAGATAAAAATCATCTAGAAATTATTAATCAAACGGATTATAAGTTAGGTGAAATTAAAAGTTACCTAGAAGACTTAAAGGTTTCAAAAGTATATAAAGCAATTCAAAATATTTTAGGGTGATATAAATATGATAGTAGATTTAATTATAAAAAATGGAACTTGTGTAACTCATGAAAAAACTTTTAAAGCAGATATAGCTGTCAAAAAAGGTAAAATAGTTCAAGTTGGAGATGTAGAAAAATTTAAAGCTAAGCAAATAATTAACGCTAAAGGTATGCACATTTTACCTGGTGCCTTTGATAGTCAGTGTCATTTTCGTGAACCAGGTGGTGAACACAAAGAAGATTTAAAAAGTGGAAGTATGGCAGCGGTTGCTGGTGGTATTACAAGTATATTTGATATGCCAAATAATAAGCCAAGTATAACTACTGAAAAACTATTCAAAAAGAAATTGGCGCGAGCTAAAAATAGAATGTTTTGTGAGCATGCTTTTTACATGGGAGCAGAAAGAGATAATATTGCTGAAATAAAAAAAGTTGAAAAATTAGACGGTTGTTGTGGCATCAAGATATTTGTAGGCTCATCAACAGGCAATTTATTAGTTTCAGATTTTTCCGATGTAGGAAATATCATTAAAAAAACTAGAAAAAGAGTCTCACTTCATTCAGAGGAAGAAAATTTATTAAATGCTAGAAAAAAATACATTAAAGCTAATGATGTTAAGAGTCATATAATATGGCGTAATCCTGCAACTGCCTTAACCTCAACAAAGAAGTTAGTTGCGATTGCTAACAAATTAAAAAAGAAAATTCATATCTTGCATATTACTACCAAAGAAGAAGTCGACTTATTAGCAAAAAATAAAAAATATGTTTCTTTTGAAATTACGCCACAACATGTCTCATTTTATGCGCCAGATTGTTATGATAAACTTGGAACTTATGCTCAAATGAACCCACCAATTAGGAGTATTGCTCATTATAAAAAACTTAGATCAGCTCTTAAAAATAGTATTGTAGATGTTATTGGTTCAGATCATGCACCACATTCAAAGAAAGAAAAAAACCAAAATTATCCTGATAGTCCATCAGGCATGCCCGGTGTGCAAACGTTGCTGCCAGTATTATTGGATTTAGCTGCACAAAAATTGATTTCTTTAAATCAGGTTGTAAAAATGACTAGTCATAATGTAGTTAATATTTTCAACATTAAAGATAAAGGTAAGCTTGATAAAGGTTATGATGCAGACTTTTCAATAGTTAATCTTGATAAGAAGCATAAAATAACCAATGCTCAGATCTTAAGTAAATGTAAGTGGACGCCTTATCATGGGATTACGCTTCAAGGTAAAGTTATTGGTACAATCATTAGAGGTGAGAAAGTTTACTGGAATAATAAAATTATTGGTAAGGCTAAAGGGCAGCCAATAAAATTTAATTAACTTCGAGCTATAAAAGATGGATTTTTAAATCCTTTTTTTCCATACTTTAAAACTCTTCGATCTAAAGTTTTAACTGATCCACCAGCGGCATTTAAAATAGCATGCCCTGCAGCAGTATCCCATTCCATTGTTGGGCCAAGTCGAGGATAAATATTGCCAACACCGTTTGCTATCAAACAGAACTTAATTGAACTTCCACTAAATATAGCTTTTGTTGTTCTAAAGTGTTTTTTGGATAATTCAATATTACGTGCATGTGATCTACTTAATAGTAAAACTCTATTTTCTAATTTTTTTATAGCTTTAATCTTTATCTTCTTTTTTTGTAGATATTGATTTTTTGCATTAATCTTGCTTGAATAAGAAGAATTATTAAGAGTATAGAAAATCTCTTTTTTAGTAGGTAGATAAATTACTCCATAAATAGGCCGACCATTTTTTACCAATGCAATATTTACGGTAAATTCACCATTTTTTTTAATAAATTCTTTTGTGCCATCCAAAGGATCTACAAGCCAAAAAATATTAGTTTTTTTACTTAATTTTTTTTCTCCTTCTTCAGAAATAATTTCTATTTTGGGTTCTAGTTCATAGAGTTTTTTGCAAATTAGGTCATTAGCCACTAAGTCTGCCTTGGTAACTGGACTGCGATCCTGTTTCATTTTAGCGGTAAAAGGCTTATTATAGATTTTGATAATTTCACGCCCTGCATCAATTGCTATTTGATTAATGATATTTGATATCTTTTGGTCAATTTTCATGGCTGATTTGGTTATATTTTTATTATTAGACAATGTACATTATATATTATACTTAACTAAATATTAAGAAAATACCATGGAAACGTTGGAAATTAATCAAGAATTGAATCAAATTGATACCCAAGAAGCAACTGTAGTTGCGATGTCTGGGGGAGTTGATTCATCTGTAGCTGCAGCCATGATGACCAAAGACAATACTAATGTTATTGGGATCACTTTGAAGCTCTATGATGAAAAGAAAATAGCTAAATCAAAAACATGCTGTGCAGGCTCTGATATTCTTGATGCTAAACGTATAGCTTCAACAATTAATATTCCCCATTACGTGCTTGATTACGAAGCAATTTTTAAAGCAAATGTAATAGACCCATTCATTGCAGAGTATGAGGCCGGAAGAACACCAATACCTTGCATCAATTGCAATGAAAAAGTTAAGTTTCTAGATCTTATAGAGTTTGCTCGAAAAATTGGAGCATCATCGCTAGTTACTGGACATTATATAAAAAAAATGAAAGCTGATGATGAATGGGGATTATATATACCTGTGGATGAAGATCGAGACCAGTCTTATTTTTTATTTTCCCTTAAATACAAAGACCTTGATTATTTAGAATTTCCTTTAGGTAATTTTAAAAAAGATGAAATTAGAAATTTTGCTAAAAATTTAGAGCTGCATTTACATGATAAAGTTGACAGCCAAGATATTTGTTTTATTCCCGATGGAAAATATAAAGATTTTATTCAAAAAAAATCTACATCTTCAACTAAAGGTAATATTGTAGATATGAATAATAATATTTTAGCTGAACATGATGGAATTTATAATTTTACTGTTGGTCAAAGACGAGGTATTGGGGTTTCAAAAGAAAACCCAGTATATGTAAAAGAAATTGATGCCACCACTAACAGAGTTATTGTCGCTGAAAAAGAATATATAAAATCATCTACTATCATAGTGGAACGAGTAAATTTACTAACAAAAAAAGCTATTAATAATATTTATGTTAGAGTGAGATCTTCTGGCAGACTTTTAAAAGCAACAGTTACAAAACTAGATGAATTTTATCAAATCCAATTAGATGAGCCTGAAATTGCAGTTTCACCTGGTCAAGCTTGTGTCTTTTACAATAATGATAATAATGGCACTCGTTTACTTGGTGGCGGTTGGATAAAATCTGCAATTTAAGAAATGAATCATTCAGATATCATTGGCCAGTGGGAGATTACTAGAAATATTGAAGATAGATTAAATCAAAAAAAATTTGAATTAAAAGGTGAAGCAACTTTTAGCGATAATGACACATTGTATCATTATAATGAAACTGGAATTATGAAATCAGAAGCATTCCAAAGCAAAGTTCATCAAGATTACTTATGGGTTATTACCTCAGAAGGCTGGAAAATTAACTTTATCGATGGCAGTCATTTTCATGATCTAGAGCTAGTAAATCAAGAACAACACGTGTATCATAAATGTATAAATGACATTTATCGTGGTGAGTTTTTATTAAATTTACCAAATAATATTAAAGTATTATGGAATGTAAGTGGGCCACGTAAAGATTATGTATCTCACACTTATTATAAAAAAAGATAAGGAAAATAATTATGTATACAAATTCAAATAAATTACTAATTGAAGCCATTTGGACTCCCAACCAAGATATAATTTGGATTCAAAGAATGGTATTAGTTGCTGTTGGAATTGCTTTTTTAATTATTGCGGCAAAAATTAAACTCATTTTGCCGTTTAGCCCAGTGCCAGTTACTCTTGGGACTTTTGCAGTTCTAACTATTGGAACGACTTATGGTCAGCGTCTTGGACTTATGACTATATTTGGTTATTTACTCATTGGTATGCTTGGCTTTGATGTTTTTGCAAATTCATCAGCTGAAGCAAATGGTTTAAACTATATGTTGGGTGGAACAGGTGGCTATTTAATAGGTTATTGTTTTGCCATTATGGTTTTAGGCTTCTTTGCTAAATTAAATTGGGATAGAAATATTTTTAAATTAAGTGTGGCTTTAGTTTTTGCTAACATACTTATATATGCACCGGGTTTAATATGGTTAGGTCAAATGTATGGTTGGGATCAACCTATTATTGCTTGGGGCTTAACACCGTTTATAATTGGAGACTTATTAAAACTTGCATTAACTGCCTCATTAATACCTTTAATCTGGAAATTAATAGGTAAGGCAAAATCATAAAAAATTAAGGTAGACTAATAATTTGAATAATTTGTATTTGCAAATTAGAAATAATTAATCTACTTAACAATCTATCTTTGGCGGAGTAGCTCAGTTGGTTAGAGCGGAGGAATCATAATCCTTAGGTCGGGGGTTCAAATCCCTCCTCCGCTACCAAAGAATTATTTTTTTGAAGCAGTTTTACTTACATCTTTTAAGAAATTCATTCTCTGCTTTTTATCAACAAACGGTACCGCAAAATATCTTTTATAAATAATATCTCTAATTCCACAAATATGAAAAACTCCTCTTTTTAATCTTCTTATAGGAAGGTTTAAAAAAAATGTAGTGATTGCTAATCTTGGAGACCCATAGGTACAAAATATAATAGCTTTTTTGTCTTTAAGGTGTCCTTGTGGATATCCGTAGTTTCCAACTAACTGTTTAAAACTAAATGCCCAAGGTGGCGCAAGAACTTTATCAATCCATCCCTCTAAAATCGCTGGCATCCTAAAATTCCAAATAGGGGCAATTAATACAATGGTATCACATTCTGCAATTCTTTTTCTATGATCTAGAACATCCTCACCGGGTTCTTCACCGGCATAAACAGGATTAAATCTATCTTTATACAAATCAACTAGATCAACGGAGTGACCTGCTTTCATAGCACTAGCAATAAAGGTATCTTTAATAGCAGCATTAAAAGAACGATCATTATAATGCCCATAAACAATAAAAAATTTTTTCATTTCTAATTAAACATTCTTCATTAAACTAAAATATTCTTCAACTTTACGTTCCCAGGTAAATTTTTCTGTTGCGTTTGCTTTCCCAGCTTTACCAAGAGAGTTTCTCTTTTTATCATTAGATAGTAGATCATCAATCTTAGAAATTATATCTTTTAAGTCGGAAGTCTTGGCAATTAATCCTGTTTTACCATCAATTATAGCATCAGATATACCACCAGTATCAGTTCCAAGAGTTGCTAAGCCATGAAAAGCGGCATCAATAAAAACCATACCAAAACCTTCAACAGATTCCTTATCTAAATGTGGAGTCATAACAAATAAATGAGAATTTTTTAGTATGGCAGATTTTTCAGGTTCAGTAATCCATCCTAAAAAACGAACATTTTTTTCTATTTTTAATTTTTTAACATGTAATTCTACACTTTCTTTATTTGGACCGTCACCAGCAATTAAGTATAGAAGATTTGGGTACTTACTTATTAAAATTGATAGCGCATCAAGAACAATTTTATGTCCCTTCCTATCCTCTAGTCTTGCCAATGTTATGAGCACTGGATACGCATTGTTTATAATATCTTTTACTTTAGATATTGTACTTTTTTCAATAAATTTATCATAAACATCAATTCCTGGATGTATTATTCTAATTTTATTTCTATCAATACTTAGCGATTCTACTAGTAATTCTTTTGTATAATTTGAATTTGCTACAATACTATTAGCATTCATATATGAGCTATAAATTCTAATTTGCTTATTTTGTTTATAAAAGTTCCAAGAATTAAAATCTTTTTGAATCTCAGTTCCATGAGCTAAGACATAAACAGGCGCGTCAACTAGTTTTAAATATTCAATGCTTTTCCATGAGTCAGAGTAAATAGCCTCAATTTTTTCCCTCTTACAAATATTTTTGATGTATTTAGCTTTGCTAGTTCTTCTGATAGGCTTCCATGCATTAAACCTTTTTATTTTATATTTTTGTAAATTATCTGTTTTGTTTATAGGACCATCTGCCAGTACAAGAATATCTTTCCCAGACTTAGCCATTCCTTCAGCCATACCGGTCATCAATGCTTCTATGCCACCAATTTTTGGGTGAAAACACTGAGTGGTAATTATAATCACTTTATTTAAGTTAAGATTTCCATTTTATTGAACAGCCAATGCTTGGGATTTGTTCTTGCGGACCCTTACTAGTCTTTGCTACTTGAAGCATTGCTTCTAAAAGTTCTTTTGGCGAATTAGGAATTAATTGTTGCTGGGATGCTTCAAGTCTACCTCTATATTGAAGTTCATTTTTATTATTAAAACCAAAAAAATCAGGAGTACAAACAGCATCGTACTTTTTGCCAACTTCTTGTGTTTCATCGTAAACATATGGAAAGCTAAACGAGTTATCATCTGCAAATACTTGCATATTATCAAATGAATCTTCGTGACCATATTTTGGATCATTCACATCATTTGACATCACTGCTATAATTCCAATACCATTTTCTTGAAGAACTTTACAATCCTCAACAATTCTATGGATAACTGATTTAACATATGGGCAGTGGTTGCATATGAACATTACCAGTGTTCCATTTTTGCCATGAATACTGGTGAGACTATGGTTTGTGCCATCAGTACCAATAAGTTCAAAGTCAGGAGCTTTCCAGCCAAAGTCACAAATTGGAGTAGTAAGAGCAGGCATAATAAATCTTTTCTGATTAATATTTTTTGCTAGTATAACTGAACTTAAAATTTAAATAAATAAAAACATATGATTTATAATCTTGGTGAAAAAAAACTTATAACAAGTAACGATGATTTTTGGGTTGCACCCAATGCCGCTGTAATTGGCTCAGTTGTTCTTAAAACAAATGCAAGCGTATGGTTTGGTGCCACTCTTAGAGGTGACAATGATCCAATCACTATAGGAGAAAACTCTAATATTCAAGATGGTTGTGTATGTCATACTGATGATGGTATGCCCCTGACAATTGGTGATGATGTTACTGTGGGACACATGGTTATTTTGCATAGTTGTATCGTTGGCAATAACTCATTGATTGGCATGGGTTCAACAGTGCTAAATAACGCAAAAATAGGTAATAATTGTTTGGTTGGAGCTAACAGTCTAATTACAGAAGGTAAAGTTTTTCCAGACAATAGTATGATCATGGGATCACCTGGCAAAGTTGTCAGAGAGCTTACTGAAATAGAAGTTAAGATGATAAAATTAAGTGCCTTGCATTATGTAGAAAATATGAAAAGATTTAAAAAAGATTTAGTTCAACAAAGTTAAAAAGAGTTCGGAAAGATTTTTGTCAGATACATTTGATTATATAATTGCAGGTGCAGGTTCAGCGGGGTGTGTTTTAGCAAACCGTTTATCAAAAGATCCATCAATTAAAGTTTTATTGATAGAGGCTGGTGGCACTGATTGGCATCCATTTGTAAGAATGCCAGCCGGGGTACTTGAATTAATGTCAGGCGAGGGCGCTGGTAAAAATTATAACTATGGGTTTTGGACCGAAGGACAACCTAATTTAAATAATCGAAAACTATTTACTCCTCGTGGCAAAGGAGTGGGTGGTTCAAGTAATATTAATGGCATGTTGTATATTCGAGGACACGCGCGTGACTACGATATCTGGAGACAATTAGGTAATGAAGGCTGGTCTTATGATGAGGTTATGCCATATTTTAAGAGAGCAGAAAGAAATGAAAATGGTCCAAGTGACTTTCATGGTGGCGATGGTGAACTTGGTGTTTCAAATCCAGTATTTAAAAATAACCCACTACATCGAGCTTTTTTGGATGCAGGAGTCGAAGCTGGCTATCCTTACAATGAAGATTTAAATGGTGCTAATCAAGAAGGTTTTGGTCCAGCCCAGCAAACTATTTGGAATGGCAAAAGAGAAAGCACCGGTCAGAGTTTTATAAAACCTATAAAGAATAGAAAAAATTTAGTCATTACGACTCATTCGGTTTCAAATAAATTAATATTTAAAGGCAGCACATGTGTAGGCATTGAGTACATTAAAAATAAAAAAATTCACTCAGCATTTGCTGAATGTGAAGTTTTAATTTGTGGTGGAGCTATTAATTCTCCTCAACTACTTCAGCTATCTGGTATTGGAAAGGGAGACTACATCAAGAAGTGGGGACTAGATGTTGTTTCTGATCTTCCAGGTGTTGGTGAAAATTTACAGGATCATTTGGATATATTGTCACATTATGAATGTACCCAGCCAGTTACAGATGCAAGGCATATTATGGGTCCATTTGGATGGGGCGTAGTTAAGCAGGCATTAATTTTAGGTCAATGGGCATTGACAGGAACAGGACCAGGCAATGATATTGGTTTAGCAGCACTTTCTTTTTTGAAAACTGATGATTCATTAGATGTTCCAGATATTCAAATGCATTTTATTGGTGCGCTATTAAAAGATCATGGCAAAACAAAACCAGACCAACATTGCTTTAGCAATCATGTGTGTATGTTAAGACCAGAAAGCAGAGGTTACATTTCTTTAAAATCATTAGATCCGACCACTCAACCGCTTATTCAACCAAATTACCTTTCAACACAAAAAGATATAGATGTGATGGTTAAGGGAGTTAAATTATCTCGAGAAATTATTAGTCAGAAAGCATTTGATGATTACAGAGGAGCTGAATTAAATCCAGGGCCACAAGTTCAAACAGATAAAGATATTGAAGAATTTATTCGCTCTAATGCAGAAACTATTTATCACCCCGTTGGCACCTGTAAAATGGGTAACGATGAATTTTCAGTAGTTGATGATAAATTAAGAGTTAGAGGTGTTGAAAACTTACGTGTAGTTGATGCGTCAGTAATGCCAACACTTATTGGCGGCAACACTAATGCTCCAACAATTATGATCGCAGACAAAATATCAGATCATATTTTAGGTAAAGATTTTTTACCTGCAGAAAATCTTTAAATCAGCGATTATAGAAACTATTTTATTTTGAAAAAACTTTATTATATTCCTATCTTATTAATATCTCTATTTTTGATTACCTATGTCTATAAGACTTCAGTTTTGAATCAAAATTTTATACCAGAAGAATTTATTAAAATCTCTAACGAGTATAAGTATCAAATAGATAGAGATATTTATGGTGTGCCTCATATTTATGGCGCTAAAGATAAAGATACTGCATTTGGGTTTGGATTTGCACAAACTGAAGATGATTATGAAAATATTGAATTGGTAATAAAAATGGCAAGAGGTGAACTGTCAGACTTAAATATTTCATTTAATTCGTTAGCTGATTTATTTAAATTGATTTCAGGAACTGGTGATATTATGACGAGCATTAGTGCAATTGAAGGGATTGAGCTTGACTATTTAATCAAATTTTTAAATTCTGCAGAGGTAGCTTTAAGCTTAAAAGAAACAGTTGATCAAGAAACTTTAGATTATTTGCAAGGTTACTCTGATGGAATTAATTATTGGGCTGCTTTAAATCCAAATAAAGTCGATAAGTCACTTTTTCCAACAACAGTTGATGATTTATTAGCTGGAATGGTATTTCGCATGCCATTATTTTATGGATTAGATCGTCATATAGAAGAGCTAATTAACTTAATGTCAGATTCCAATAAAGAATTAGCAGTAGAAAATGAATTATCTGATAACCAATTGGTTGCTTCAATAAAGTCATACTTTAAACCATCAGGATCAAATGCTTTTGCAGTAGCAAAAAGTAGATCAAGTAATGATGAAACGATGCTAGTAATCAATTCACACCAACCGTTAACAGGTCCAGTAGCATGGTATGAAGCTCATATAAAAAGTGACGATGGTTTAAATATTATGGGTGGAACCTTTCCTGGATCTCCATTTATTCATGTTGGTTTTAACGAGTATTTAGGTTGGGGAGCAACAGTTAATCAGCCAGATTTAGCTGATATTTATGAATTAAATATAAATCCTGAAAATGAAAATCAATATCTACTTGATGGTACATGGAAAGACTTAAAAGTTATAAAACAGGTCTTTAAAGTAAAATTATTTGGACCATTTAGCATATCCTATCCAATAGATATGTATTTTTCTGATCATGGACCAGTGATGAAGGATGGTTTGAAAGCCTATGCACTTAGGTATGTTGGCATGAGTGATGCAGATCAAGCAACTGCATGGCTTAAGATGAATAAAGCTAAAAATATTACTGAGTGGGAAGACGCATTGAAGATGCAACAAATAGGTAGTCTTAATTTTGTATACGCAGATAGAGAAGATAACATTTTATTTGTTCATAATATGAAGTCACCTAAAAGAAGTAATGATCATGACTGGAAAAATATTTTGCCTGGTGATGCAAGTAATTTAATATGGAATGATTATTACTCCTATGATGAAATTCCAAAAATACTAAATCCAAAATCTGGATATATATATAGCACAAACCAGTCTCCATTTTTTGTAACTGGAATAGATGATAATCTTAATGAAGAAGATTTCCCTGTATCAATGGGGTTTCAATCTAGAATAACAAACAGAGCTCATCGCGCTTTTGAATTACTTGATAATGATAAAAATATTTCTTGGGAAAAATTAGATGAATATAAACATGATAATAAATACTCATTTAATTCGAGACAATATAAATTTTTACAAAAAATTTTTGAATTTGATTTTAAAGATGATGTCAGATTAGAGACTGCTCAGAAATTTTTACAAAATTGGAATTTAGGAACAGATAGCGAAAACTTACAAGCAGCATTTGGAGTTTGTGTCTTAGGTCCAGAATGGCTTGCTGAAATAAAACGTGAACCAACGCCAGATCCAATTAAAATATTTAAAGGTTGTATTGTTGAATTTGAAGTTAACTTTAATCGATTGGACATTAAATGGTCAGAAGTTAGCTTTTTAGAGCGGGGCAATAAAATATTGCCCGTTCAAGGAGGGCCAGATGTATTGCGAGCAATTTATTCGCCAAGATCAGAAAATGGAATTCTTAAAGCAGTTGCTGGTGATGGTTTGTATGCATATGTGAGCTGGGATAAACTAGGTAAGCAGCAGTCATTTAGTATTCATCAATTTGGATCCAGCAGTACTGTCGAGGATTCCCCTCACTATCATGATCAAATGGAGTTATTTGTTAATGAAGAACTAAAGGAAACTTTTTTTAATTAGAAAAATCATTGAGTGATAAGATTTTTGTGATTAGAATATTTTAATAATTAATAAATATTTATAGGGGAAATTAATGTTATTACACGATTATCTTGAGGGCCATGCAAGCAAAGCGCCTGATTCTTTATTCTCAGAATTTAATTCTAGAACGCTGACATATAAACAGGCAAACGCTATAGCAAATCAATTTGCTGCTGCATTAAAAAATGAAGACTTAACCAAAGGTGATCGTTTTACATTCCTATCGAAAAATTCAGATGAATATGCACTAATGTATTACGCAGCTTCTAAAGTAGGTATAGTTCCAGTGCCATTAAATTATCGTTTAGCTGATGCTGAGTGGGAATATATTATCAATAATTCAGAATCAAAAATTGTTATATGTCGAAGTGATGAGTTTGTTGAGAGAGTAAATGGATTTAAAGCAAATTTATCATTAGTAAATAAATGTATTTCTATTAATGCAAAAGTGCCCGATGGTTGGTCTGACTTTTATGATTGGACCCAATCTCAATCAGATAAGAATCCTCAAGAAGATATTAAAGATGATGACGCTGTTTATCAAATGTATACAAGTGGCACAACAGGAAGACCTAAGGGGGTAATAATTGTTCAATCTAATGTGATTGCAAATATTAATCAAACCAGCTCATGGTTGACGCGTATCCCTCTAATTAAAAATTTACTTGTAGCACCAGTTTATCATGCAGCTGCGGCAATAAATCATTTTGGAGCAATTGCTAAGGGAGGATGTAATGTTATTCACGAAGACTTTAATCCAGCTGAAGTTGCTAAAACTTTATCTTCAGAAAATATAACTAACACAGTAATGGTTCCAGCAATGATACAAGCATGCATTTATATGGTTCCAGATATTGATAAAATGGATTTTGCTAAATTGGATCATATTTCTTATGGTGGATCACCGATATCCCCGGAAGTACTCACTAAAGCTATGGGAGTATTTAAGTGTGACTTTGGTCAAGGTTTTGGTATGACAGAAAATGTTGCAGTTTTATGTTTCCTTTCTTTTGATGATCATAAAGAAGCTTTAGCAAGTAAGCCCAATCTTTTAAAATCTTGTGGTAAGCCAGTCGAAGGTGGTGCCGTTGAAATACGAGATGAAAATGAAAAAGAAGTACCGCGTGGAACAATAGGTCAAGTATGTGCAAAAGGACCCCAAGTAATGCAGGGTTATTGGAAGCTAGAAGATGCTACTAAAGAAACACTTGCAGGTGGATGGTTGCATACTGGTGATGCTGGTCGTATGGATGAAGATGGTTATGTTTATATCGAGGATCGTATTAAAGATATGATTGTATCTGCTGGTGAAAATATTTACTCAATTGAAGTTGAAAGCGCATTAATGGAACATCCAGAAATAACCGATGCTGCAGTAATTGGAATACCAGATGAGAAATTTGGTGAAGCAGTCAAAGCTTTTATTGTTACTAAAGATGGTAAGGAGCTATCTCAAGAGGATGTTATAGAGTTTTGTAAGAGTAAGATTGCAAGCTATAAAACTCCAAAAACTGTTGATTTGATTGAGATTATTCCAAGAAACCCAAGTGGCAAAATACTCAAAAAAGTATTAAGGGAACCTTTTTGGGCAGGTAAAGATCGTCAAGTTGGCTAGTTAGGACTATTTTCGTGATAGATAGAAGTTGAAGGAAATGCAAAACCAGCTTTTTCATTTTCTACAATTTGTTTAATTTCAAAAGCTAAATTCTCTTTTATTTCCAACCACTCACCCCAATT
>Ga0209383_1001320_pt1 | contig 15534 bp, 23 predicted proteins | sample CoawatmetaG02DNA_FD_187510 | JGI IMG/M metagenome (GOLD analysis project Ga0209383, IMG submission 187510) | Marine microbial communities from the West Antarctic Peninsula - Coastal water metaG029-DNA (SPAdes) (version 2) | ecosystem: Environmental > Aquatic > Marine > Coastal ... | reverse complement strand
TTCTATATAATCTAAGATTAGGTGCAACATTAGCATCTGCATCTGTAGATATAAGTGAGAGGGTGTCAAGGTTATCGGCTGTAGAAATTGTTGAAGCTGCGTTAGAAGCAAATCCACCATTAAATACTGTGGCTGCTGTTGTAGTAAGAACGCCTGTAACAAGGGCAGTAGTTGCCATATTTACAGCACCGTCTATATCTACTACGTCTAAATTGGCTGTTCCATTTACATCTATAGAGCCTTCTAAGTCTATATCGCCACCAACAGTCATATCATCTGTCACTGTTAGATCATCTTGTACTTTTAAATCTACTACACTAAGACTAGCAAAAGCGTCAACTACTGCTGCACCACTTCCTGCTCCGTCTAAATAAACTGCTTTTGTATCTCCTGGAGGAATAGTGATGTTAGCTCCACTGCCTTGGGAAATAATTATGTTTTGAGAACCACTTGTACCATTTTCAATAAAATGCATTCTGCTAAGAGTGTTAGGAGCAATCGTAATTGTACAGGCTGAATCTAGTGTTCCTGTGTATTCAAGATACATGGCCCTTCCAGGGTCACTAGCTCCGTCTGCTACTGTAGTAGTGTGAGTATCAGCATTAGTTGTAATGGCTTCAGTGCCATAACCTAAAGCTTCGCCAATGAGTTCTAAATTTGTGTTTGTTGTCGTACCCCAAGTTCCTGCGCCATCACCTGTTGCCAGTTCATTTAGTCTTAGGTCATTTACGTATGTTGATGCCATTTCTATTCCTCTTGAAAATTATATATTATTTATGCAGCAACTTCATTCCAGTTAGGAGATTGTGTATCTGTTACTGTAGTATAGGACGGACTTTGATTTTCATCAACTAATCCCCAAACATTAACATCTGTGGTTCCAGCTGTCATTGCCTCTAAAGTATCTAAAGTTATAACGGCTGCTGCGTTAGGAACGATAGAACCAACAGCTGATGGCATGTTAAAACCAACTACTGATATATTATTGTTTGTTATTAAAGATATGCTACCTATTGCAGAAGTAGCTGCTACTCCTGTTGGGACTACGTTAGCTTCACCATCAACAAGAACTGATAATGAACCTAATGTTCCTGCTAAACCTGGTACTGATGCTATTGCTTGAGCGTTTACGCCTGCAACTGGAGCGCCAACAGTAAGCGCAGATGGAGCTGTAACATTAACGGGCAGATCGCCTTCACCAAAGCCTAATTGACCCCAGGTGCCACGACCCCAACCGTTTAGTTGTTGAGCCATTTTACGCTATTCTTATAATCGCTGTCGCAGCTGCCTTTGCTGGAAATACTACTGTAAAATCACCTGCGGTAGAAGTTTTATCTCCACCAAAATCTATAGTTGCTACTGATTTATCGCCATTTGTGTCGTTATAGATCATACAGCCTCTTGCTGTAATTGTAGCTGTACTAAAGGTTAGGTCATTAAAGTCAGTTACAGCGGTAGTACCTGTAGCAGAAGGTGTTACGTTAGTTAACGCAGAACCACCTGAACTATAGTTAGTGCCACTTGCTTGACCAGTTGTAGTAAAAGCAGTTGTAGTAGCTCCCAAAGTTGCTGAACTTGTATACAAGGCTAACTTAAAACTGTTACCACTACTGTTAGTGAAGTTATGAGTGCCTGTCAACAATTCTGTTTTGAAGCTTGTTGTCAATGTTGATGTTATTGCCATATTAAATACCTTTAATTATTTTTGCCAAATCCTCACTACCCCCTTTAGATAAATCTTGAATTAAGGTAGCTTTATAAGATTTTAAAGCATTTTTGATATATATCAAACATACTTTATATATTAGGTCTCTATAAGCTCTGGCTTGGGCTTTAATATGCTCTTCATTATCATCTGAAATACCTACTATTTTGTCCGTAAGTTGCTCTGCCCAAAACTCAGGAGGATGGCCTCCAAACTGAGTTGTAGCTATTTCAACCATTCCTAATTGTGGCAATCCATCTGGTGTTATTTTTATTACCATTTTTTAGGTTCCACAGGTTTATCTTTCTTTATATGAGTGTCATATCTGTCCATTAAAGTTGGTTCTTTAGGTTTTTCTGGCTCTTGATACTTCATAGCTTCACTACGTTTCATACTTTGTAGTTTGCCTTCTTCATCTGACATAACCAGTAAAGGGTCATCTAAACGATGATATCCGTATAATTTATCTTCTGCTGGAACTGCTGCATCGAGTAGGTAACTAGAAGATGCAACCTCAACTTTCATACCTTCACTCATACATTTGCTTAACCAAAACTCAACACAAGCTCTACCAGCTTCTGCAAAGTATAAGTTTCCTTTATAACCAAAATCTACGCCAAATAACTGTATATGAGCAACTTTATTGTATAAAGCAAATGCTATTACATAGGCAACAGTATTATTAAAGTAATGGCATCCCCATTCTTCTAATACTTCATCTATTGGATATTCAACCAGACCTGGACATCTATCATCTAGTTCACATGTGTATATTGGACCTTGATGTTCTTTTAATACTTTTGCCATACTATTAGTTTGGCCTCCAGCATCATCTGTGTCTAAAAATCTAGACGCTGGGTCCATCATAAATACTCTATCATGAAATATAACGTCAGAAACTGCGTTAATTGCCCATACTTCATCAAATTCTGCACCATGGGACTTTGCCATGCAGTAATCAAACCAACTCCTACCCATGCCCACAATGGCTATATTCTTCCCCTCAAGCTCCTTGATTGGGTTCATCTACTTCTCCTTTTTTTTAAGTTAACTAACTTGCGATCGAAGGGAATCATAACGATATTCGTCTCGTCTTCCTCTTGCTTCGGCTCGTTCTTTTATTCTTGCTATTTCTTGCGAGAATCTATTTTCGTAATTTGCTAATATATCTGGCTCACCTTTCATAAAGGTATGGCCTTCTATTAAAGACGCGTATAGCAGCGCATCTCTAGCATTAACAGATAACCACGTCCCTGCGGTATCTGATACTAAACTGGTTGGTCTATATAAGTAATGTAACTCTACTGTATAGTTAGCGTCTGGTATTGGAGCTAGTGCTATTGTTGAACCAGAGCTAGTTGATGTTGAATAAGCTTTATCGTAATCTGCATAATACTTTGGCAATCCTCTTTGTGATGTATCACTTAAGTCTGGAGCATATTCTTGCATAAAACTTGGATGTTTCTTTAATAAGAAACTAAAATCATTAGTAGTTGAATCTATAACTGCCAATGAAAAGGTAAGTAAAAAATCTGAAGGAGCAGTTAAGAATCTATTTCCTGCTGTCAAAGTTCCTTGAACATTCTTACGAAATACATCTTCTTGAACTAAATTAAATATTCTATCTTCAGCATTTTTAACAAAATCTGGAATAGTAGAATTAAAAGTAGCCTCATCATTATTGAGGTAGTTTTGAATTAATGTTGTTATTTCTGAATAAGTCATAATTAATTAATTGTAACCTCTCCAACGGATGATGTCATCGTAAATCCTTCTATAGAACTGCCTAATATTTTGTCATTATTTGACAATACATAACCAAATCCTACTTCAAGATCATTACTTGGTCTTGGTTCATATAAAGATTGTGGGTCTGATACTACAGGTTTTGGTTCTAGTTGAGGGTGTTTAGTTTCAAAACATTGTGAACAGGTTTTTAAATTATTCCATTCTTTTTTAAGCTCTAATAACTTGTACTGAAAACCACATCTATCACATAAAGCTAGAGCAAATTTTCCAGAAGCGTAAGCCATTATCCTGTGTAGGGTCTAATTCTAAATGAAGCCCTATCCTCATCTGTAGAAGAAGCTCTGTCGAATTCTTCTTCGTACATTTGTTTTAACATTTGTGTTTTTTCTGGGGCTTTTTTTACTGATATGTAATAAGCCAAACCAGCTGCAAAACAAGGATAGAACCTAAAAGGCATATCCATAGTGTTAAGAGCAGTATCTGCATCGTCCATTCTTACTATCTTATTAAAAACTAATACGTCTGTAGAATTTTCTGGAGCAGGCCATATTTTTAATATAGCTGAGTTTTGCTTGTCAAGAAAAAATTGAGATGGTCTTCCTGTAGTTGATTTGGTAGGAATATTTAGATACTCACTACGACTTAATCTTCCCATAGACAAATCTGTTGTTGTAGAGCCTTCTACTCTTCTTAAACTGCAATCAAGAACATCTACAACATTAGAGTTTAAAGTGTAATTTAACGTGTTTTCAATAACTGTAAGAGTTTCCTCTTGAATCGTCCATTGATTTAAACCTCTGTTAGCCCATTCAGCCAACATAAGATTAATAGATCGTTTTGCAGTTACTAGATCATAACCAGTACGAAGTTCTAGCCCACATCTTTCAAAAGCTTCTTCAATAAAATCAGCTACATTAGGTTCAAAATTTGTGCTATTTGATGTTGTCATTATTTCTTCTTAATTTTTTTTAAAGACTTTTCTATTTGTTTAGCTTGTTTTGCGTGCAACTTAGAAGCGCCTTTTAGTTCTTTAATTAGTTTTCTTTTTGCTGTTATGCTTAATTCTGTCATATTAATCTTCCTCTTGAGCGTATAAATTGTTAAATGTTACATTAGGGTCCATATAGCTCTCATGTTGTTCTGCTGAGTGTGTCCATTGCGAAGGCATAAAGTCTGGCGCTCCTTCACCTACACGCCATAAAGCAGGATTTGTTGCCCTTACTCTATTATTGGGTAAGGCTACAAAGTTACCAGTATACTCGCCAGCGTCTGTTAAATATAACACATGTGATTGCTTATGTTGAGCAGGGTCATCTGCTATTGAGTTATCAGTATAGTCTACAGTAAATAAATATTTACCTGTGTGGAATTCACCACCTATCTTACACATCCAAGGAGACGAGCTAACTCTATCCAAAACTACAACAGAATGCTCGTGACTTAAACAGTCCCAAGGTTGGGCTAAATGATCTTCCATAGGGTCTGGCCATTCTTCTAGAGGTATATCTGCTACTAAAGCTTGAATAGGCATTCTAGCCCACATAGCACCGCCATGAACGTTTTGCGCGTCTTCTTCATCGTCTATCTCACACCCAGTAAAAACTACCTGGAATGATAAAGACCTATCTGGCAATGTGTTTACAGCTATAACAAGAGCATGTAAATACTCTCCATGATACTTGCTATGATTTGCTGTAAATTCTTTTCTTACCCAGCATTTAAACTGAGGTATATTAGAAATTAAATATGACATAAAGGATGTAAATTAAACTTTACCGCCTTTGGCCATGTATTTAGTACCCTTCATTGACGCTCCACCTTTGGACATATATTTAGTACCTTTGGCTGCTCCGCCCTTAGACATATACTTAGTTCCTTTGGCTGCACCACCTTTGGACATATATTTAGTTCCTTTGGCTGCACCGCCTTTGGACATATATTTAGTTCCTTTTGATGCAGGTCCGCCCATTGCGTATCCTTTAGTTCTTTTAAACATTATTATCTCCTTTAAGACATTGTAGTTCTTTTGCGCTTGCTACTCATTACCTTACCACAACCTTTTGCAATAAATGAATTAGCTGGCCCGCCAGAACCTAGTTTTTTTCTTGTTGGTTTTGCTGTTTTAGCAGCATCTCTAAAATTTTTTGCGGTAGGAGCGCCTGGAGTACCAGGTTTTCTCATTTTTTCTCCTGAACCTTTAGCAATTCTATCTTTTTTTGCTTTTATATTTGCGTATAATCCTGTTTTTGCCATTAGCAACTCCAATCTTTGCGCGCCCAGTAGTTTGCACTACATCTGTCGCTTTTTATTCCACCACTTCTGGCGCAATAAGATTTTTTTCTAGCAGCACTTTCTTTGTGCATACCCATTTGTTTATCACCAAAAGTAATTCTTTTTACTCTACTACTTTCACTACTACAACCTTTAACAAAGACTTCTTTACGTTTTTTACCGTATCCAGGACTATCTTTTGAAATAGCCCTGGGTTTGTTAAGTGTTACTGTCTTACCTTTGTATTCAGCCATTTTTAGGCATAAAAAGCAGTCATAGAACCAAAAGTTGCAGTTGTATAGTTTATGTACAAACCACCATTAAATAAAATTCCACTATCAGGAATAGTAATATCTCTAGTTACTGTAGCAGATGCAACAGAACCTAGTTTAAAAAGAGTTGTACCTGATTCTGAAGTATTTACAAAACTAACATTACCTGCTGTTCCAGAACAAACCATGTTTATTCCTTGTAGCCTAGTTCTTCCTGCAAAAACAAAATCTGCAACTGCTGTGTTAATACCAGCAGAAACATCACCTGCTGGATTACCAACAGCTGTTATTGAGGCTATTACTCTAAAATATTTAGAACCAGTAGCTGTGCCTGCATTGGCGCCTGTAATGGATTCTGTTTGAGAGTCTCCATTAACATCAGTACCTACTACAGTAAATGATTTAGCTGCATCATTACCAGCAGAAAGAATAGTTACAATCCTTCCACCAACATTGGTAACAGAGCCTCCGTCAGCTAACGCACCACCTATAGTAAGTGCTGCATTATTTCCTACGGCTGCTGCTACTGATATTCCATCTGCATCTAAAGCTTGAGCGTCAGCAATTATAAACCTACCCTGTACGTCTGAGCCAGTTAATCTACCTGCCATAATTTACTCCTATTAAGATATTGTAGCGATTGGAGTTGATAGAGCAGTAGTCATCCACTTAGAGTTTGTTCCATCATCTGAAACACAAGTCATAGAAACTCTAGCGTTTAAAACCGTTGCTGCTACTAATGTTAAAGTATCTCCTGCTACATCACTTACTGCGTTAGCTGCTGTTCCTGCAACTAAAGAAAGCATTCCCTGAAATGCTGATACAGCAGAACCTGGAAGAACAATAGTAGTAGTTTTACCACTAGCTACAGCTACAGTTAGTTGAAATTCATAATGAACTCCTACATTTGCTGTAGATACAGTAGGTAAAGTAATTACATTATTATTTGTGCCGTCAATTAAAAACAAAGTTCCTGATTGAGCTGCTGTTATAGCTTCTGATTTAGCAGCAGTAGCATTAAAAGTTGTATTAATTACTTTCTTACCTAATATGGTACTTGTAGTAGAAATAGCACCATCAGATGCGATTGAACCTACGTCAGTAATGTTTCCACTTGCATCTAGATCAAAATTAGTTGTTGCTGCTCCAGTTGATGCGTCTACTGTAATTTGTTCAAAACCGTTTTCGGACCTGACTGGACCGCTGAATGTTGAATTCGCCATAATTTCCTCCTAGGAAATAAGTCTTATCATCTTGGCTTGTCTGCTAGGTCAGTTGATAAAACAAGTTAATTAATCCTAGTCATATAATTGTATATTACTTTTAAGCAAAAAAAAAGGGAGCCGAAGCTCCCTTAAGACAATCAATTAAGATTATGCTCCTTGAGATGCGAACACAGCTCTCCAATTGGAGTAGCCGAAGGAATATCTTTCTCTAGCTTTGTAACGCATGTTACCAGTATCGAAATCACCTTCTAGTGATGTTTGCATAGGGCTTCTCTCAAAATGTTTGAATCCATCAGGACAATCTGTCTTTAGGAACCAAGCATCGGTATCTGTTAGATAGTTGTTAACAACATATCCTTCAGGGACCATACCCATATTTTTTATAGCATTAATGTCATTGTCAGACGTACCAACTCTACCTTGAGTTTGTAATAATCTGTCAGCAACAAATTGTAATGCTGGTGGAACAATCAACTTTCTTCCTTGTAGAGCAATTGTCAAATTTCTATCATCAACTAAAGTTGAGATATTAATAAGAGCATCTTCTAATGAAGTCTCATTCAAGTCAGCATAAGCTGTTGGCCTGTTACTTGCACTACCACCGCCACCCAAAGGATGAGAGTCTGATACTAAAGCAACACCATCGCCACCAGTAAAACTACTACTAAAAGCGTTATTAAGAACAGAGGCTGCCTTAATTTGCTTTGTATTAGCCATAGACCTTGCTAAAGCTTTTGTATATCTTGAGCCTAGTCTATCGTATAAGTTATCTTCTACCGCTTCTTCAGTTAGAGAGAAGGCTAAAGCAACTGTTTCGTGTGCATAACGTGCAGTAAAGCCTTCAGTAGCATTGTCATATTCGACAGAGTTACCTTCACCTTTTACTGAGGCGTTACCAAAGCCCACGATCATTACTTCTTCTTCAAACGCTCTGTCTGATGATTCAGTTTCAAATATTTCAGTATGTTGATTATCATACCTAGAATATTCCATTCCGAACAAGGCATTTAATCCTGGTTCTAGTTCCTTCGCTAATTGCGCTCTATTTATAGCCATTATTATACTCCCGCAGCAGTTCTGTTAAAATGCTCGGCAATCCTGACGATAAAATTAACATTAGTTGATAAAGACCCAGTTCCTAACGCATTGTTAGAAGGGTCGTTTGATATTCCCATTATTCTTAATTGAGCTGTACCAGTAGCCATAGTGCCACTAATTTCAACTCCTGAAACGCCTGATATTGAAGAGCCTGCAGCATAAACGATATCGCCGTTCAAACCAACATTGGTCTGAGTAACGCTACCTGTAGCAGCAGATTGTACTTCAAATAAAGCATCTGGGTCGTCGACAACGGCTGCTTTGCAGTCGCTGGTTGCTGTCAATGTAGTCCAAACAGGAGAAAAAATTCTATCTCCGCTTGAATCTGTAAAGTGACATCCTTGAAAGACTCCTAGTAATAAATCGCCAGCAGCAGCAACGGCAATGCCGCCTGTACTAACCATTTTTACTGGGTCGCCTGTATATATAGTTCCAGTTGTACCTGTCAGAATGTCATACTCGGTTGTGCCTGTAGAATTTACAGATGAGCCTAACTTTCCAATTGGTCTTAAACCAGAAGGTGCATTTATATTCGCCATAATATTTACCTTTTTTTAAAAAGTTTTATTTTGATGGAATCAGATTAATCTCTGTTTCCACCACCAAAAGTTACGCTTGTAGATCTCTGAGGTTTTAACATCGGAGAACTAGGGTCAGATTCTTTCATTAAGTCATTGTCAACTGCATCTTGTTGCAGTTTTGCACGGTCGTTGAAATAGGCGTTTCTTTCGTCACGTGTTTCATTAGGAATCTTAGCCAACAGCAAACCACCCACGGCAACTACTCCAGCATGCCTTCCGTCGTCCATAGTTGGAAGCTCGAAATCTCCTATCTCTTCGGCACGTACGAGTTCATAACCCTCACGCATCCTAGACATAACATTCTTTCTATCTTCTTCACCAACGAGTTCAGCTCTTATCCACCTGTAGGTATATCCTTCAGGCGCTGGAGGCGTGTCCAACATAGATGGGGGACGCCAAGGTTTGCGAGCAGTATCTTTAGCTCGAGTTTCTGCAGAACGCGAAGTTCTGTTATTTTCTTCTACTTTTTTCTCATCAGTCATAATAATTTACCTTTTAATGTACTTAGCATATTCGCTAAGTGGCACATTTAAACGTTTTGCCATTTGAACTTCACTTGCGCTAAGTTTGACTTGACGTTTGCGCCCAGAACTATCACTTCTTCCAGCTGACGCAACATTTTGTTGCATTTTACTAGCAGATTTGACTTCATCACCTGTTGAGAATTTGTGAGGAAATTCAGTTCTGATACGTTTATCTATCTCATCATAGTATGTTGCGTCAGAAGTGTCAAAACCTTCGTCCTCAATTAATTTACGATGAATGTTAAAAGCGGCTAGGGTCATTGTCTCATCTTCACCAAACCACTCGTTTTTACCTGCCCAAGTTTCAGCAGCAGGGTCTGGTGCAGCTTGTTGCTGAACTGGAGCCTGTTGTTGCATTGGAGCTTGATAATTCTGGTAGTTAGTTGGTTGTTGCACCTGTACTGGTGTGTTGGCCAACTTACTTTCTTCAACTGTTATCTTATCAAGGATACCTTGGGCTTTAGTTACCTTGTCCCAATCTTGATCTTGATAAGCATTTTTTAAAACTGAGTTAGCTTGCGCTCTTTGAGAATTTAATCTGTTTTGAGCTTCGGATAAATAGTTTTTATTTAATTCTGTACTGCTTTGTTTTAGTTGATTGTTTTCTGCTTGTAATCCTTGAGCGTATTCATAAGCAGAATTAGCTGCTCTTTCTTGCTCTCTCATTTTCTTAGTAAGCGTAGCTATTCTTTTCTGAACACCTTTAGAGTAGTCTTCTAATTCTTCCTCTTTTTTAACTTCCTTATCTTCTTCAACAGAAACATTTTCAATAGCAGCTTCAGCTTCTGAATCTGCTGAGTCTCCTATTTCTAATTCAACAATCTCTCCGCCATCGACGGGTTCTTGTTTTAATTCTTCATTTACTTGTGGTTCTAGCATGAGTCCTCCTCACGTTATGCGCTAACAATGTCATCGGGGTCTTCTATAGTCGCGATAACTTCGTCGTCGTTTATTATACGGCACTCTGCATCGTCGCCAAGTTTAAACCTAGCTCCTGCATATCTACCAATTAACACCCAATCTCCTTTTTCACACCAAGGAGTTTCTCCAAATTTATTTTTGTCTGAATAACACATAGGACCCATTTTAACAACGTATGAAACTACGGTTGCTAATGATTCCCTGTCAACAGTTTCTTTAACTAATTGAATACCACCTTCACTAACGCCTTTACCCTTATATGGCAATATAAGGATTCTCCAACCTGTAGGCTGAGGCATACGTTCTAAAAATGATTTATCGAGCAAGGAAGGGTCCAATACTCTTTTAGCTGCTTCTGTATAAGCTTTTTCTACTTCTTCAACCGCTTCAGGTTGTTTTTCTTTTTCTTTGTTAATTTTCTGTAATTTTTCTTTCTCTACAGCTTTTGCGACATGTTCAGGAACTATTACCTTGCTCATCGTTTTCTATTACCTTTTTTAGCAATTCTCTAATTTCACACTCTAAGTCGGCCAGAGAATTGTAGCGCCCACGTAGATAATGATATTCTTCAACATCTTTGGTGCCATTTAAAATGGCTACCTGAATATCTTCTTTCTTTTCATCAATTCTTTTTTTCAGCTGTTCAGACAGCCAAATAATTGACATTTAATATATACCAGAAAACTTGCCGCCAAATTCAGCAGCGCCCATTCCTCTAGCTTTCCCTTTCCCCATTCCTGGAGTAGAAGAAGCTGTAGTTTTTTTAGGTGCTTCTGAAACAGCTTTAAATGGCACGGTACCCTTATTAGAGTAACTTTGTTTTCCTTTTAATACTTTTGTGTTTTTCATATATGTTACCTTACAATCCTTTTAAACCAATATCAATCAATTTCAATTCTTTTTGTTGGTCCATTCTATCTCTAGTAGTATCGTCTTTGAGTTCAGCGATATTCATTTGCGTTTGTATTCTATCTACATCAATCTTATCTTGACGTAATTTTTCTTCCATACGTAGTTTTTCTTTAGATTCAAACTGTTGTTGATCTTGAGATAATTCTTGTCCTTTAAGAGCAAGCTCTTGTTTTCTTATAGTAACAAGTGGGTCCTCTTCAGGAGGAGCAGAGACTTGTTTAGCAAACTGTTGCATTAGCTCAGACATAATAGGAGAACTAAACTGAGCCAACATAGCTTGAGCTTGAGCCATTATAGGAGCAGCTTCTTGAGGTGGCATCTGTTGAGCTTGTTGTTGCATCTGTTGATACTGTTGCATAGCTTCAGGAGGCATTTGCTGTTGAGCAATTGCGTCTGCTTTTAACTGTAGATGTTGCATGATATGTGAGTGTATGTTCCCTTGTATCTGAGCATTCATTTGCACAGGAGGCATACTTAACAAAGCTACATGAACAGCTATATGTGCATCATGATCTTGTTCTGGAAATGCTTGGGCTGGTCCGCCCATCATTAGTCCACTGTTCTCCATACCAGACTCCATAGGTTTAGGAGTTGTATCTGGTGGTGGCATAAGTAATTGGTCAATATTATCTGCACCTAGAGCAGCGTACATTCTTCTGTAAGCTTCGTAAGTTCCACCAGGTCCATGTATTTCTGGATTAGATTGAACTAACTGCATCATTTCTTGAGCCATTACTATTCTTTGGCTAGTAGAGAATATGTCTGGATTACTAACTGGGAATATATCTACCCTGTCATCAAAATCTTGTTGTTTAACTTCCATGTTTCCACCTGATATGGAATAAGGATAAACAGGAGGTAAGCTATCTTTAAGAATACTAGCAAGTAATCTAAATTCTTTCTTTTGGCCGTTGTGTAATCTTTTATGAATAGCTGATAACACTTTGCTTGATTTTTCCATCAAGGCTAGTGTGGTTCCAACAGGCGCTTGAGAGTTACCTTCGCCAATATTTGAATCTGCTATTGAAGCAAATTTTTGCCCTGACTGTACTAACAATCCTAGTAATTGTAATAAAGTACCGCTAGGCTCTTTAAAAGGTAATGGTTGTATTGCATCTCGAAGCGAACCTGCTGGAGCATCGACGTCCCTAAACTCACCAGGCTGTATTGGAGTATCTTCGTCTCTAATTCTAATACCTCTAGTTTTAAAACCAGCGGGTAAATTAGCTAGAGTACCAGCATCTATAAGCTGTCTTAATATAGATGTAGATGCTTTAGATAGACCACCAATCATGTGTGTAAGACCAAATCCATAGAAACCTAAACCTGGCAAGAATTTAAAATGCACAAAGTATTCGGTCTTCTTCTTCATTGGGTCTTCTTCTTTGAAGTTACGCCTAATAGATAATATGTTTTCACTATTAGAGTCTATAGTTACTATATAAGGTAACTTAACTCCGCTAGGCTCACCGTCTTGGCCTATATCTTCAAAGCCTTCTAAGTCTAAATTACAATGAACTTCATAGAGAACAGCTACATCGCCATCGTCATAACTAGGTTCCATACCTTCTAGTTTTTCTTTTTCTGATTTTATGTCTGAAGAAAGATTAACATTGCCTCCAGACTCTACATCTACGTTTCTGTAAAAGCCAATAGACTGTAATTTCTTTACATCATTTTCTGGCATCTTAACAACGTGAGTAATTCTGGAACAACTCTCTAAATCAGTTGTGTAATAAGGGACGATTAAATCTTCTGGGGCTACAAACTTTGATACAGGTCTTCCTAATGTTTCATCGTAGTAGACTTTTTTAAATGCAGAACCAGCAAGCGGAAGATAGAAAAGCATTTGATCTAGCTCTTCGTCGTATTCTTCCATTACATGAAGAATCTGATAGTTCATAAATTCTTTAACTCTTTGTGCTTGTTGTTCTACAACCATGTCATAGGCACCAATAACTTGCGTCTTGACTGGGCCTCCTGCTGGTAGTAATTCTTTATATGCTTGTGCTTGGAACTGGGTTACGGATTCTCCTAGAAGAGGATGAACAACACCACTAGCTCCTGCAAAAGGTTCTGATCTGTTTTCATCAAACTTCATGCCTAAATATTTAAGGCCATCGGTATAAGTTTTTTCCCAATCTTCTCTAGAGGACTTATCGTTTTCAATGCCACCTACTAGTTCTATATAGATACTAGATAGCTCTTGCTCTGAAACAGTTTCAGCTAAATTTTCTCCAAAGCCTACTTCATCCATTGGAGCTTCTTCTGGTCCTAGTATTGCAGAACCATCTTCTTGCATTTGGATGTTTTCCTCACCCTCGCCCATAGCTTCTAATACTTCAATAATTTCAGAATCTAAAGAATCTGCATCTTGAGTTGTGGTTGTATCTATTATATCTTCTGGAGCTTGTCTTTCTATTGCCATTTTATAATCTCATCAATAATATCTTCTAATAGTTCTTTGTCTTTCCTGATCTTCATAGTCACTCGCTAAAGAGACAAATCCACCTTCACGAAAACGCATTAGGGCTTGAGTCATAGTATCGCATAAATCATCGTTAGCACCAAATGGAAAAGAAGCACATTCTTCTATCATATCTTCGGCAAAAGCTTTTTCGGGTGCATATACCATTCCTGACTCAAATATAGGGGCAACAGAGTGCATTCTAGAGTGTTTATCATGACCTCTAGTTGGCGAGTAATTAACCACAGGAATACCCATTCGCCGTAGTTCTTGGGTAAGCGGAGTACCAGATGCTTTAGCTTCTATTAATACCATGTCGCATTCCCAATAACTATACTCACGCATAGCAACTTCTTTTAACTCTGGGAAATCCCAACGGCCTTTTTGACAGTCTAATAGTATTAAACATTCTGGCTCATCTTCAGAGGGTTTAAATACACCCCAAGTAGATATAGCAGAAAAGTCAGCAGTCTGGCTTTTAGAAAACGCAGTATCGTAAGACTGCATAATGTATTTAACAGGAGGTATTGTTTTATGTTTCCAACGCTTCCACCACTCTCTTTTAATAATGGCCCCTTCTTCAGCAGTAGGATTCTGCATCCACTGAGCATTCCATTTAATTCCAGGAATAGAAGATTTAACTTTTAATAATTCGTCTTTAGGCCAGAACTCAGGCCATAAAGGATTGTCTGTTTCTGGGAAGATAGCAGGAAACTCTATCATCTCCCATTGATCTGCCATAGGTTCTTTCTGAGAATCTAGTAGCTTGGCTGTTAAGTCTATAGCAGACCAACGAGTCATAACTAATACTATAGCTCCACCAGGCTGCAAACGCTGTCTAGGTCCAGAGGTATACCATTCCCAAGCGGACTCTAGGGCATTAGGGCTAAGGGCGTCTTGTTCTGAATGAGGGTCATCAATAATAAGTAAATCCGCACCCCTACCAGTAACAGCACCACCAACACCAGCCGCAAAATATTCTCCGCCTTTGTTAGTCTCCCAACGACCAGCCGATTTGTTATCTGCTTGTAATTTAACTTGTGGAAAAACATCCTTGTATTCTTTTTGGTCCATTAAGTTTCTGACCTTACGACCGAATCTTACTGCTAGTTCCCCTGTATGGGTTGTTTGCATAATCTTCATCTTAGGCTTCTTGCCCATAATAAATGATGGAAAGAAAGTAGATGCAAATTCTGATTTAGTATGACGAGGAGGCATGTTAACGATCAAACGTTTAATCTCGCCTGATGCTACTTTATCAAGCTTATCTGCAAATATCTTATGATGACGGCCACAAATAAATTCTGGCCACATATGTTCCACGTAGGACAAAAAGTTATTTTGGCATTTGTCTTGAGTTTCAAAAGTGTCAAGCTTTTCTTTGAGCATCAAAGCTTCTTTTAGCTCTGTCTCAGTTAACTTTGAGAAGTTCATTTATTTGTTAATAATCTTATCTTTGATATAGTTGGGGATTGGTCATACCACTAGCGCCTTGAGCTAGTTGTGGATTTGGTACTGACGATGATGTTGCTCTTCTAACAGATTCTGGTCCTTGAGTCTGGGCAGCAGGATAAAATTGGTTTCTTAAAGAATCTGGTCCTTGAGTTTGCATTTCAGGCATCTGTCTAGCCATATTGTCTGTTGGTCTTAGATTAGGTTCATCAATATACTTAAAAGACCTTCCTGGGTCAGTTGGTATATTTATAGGTTTAAGATTACCAAAACCAGGTGCAGGTTCAGGCATTGGTCTTTGAATTGGTCTATTATATCCACCGCCTATACCACCGTAACTAGGAGGTCTTTGATTA
>Ga0209383_1001316_pt1 | contig 15560 bp, 18 predicted proteins | sample CoawatmetaG02DNA_FD_187510 | JGI IMG/M metagenome (GOLD analysis project Ga0209383, IMG submission 187510) | Marine microbial communities from the West Antarctic Peninsula - Coastal water metaG029-DNA (SPAdes) (version 2) | ecosystem: Environmental > Aquatic > Marine > Coastal ... | reverse complement strand
AACAAAAAGACTATTTATTATGGTTGTTAGACGCTTACACCATTTGGGAGAACAAGAGAATCATGAAGGACATTCAAAATAGGAGTGAGACGTAATGTATCAAATAAAATAGGTATATACTTCAATTTAGCTTGAGGATTGGTTCACCACACGAACTGGGCATTTGTTCCTATTGTCGCCCTAGGATTTTCCTTAAAGCACTAAAACGGAGGTTCTAAAATGGGTAAAGTAACGTATCGCGAATTACCTGATGACCACCCACTCTTTAAACGTGGATGGGTAGTCGCAACGGTCAGAAGACCAATCAAAAATGATAAAAAACCAAGCAAAGATAAAAGCGTTGTCAATTCAAGTAAGGAGGACAACAAATGAAATTTTCGAATATATATAAACTTGCCAAGAAGGGTGATGTTGATTCTCAATATAGTTTAGGCAGTATGCTCCACGAAGGTAATGAGCTTGAGCAGGATTATGAGGAGTCTTTTAAGTGGCTCCTTAAAGCTGCAAAGCAAGGCCATCTAATAGCCCAATACAATGTTGGGTATATGCTACATAGAGCTGAAGGCGTAATTGAGGATAATGAGACAGCTTTTTCTTGGTTTAGCAAGGCAGCAGAACGAGGATTAGCATTCGCACAAAACTACTTGGGAATTATGTATCGAACAGGTGTTGGTGTTAATGAGGATTTTGAAGAAGCTTTTATTTGGTTTTCTATAGCCGCAGAAAGTGGACTTGCAGAAGCTCAATGTAATTTAGGGTCAATGTATTTGGATGGTGATGGTGTACCTGAGTCATTATCAGACGGAGCTCATTGGGTTGATTTGGCATACAAACAGGGCAATGAAGAAGCTGCTGAAATGATAAATGAGTACGAGTTATGGGACGACGTTAATGATTGGTATAAATAATCAAGAAATTTTAGAGCTTCTTAGGTCTGAGATTATTAGCTTAGCTGAGTTAATCGTAGGTAAAAATCCTCATCACTCTATTAGTGGGTTTGCCTGGTCAATTAAGTACAGAATTGTAATCAATTATATAGAGGCCTACGTACTTAAAAATAATGAACTCCCTACAGATATTCACTTTGTTAAAAAGTTTAAGGGTAGGCCAAATGCTTACCCTGGGTCAATTGGCAAAGGGGGTTTTGTATATTTTGATAATTTATTGTAAATAGATTTGACAACTGTTAACTGACAGTTTACAATGACACCTAAACTGTTAACTGATAGTTAACACATTACAAAAGTAAAGGAGAAATATATGTTTAATATGAATACCAATAAAGATTCAATTATGTCGACTATGGAAGAGTTTGGACTGACACTGGATGACGTTATGACTCTCATGAAAGGTTACGAGAAGTTTACAGAGTCGAGTGACGAAGAAAGAAAAGAGTTGATGAGCAGTATCAAGCAATTAATAGGGAGTCAATAATGCCAAAAACAACACTAGGTGAATATATCCGAAGCCTACGAACGAAAAGAGATATAGGGGTAAGGGAGCTTGGAAGGGCGGTTGACGTTTCAGGTGTGCACATATCAAGCATTGAGAAAGGTAAGAATGCTCCATCTCCAGAACTGCTCAGAAAGATTGCGATCGTGCTGAAAGTTGATGTCGATAAGCTACTATCAATGGCAAATCAGGTCGACCCAGAGGTCATTAATGTGATCAAGGATAGTCCATCAGCTGTACCTAGTTTTCTAAGGTCTGCCAAAGGCCTTTCAAAGGAGCAGTGGGAAGAGCTAGAAAAGGCTGCGATCAAAATGTCTAAGGTCAAAAAATAGGAGGCGTTATGGTAGATTTAGACAACTTTCCAGAGCTGTTAGATGATGTCATCGAAAAGAAGGCAAACGATCTTATGCTGAGCTATCAGAATGACTCAGAGTGGGGTGATGAAATGCCTGTGCCTGTTGAAAGGATTGCTCAGAACCATCTCGGTTACGACATAGAGATTACCAACGAAGGCCTATTTGAGGACCCCGATTTTTTAGGGGGAATTCACTTTGACGACAAGCTCATTCAGGTTAACGGATCGATTGAAGATCATGACGGCAGATACAACTTTACGATTGCGCATGAGTTAGGTCACCACTGCCTTCATAAAGACGCGTTCAATGAGATGAGCGCTTCAGGTGAAATCATGTGCAGAGACACAGGAGAAAAGCCAATCGCAGAGAGGCAAGCGGACATGTTTGCTGCCTTTTTGTTGATGCCTAAAAGCAAGATTAATAAGGCTTTTACTAAGGCCTTTGGTGAGGATGAAACCATCTTTGAAATGAACTTTAAAAAGAGGTACATGTTGGGCTCAATTGCAAAAAGAGTTATTGATGCAGGATCGTTCACAAATGTATCGTTAACAGCAATGACCAACAGACTGATTGGAATGGGTCTCATTTCAGGAATCAGTTACCAGAAGAGTGTTATGCCAGAAGGCTTAAACTCAGGAATACCGGCCTATCTATCTAGGCTGTACAGAAAGCTTAAAAAGCTAATCAAATAACAATACGGAGGAATAAACATGATAAATGCAGGATCAATGGGTCTGCCACTACATTTTGGCAAGATGCCGACATGGTTTACAGCTCGAATGGGGCTAATGGGAAGCGCAATTGTGGAGTCGGTAGTCGACAACTATGGGAAGTCAGAAGTGCTCACTCGTATGAGTGATCCAAACTGGTTTCAGGCGCTAGGAGCGGTGATGGGTATGCAATGGAACTCATCCGGCGTAACGGCTGCTGTGCTAGGCTCTCTAAAGCCTCAAATAAACCCAAAGGCAAATGACTTAGGGCTTTATATTCTTGGCGGTAAGGGCAAGTATGGATGGTCACTTCCGACTCAGGTTAAGCGAATATCTGACAGACATGGCTTGGATGGTGACGATCTAGCTAAGTCATCCCAGCTCACAAGAAGAGTCGATAATAATGCGGTGCAAGATGGCTACAACCTTTACCAGCAGTACTTTATCGTTTCTGATGAAGGTGAGTGGACGAGCATTACTCAGGGAATGAACACAGGAACGCGACGAGCAAGACGCTACCACTGGCACTCGCCAACTGTAAGGTCATTCGTTGATGCTCCGCACTCTGGGATTGTTGGTGAGAGGGGTGAGCCGATACTCAATCTAACAGACTCAAAAGCTGACATGCTTAGAAGCAACATTGTAGGGCTAACCAAAGAAAAGCCATCTGAGGTGATCGATCAGTATCGAGGAATTGTGATGCCAAACAGGCATGATGTTCGCGAAGAGGATGTCAACATGACGCGCCTAGGCTCAGTACTAAATATGGCCTATAACGGTGACATCGATAATTTTGAGGACCTAGTAATGATGAAAGGGGTGGGACCAAGAACACTTAAGTCATTAGCGATGGTCTCTGAGGTTGTTCATGGCGATGCCTCAAGGTTTGAAGATCCAGCAAGGTTCTCCTTTGCAATTGGCGGTAAAGATGGAAGGCCTCATCCAATCGACACCAAGGCGATGGACGAGACCATCGACATGCTGCAAACATCTGTCGACAAATCTAAGCTGGGCGACAAGGAAAAATCTAGGGCAATAAAGAGGCTTCATAGAGCCTGCGTTGATAATGAGAAGGGCGCTTCACCAATATCATTTTTAGAGGATTTGATTGAGTACGAGTGGGATCATGCTGAAAAAAATGGCGGCAAAACGTTCATGGGTGATGTCAAGAAGGGGGTTACTCGCACGATTATGAACACACAGAATGCGCTTTTGTATGGCAAATCTGACTCCAAGTCAAAGCACTAGAGCGATGAAAGGATATGACCCTATCAAACTAACAGAGAAGATGGAGTCTATCGTCGTGGATGGGAATATGCGTAAATATGCAAAACTCTCCCGTCCACTTCGCTTCTACGGCGGAACAACGTCTGCTGTTGAGGTAGGCTGCAACCTTCGATGCAAGTTCTGTTTTTCAGATAAACCGGTCTTTAGGCCTCAATCAACTGGCAAATTCTATACCCCTCAACAGGTCTTTAATGCCCTTGCAAAAGGCGCAAAGAGATACGGGCACAAGCTCATATCTGCTTCAGCATCCGAAGGCACGCTAGGTAGGCAGCATTTGTTTGAATTACTTAACTTGGTTGAAGAGTCTGAGTATATCTACATCCTGGAAACGAATGGAATGACGCTAGGTGATGACAAGGCATTTGCTGAGAAATTGGCTCTCTATAAGAATCTCCATGTGCGGGTATCGATTAAGGGCACTAGCCAGGAGGAATACCATGTGCTAACGGACGCTATTCCTGAGAGCTATGAGCTGCCATTCAAAGGGCTCAAGTATCTAATTGACGCTGGGGTTTCCTGTAACGCTTGCGTAATGATCTCGTTCAGTGATGCCAAAGGTATAAAGAGAGTTGAAGAGAAGTTATATGGCGTTCACCCAGGGCTCTTAAAGTCTCTCGAAAAAGAGCATATTACGCCGTTCCCCAAGGTCGCTCAAAGATTAGCTAAGAACGGCTTAAAACCCAACTCTATTGCCTTTAAAGGCAGAGTTGTAAACCTCTAAATAAGGATAAATTATGATATTAATTGTATATAGTGTGATGTATGTTGTTGCGCCAGCAATACTACTAAGCGTTATCGGAGGTTGGACTTTTTTGATTTATGTTTTATGGATAGTTGGGAGCTTCTTAGTCATGCAGAAGTCCTGTGAAGATCGAGAGCATATGCCTATGATGGAGCACACAGACGCTATGGGACATATGATGTTTATTGCAATTCCAGGCATTCTTTCTGCTTTTGTTTTTCTAATCATCTACGCACTATAAATTATGATTACACTATTAATTGCAGCATCAATATTAGCTGCCTTTTTAGCTTGGAGACACGGAGCTAAATGCTATGACAAGGGAATAACAGACGCAATTATCATGCATCGCAATGGAAGATTGACATACGAAACTTACTTAGATGATAATGGAGCCAAAATGGTGAACATTGAAATCGATTCTATTGATGGCTAAAAAGACTAAAAAAACAAAAAAAAGAAACTGGTATCTGACTTTAGAGGATGGCTGGGTTACTGCTGAATCCGATAAAGTCCGTGATGGTGACCACTTTAATAAGGGTTTGTTTGCTAACGGCTCCTCTTCTGAAATTGCTAGTACCTATGACGGCATAAGAGGCTCGATTAGGATAATGATTGTAAGTAGCATCCTATTTATCGGTGGCTATATCTCACCATACCCACTGGCTGTCTACCCATTTTGGCTATTTTGTGCAGCCTGGATCTGGAAAAATGCGCAGGAGTCAAAGATGACAAGTGGCTACCCATATCTTGAACCTTCAGACGCTATGGGTCTTGTTTTTCAATGTGTTATATTAATTCCGTTTCTGTTTATTGGCGCTGCAATTTTAAATGCCCTTGGAGAGCTGGTTGATGGAAAGCTTTACACTGCTTTAATCCAATTCTTGTCACCAATATTATTTCTTGTAGTTCTTGGTGTCTATTTTCACTTGAAGGAAAAAAAGACTAATCCTTCAAGTCCTAATGATATTGATCAATCAGATAAGCATGATGATTCGACAACTAAATCAATTACTGAAACTGATAAATCTAAGTTGACTCAAAATGAATTGTTTAAGTAATAATATAATCAAAATTTAGATTGTATTTTGCACTTCATCATTGACTTTTACTTTTCTCATATTAATGAAAGTAATATTTGAGGTAATTGCCCAATTTTGATAATAACTAAAATCTTAATACTCTTAGCTTAATGGAGGTATGATTTATATCATATTGACACATAATACATATTTAAGCCATAAGCACTATTGTGATAAAAACTCATGCATTTAAAACGCTCAATACGTCTGACCTGATCATTGATGCTGTATATGAGGGTGGCAGTCAAGGGAATATGGCTGAGATATTAATTAGCCATGGGTATGCCTCAATTACAAGTGTTAAATTATTTATTAATAATTATCTAAGCAAATGAATGATTCTGCCGTCACAAGAAATTTTCGATTTCAATTTTTAAAGGTTTTTCAAGCTAAAAATGGAAATTTAAACAAGCAACTTTATGTTGGAAGTATTGTTCGCGGTATTTTTAGACGTAATATGTTTTTTTTATTAAGAGAAAACAATCCAGATCTAAGTTACAAAAAATTAAGTGTTTTGTTACAAAAAGCATTAGAGAAAGAGACTATGCCAACTTACCTAGATTTAACTAAAAAAGAGATGGGTGATGAATTATCTTCTGAAAATTTTTTAACGTCATTAAATCAGAAAGACCTTAAAAAATATGACTTTATTTTTATGTCTCAAATAGCCCACTCGCGTTACGATGATGGGCAAAAATTAAAAGTGATCCACAGTAAGAGACAAAAATCACTTGCAAAACAAAAGGGTACTTTTATTGATTCTGAAAAAGAAAATATCTTTATTGAGGTTGCTGAATTCCTAAGTAAATCAGGTTATTTAATGCTAAGCTCAATAAGTAGAGGAGTCCTCGATGATAAATTTGAAGGGTTATTAAATAACCTTGGTCTATACATAAACGCAATTTATCAAGAAACCTCTAGTAGCTCTTTACGCCGAGAAACCATTGCAATTATTTCGAAAAACAATAGTGACTTAATCTATGTTGCTAATCTAGATTTCGAAGATAGTTTTAATGTCAAATACCCATCGGAGCTAGATACAAAAGATCTTGGTTCTGTGAGTTATTATGACTCAAAAGCACCCAAAGAAAATATAAATAAAATGTTAGAAGGTATTACGAAATATAAAAACCAAATGATATATCGTGATTTTGATGATCAAAAGTATGAAATTCCCACGCTTGATTTAATTGGTTTACCTGTTAATGAATCCTGGCAAAAGATTTCTTATGATATGAGCTCAAAGATGCCTGAGTCTTCTTTTTTTCATATTCAGATTCTAGATAAACGTGAAATTACAAATAAAGAAGCTCTATTAAAAAAATCTCAAATACTTTATTTATTACGACAAAGCCCACGTGTTCATGCATATGCCAGTTTAGGTAAAAACCTAGGCTCTAATGAAGAAATTTTTATCTATTTAGATCCTAAATATATAGAGCCATGTATTCAAAACTTTTTTCTAGAGACGGATAACCAAAATGAAGAAAAAAACTTAAAAAATGGCTATTATATTGAGAGAAAAGATTTTTATACTCTTGACCAGTTAAGAAGTCAGGATGAAGCTGAAAAAAATATCTTTTTTTACTATCAAGGCTATAAAGAAACTTTTTTAGAGAGTCTTGTTGATCTAAATGAAGAGGATCATGGGGACTTATTTGTGCAGAAAATTGGGAGGTTCATGAGACGTGGTACTGATGAAAAAGGTGCGCTCTTAGCTATTAGAAAAGAAATGCCATTTCAAAGCTTCGTAGAAGAAAAATTTGCATTTTATTTTGAGAAAACACATGGATCAATTTTGTCAAGTCGGTTTCAATCGCATTGTCTTTTCTACATCAAGAATAAATCTGTAGCTAAATATTTAGAAATTTTTCTAAATTCAAATTTAGGTCGCCAAATTTACTCTGCAAATATGAAGTTTAAGTCAATTAAACGAAATCAACTTTCAACTAAAGATTTCCTTAAATTAAAAATTCTGATCCCACATAAAGATGAATTACTACAAACTATTAAGGCTCATGAAAAAATAACTAAATTAGAGCAGTCTGTCAAGGATTTACATAAGTCATTCTCAAAAAATCCAAGAGGAACAATTAGTAAAAGGTTGGATATGCTAGATGACATGCTCTCTGTAGCAGGAAAATTAAATAAATCTGATCTAATTTTCTCCACTATAAGAGGCGATGAAAAAGGTGATGCAGAATTTAAATCCAGCTGGAAGTTGCCAATTAATACCGATGGAACTCCAGGAAATAGAAAAGATGAAAAGTTTGAATCAACCTCAATAGCTACAGAAGCTACGGTGTTAAAAGTTATTTGCTCGTTTATTAATACCCGGGGTGGACGCTTAATAATTGGCGTTAACGATGAACGTGAAATTATTGGATTAAAGCAAGAATTAAAAGAGTTTTACGGTAAGAATCACAAATCACTTGCAAAACAAAAGGATGCTTTTGATCTTGATTTTGGTCAAGCGCTGAGAACCTATTTTAAGCTCGATTTTATTGGCCAAGAAAATAACATAACAAGTGAGTTTGTAGAAATTGAAGGCACCAATGATCTTGTTTATCTTGTTATTTGCACCCCATCAGTTAATCCATGTGTAATTAAAAAAGTAATTAAAGGAAAAAGGGGTAAGAAAATAACAGAAGAGCTAAAGCAAAAAGAGTATTTTATTAGGAAGAAATCAGAAAGTATTTCATTAGACGGGACAAAGAAGATGGACTACATTACAGATCGAATTTCTAATGCGAACACTGAAGATTAAATATTTGTAGAGTTTATTGCCACACCCCTAACTCAAGAGCCTAAAAATACCGCAAAATCTCACTATTTCTTAATACCCACTAAATTCGATTACTGTGCCTTTTTGTTGCATTAAATGAAGCCACAATTTGCCCTTCAACATGATAATTTTCTTTTAACCATTTTTTCTCCATTTCGGTGTCCTGTTCTTTAGCATCAAAAAACCAATACTTTGCCTTAGGGTACCATTCATAACCGTGGGCTTTTAATTTATTTTTAATTGAAAATGGCGCGCCAATTGCAGCAATTCTATTGGTGTTTTGCCGGGCATTACTGATTAGATCCTTTAAAACCAAAATACCACTCTCAGATAAAGTTTTAGAGAGTAAGTGTATGGCAGCTAGACAATCTATTGTGGCTCTATGGCCTGCAAAGAAGTATCCGTATTTATAGGCTAAGAATTCAAGCGCCCTGATTTTATGACCATTTTCCTTCCATGAAACATCTCTCATAGAGCAGCCCCAATATTTGTCAGCAAAAAATGGAAACCTCTTTTCAATAATTTGCCTGTCAAATTGTGCATTATGCGCAAGAATAATTCCCGCTTTACTAATAAAATCCTTTACATCTTTATCATTTATTTTATTTCCCTTGAGCATTTCAATGTCAATTCCATGAACCTTGCTTGCCTCTTCAGAAATCTCAATAGTGGGCTCTTCTAATTCATTAAATTCTCCTAATACTTTGTAAATTTTACCAGTATCAGAGTTGTACTCAAAAGAGACCATTCCGAGTTCGATAATCTGATCTTCTTCAACATCATTGCCAGTGGTTTCTGTGTCTAAAAAAATGGCTATTTTTTTTTCACTGCCGTCTTCTTTATTGTACGTTTGTTTTAAATCAAGCTCCCTTAATACTCTAAAGCTGTCATTTTTCTCAAGTTGATCGATTAAATCTTGCTCTATCATTAATTTCCCTTATGTTTGTTAGATAAATGAATTGCTCTAATTGCTCTTAATGATTCAACCGTTGCAAGGGTGTCTAACTCACAATAATCAAATAATTCTTTTCTAATTACTTCAATTTCATTTGGATTGTCTTCGACGAAGAGTTTTTTGCACGCCAGTATCGCCTCTTCACCGCATGAAACCTTTCCAGCAGCTTTTAAATCCGTATATTTACTTTCCATTTTGGGCACTAATAACTGCATTACTTTTTTAATTGACCACTTTTTTTCTAATTGATAGGAATAGTAATATCTTTTTTTAAATATCTCTTCAAAATCTTTAATTCTTGGAAGAATGGATAATAACTCATCTGAGTAAATTGGAAAATCTTTTGCAAGCTCTTTAATCCTTTTTTCTTCAAAACTTGAATAAACAATTACACTGGAATCACCCTTAATATCAGATAGAAGTTGGCAGATTAGCTCCTCTCTTGGATCAGCTTTAGGATCTCCCAAAAACTCCCTATGATCACAATTTTCATCATTATGTTCGATATGTATTGAGTATTGAAATGGAATTTGCTGGTAGGGCATGGAGTTTTTATATTTTGGAATTGCTGGATTAAATGACTCAAAATCTAAATGAAATAATGGAAACTTTAATTCTGATATAAATGTATTTAATTCCTTATGATTAATTTCTAATGATTTGTTGTTCCAATGATCAATGTAGAATTTTTGTAGAGGTGTCGATTCATAATCATCAGGAATATCCTTGATATTAGTAATTCCCTCTTGATACAAATCAAGTGATTTGACGCCCAAAGTGAATATTTCAAATACAGAATAGCTTGGTATTTTTCTTTGCTCTTGCCAACAATATTTTTTTGCACCACATTTTTGATTATTTACATGGCAATATGAGCCAATATCTTTATTTGGTTCATGTTGATCATCTGCTAGTATCTGATTGAATATTTTAATTTTTAGTGGTATGGATGCTTGGGCATCTAGAACCTCTTCTGTAATGTTTATTGCCTTAAATAGACTGTGAGTTATTAATTGATTGCCTCTAATATATTCACCATTTATAGCCATCACAAAGGAGTTTGTGATGATGATCCCTAATTTATCTAAAACGTAATATTGGATTGCTACATCACTGATATGTTTTTCAAATTTTTTATCTTTCTTACTACTATTACTTTTCCATTTTGTGGATTTTAACTCCCTAATTTCATATCCTGCCTCAACTTTTATGAGTGCGTCTATTCTAACTTCAATGTTGTCAACAAAAAAAGTAGCCTCATAAATGGCCTTAACCCCTCTTTTTAATAAATTATTAGTAATGATAATGCGTTCATTTCTATCGGTGATTGATTTGGATACTTCTTTACCACCTGGAAATAGATCTTGGACAAGCCTACCAACCTCGTGCCCATCATCCATAAGGTTTTGTTCAAAAGCAGTTGGAGGCTTTATAAGTTTGGGCGAAAACGACTCTAACCATAATAATTTCTCACAGTTAAGCCCATTAAGATAGGATGTTTTTGTGAGAGTTTTATTCATTACTCAGGTGTTTTTTAGTAGTTTTTCATAAAGCTTTTAGATCATTAATTCTAGCTGTTGAGAGCTATTGCCTTCTATGTTTTTATCTAAATATGGCGTACTTTTGCTATCAATTTGATAAATGTCATTTAATAGCTGTATTAAAGAGCGACCTAAAGCATGAGCTAGGTTTACTGGCACAGCATTTCCAATTTGTTTGTACTGAGAGGTTATAGGGCCACAAAATTCCCATTTATCCGGAAAAGTTTGAATTCGAGCATACTCTCTAACAGTTAATGGGCGAGTCTCTGATGGGTGACAACGCTCTGTTTGTTTCTGTGCTGGTGATGTAGTTAAGGTAAGACTTGGCTCTTCCCAGGATAGTCTACGAGCCATACCAGTTTTTCCGCCACCTAGAAAATAGCTTCCACCCATATATTCCCTTTGAAGATCATCATCTAAATCCCTCCAATATCCACCTTGAGGAACTTTAGATAAAATTTCAACTTTTCTTTCTGGGTATTTTTGACCACCAGAAATAGGCACATCTGAATTAAATAAGGCACCTTTTTTAAGTGCATCTTCCATTGTCATTATGCGCTTATATGGGGCTGGCCAGTTAAATTTTACAAATTCTGAAATATCTTTTCTAATTGCAACTAATAAAAGTCTTTCTCTCTTTTGAGGTACACGATAGAAGACAGCTTTTAAGACTCTTGGTTCAACTAAATCATAACCCAGTTCATCAATAATTTTTTTCATTGTATTAAGGGTCTTCCCATCATCATGCTTTAAGAGGCCTTTGACATTTTCAGCTACAATAACTTTTGGATTAATTTCTTTTACAGCTCTAGCGTATTCAAAAAATAATGTTCCTCTTGTATCTTCAAACCCCATCCTTTTGCCAGCATAGGAGAATGCTTGGCATGGAAAGCCTCCGGAAATAATATCTATTGTATTTTTATATTGGGTGAAGTCAACTTTAGCAATATCTCCTTCTACAACATTCCATTGAGGTCGATTTTTCCTAAGAGTTGCACATGAATTCTTGTCTATTTCATTGAGAAGGACTGACTGAAAGCCAGCATTTTCAAGGCCAATTGCAAGGCCTCCTGCGCCAGCAAACAATTCAATTAACGTAAAATTCTTATTTGGTTTAATTCCAACTTCGTTATCCCAGTTACTATTAAAGAGCAATTGTGCTTGCTCAAACTGCTCAAGTTGAGATCGGTGATAAACACGGTATTTATTCTTTGGATGGCGTTTTGGTACAAGTTTGCCATTTCTATCCCAGCGCCTAAGTGTTTCTTTAGACATTCCTAAAATATCAGCGACTTGGGCAATTGAGTAGTATGTTGGAATTCTCATTTTAAACTTAAACATTGGTCATGGTTATTTAAAATATACCATATACTTTCTCTTTAAAATGTTATTATTTATTTAATTTTATTTGGTACAAATAATGTTTACTCTTTATAAAAATGACCCCTCTGATCCACCAAGAAGAATAGTTAGCTTTAATGACCTTGATAATAAGGCTTTTTGGTGTAATCATGGTGAAAATAAAGAATATGCCTTTATTAAAATAATGTCAAAAATTGAATCACCCTATAAGGTTGATATTCATCCTAAAAAGAAAACTGATCCCTACCATCCAGATTTACTTGTAAATCGCAATGGAGACGATTTAACTGGAGAGGTTAAGGTTAAGAACTCACCTCTATTCATAGCAGAAAAATATAATGTGAGTCCACAGTACGCCCTAACAATGGATTTAAAAGACTCTTTCAATTACAACAAGTGGCTTGAAAGAGGAGATGATATTGTTATCTTTATTTGGGTTAAATGGGAGGCTCATGAAATGCAATTAACAAATAAAACATATAGAGTTGAGCCCATGAGGGGAGTTTGGATGACAACCTTTTCTAAACTAAGAGCTCTAGAGAAATCAAATAATCCACCAGGAATCCATTGGTACTATGATGGCTTTAGACGTCCACCAGAATATGACCCTCACCATGCTAGTAGTATTGTTCAGGATTGGTGTGATGAGCTCATTGGTTTTGAACCAAGACTTTTAAAAAGTAATGGAAAAATTAGCAATATAACTTCCGATAGCTTTTTTGAAAGAGAGGGTGTAACTTATCCTACTGGACACTCATCAGCTAGTTATGTTTTTGATTTATTGAATAAAGAAGTGTTTACAAATCTATTTATTCATCAATAGATTTACCTGCTAAATAATCATAAAATTTATCTTCATTAATAAATGAAGTTAATTTTTTGTATTGAAAATGTGTTCAAACTGATCTGCATAATTCTCTTTACCTAATTTTTTGAATACATTGAGAATTAGATTAGTAGTTTCACTTTTCCCAAAAAGGAAATCCCAAAACTCATCTGCAACTAAAGCCTCATCTCCAGGAATAAGTGGAGATATTTTCCCTTTTTCTTTTATCCAATAATCATTTGGTGAGTGAGGATTATAAGGAAATGCGGTTAAACATTTAGTATTACTTGCTCTATTACTAAGAGCATTATAGGCATACCAATAGAGCATATTATTATTACATTTATCTCCAGCGCCAGCATTTAATTGCACGGTTTTAATGTCAATAAAGTATTCAACATTATTTTTCCTTAGCCAAATATCAACTCCTTGACCTTTTTTTATCTTCTGATATTTGATATTTGAAAAATCATTGCTATTAATAAAGTTAACTAAATCAATATAATAATCATCATGAGAAAGCGTTGGGTCTAGATCTTTACGTTCTTTAAAATCTGAAACAAAGTGATTTAATTCTTTAGGCAAAGTAGGAACACTATTATTAAATTCCATTTCATCTAAAACTTCAAAGCCATTCTCTGAGGCAAGTAATTTAGCAAGATTCTCCCATAATTTCGTTCCTAATGAGGTCTCAAGACCTCCAATAATTGATCTTATTCGTCTTTCTCTGGGAAAAATATGATCTAATACTTGACTTGCAAAAACTAGATCACCATTAAGGTAACTAGATATTGAATTTGTAAGTAATAATTCAATTTTTTCTTCAATATTCATTGAATTTATCTTTATTAAAGTAGATTTTAGAAGTGATGTTCATACTTCGATTATATTTCATTATGAGTCTAATTTAAAAATATCATTCAAAAAGGGATGTCATCATCATGTGCATTGCGCTTCCATAATCTCAGCTCTTCTTCTGTTATTTTTTTATGAGCTTCACGACCATGTGTTTCACAGCTTCTTTTGCATATTGTTTTATCTTTTAAAGACCATTCGCTAGAGTCATACCACTGATGGGTTAAACCTCCACAATTTATGTTGTCACATAAATCACTTCTTTTATAAAGTAGTGTTTCGTATGTTTTCCAACTATATGTGTAAAAAGTTGTTCTTTTAGTTGGCTCCTGTGGACATTGGACTTGAAAAATTGGAACTGGAAACCCTTTTGGAGAGTCTATGAACTTGATGTCCATATCTTTAATGTCCTCCTCAGGGTGCCATTTACATCGAACCTCTGGAAGAATATCAGATATTTTCAATAAGTTCAGAATGTATTCTCTTTGTGATGTATTTGGATAATATATTGAGAATATTATATGAATAACACTCTCAGAACTAACCTCTTCTTTGTTGTCAAACTTTTTTATTAAATAATCTGCCAAATAATGCGGTAATAATTGAATTGATTTATTGATAGTTAGTTCAAGTACTATGGGAATAAAATCGTGATGAATATCTGGAAGTTGCTCTTCTAAGAAGTTTTGTAGCTGCTTAGGTGACTCTAACATCGTTAATATAATTGCAATTAAAGTGAAGTCTGGATTAAATTTAAGATTAAAAAGACCAATAAATTTGTTAGATCTTTTGAAAGCATCTGAATTAAGGCAATTCTCTATGACTTCTTTGTCATAACTTCTTTTTTCATGACTAATCTTTGGCATTAGGTTGAAATAATGCTCGAGTGGTTGAAAATAGCAAGGATTTTTAACTTGCTTTTTAAGCGTAATATATTTGAGATTAATTTTTATATTGCTATATCTAGATGCGTCAAAAATGCCTAATATATTATGATCAGAAAAATATTTATTCCTAGGTTTTTGAGCCTGTGACTTAACTGCTACTTGAATTTCCCCTAAGTCTCCTTTTTTACTTTGGAAGGGAATTGCTTGTAATTTACCAAGACCAACAGTTGTTTTAACGTCAATATCAACACCTTCAACTTTGCAATCTTGAGGTGAAAATGGATTATCCAAGTTATAGTCCTTGTAATTAAGGCCATGTCTTATAGCCCAATCTTCCATTATCCATTCAGTTATAATAAAAAATCTGATCTTCCATCCTTCAAAAAAATGAATTTCTTCTTTTCCCTGCTTCTTAGCATCTTCAAATGCGCGACTTAATGCTAACTTATATTGATTTTTTTTACTAGGAGAAAGGTGATCCTCCATATGAAATCTTTGATAACGCCTCCACTCATTGGTCTCATTAAACCACATTGTCTCGTGTATTCGATTAGATAATGCCGTCAAAGTATTAATTAGATCTTGCTGTTTATTTGTCATAAATTTACATCAAATATTTCACTTGTAGTCTAGCACCCAATCACTAAACTCTTTATTACGAACACCAAAAGTAAGACCCTCTCTAAAATTATTCTTAAGTCTATAAGTCTCTTCAAGGTC
>Ga0209383_1001310_pt1 | contig 15613 bp, 11 predicted proteins | sample CoawatmetaG02DNA_FD_187510 | JGI IMG/M metagenome (GOLD analysis project Ga0209383, IMG submission 187510) | Marine microbial communities from the West Antarctic Peninsula - Coastal water metaG029-DNA (SPAdes) (version 2) | ecosystem: Environmental > Aquatic > Marine > Coastal ... | reverse complement strand
AGCTTCTTAAAAAAATTAAACTTAAAATTATGAATCTTTTAGAGAAATCTGATGATGAGATTATAGCAATTGCTAAACCTATTTGGGATAATCTTGTCAAAACTTCAAATATGAAAGATTATGGTGGTTTTACTAAAGACTTTGGAACACAAATGTTATTCGGGGCTAATGAAGTAGAGCTTGGAAAGCAATGGGCTAACAATAAATTATTAACTAGTTTATCTGAAGATTATAAAGCTTTTGGATGTTTAAGACGAGGCATGAATATCACTGTATTATTTAAACAAAAGAGTAAAGAAATTGAAGGAGAATTTCTTGGGAGATTAGTTCTCGGAGTCGAAGGCGAGGATGTCAAAGTCTTTGGAGCTACGATCTATTAAATCCAGACTAAGTTTTAATTTTAAATCATTTTTCTATCTCTTAAACTATTATTTGACAAAAAGTTAGACAGTGTTAATTAGAGCATTAAATGCCTGATATATTAAAAAATCTACCATCAGAGATTAAAAAAAATAAATTAAAGACAGGCATATTTATTGGCTTATCTGCATACTGGGGAATAATTCTTTTAGGCACATTAGTTACCTTTGGGTAAAATAAATTTAATTAATAAAAAATATTATGTGCGGCATAAGTGGAATATATAATTTTACAAATAAAAACATTAACTCAAAGTTAATAATTGATAAAATTATCAAGATACAACACAAAAGAGGTCCTGATGGAAATGGAATTTGGCAATCAAAATGTAAGAAAATTACATTTGGTCATAATAGATTATCAATAATAGATCTTTCAGAAAAAGGAAATCAACCATTCATATCTAGTGACAATAACTTAATCATTACATTTAATGGTGAAATTTATAATTATAAAGAATTAAAAAATGAACTAAAAAAAAATAAAGTAATATTCAAAAGCAATTCAGATACTGAAGTTATTATTGAATCTTATAAATTTTGGGGGTTAGAATTTTTAAAGAAATTAAGAGGAATGTTTTCCTTTGCTATATGGGATGATTTAAATAAAAAATTAATAATTGCTAGAGACCCATTTGGTATAAAGCCTCTTTATTATGCAAAAATTAATAATGTTATTTATTTTGCTTCACAAATTAAAAGTATTTTATCTATTAATGATCATAAATTCAATTTATCAGATGCAGGAATAGTTAGTTATCATTTATGGGGAAATGTTCAAGAGCCTCATACTCTTTACAAGGATATTAAATCTGTAGAAAAAGGTAATTGCTTATCGATTGACTATATGGGAAATGAAAACATTATTAGTTATGCAGATATTAAGGATTCAATTTTAAATACTGAAAAGATAAATTTTAGTGACGAAAATGAAAAATCAATTTATTTAAATCAAGCCATCAATGAAACTGTAAATTTTCATCAAGTATCAGATGTACCTAGAACTTTATTGTTATCATCCGGGGTTGATTCAAATCTTATACTGGGATCAATCAATGAAAATAATAAAAAAAATTGCTCAGCTTTAACTTTAGACTTCAATTATACAGCTGATAACAATGAAACAGTATTAGCTAAAAAATCTGCTAATCTTAATAATATTGATCATCAAATTGGTGAAATATCTGAAGATGAGTTTGAGCATTTGATTGAAAACTTTCATAAAGATATGGACTCTCCAACTAATGATGGTTTTAACAACTACTTAATTTCTTATTTAGCAAAAAAAGAAAATTCAAAAATAATAATATCTGGTGTTGGGGGAGACGAACAATTCTTTAGCTATCCTAGCTTTAATATAATTCCAAAACTCAATAAAATTTTAAAATATATTCCTAAATTCAATTTTTTAAATTTTTTTTTTAAAAACACACTCTATCCTTTTTTAAAAGATAAAAGACTTAAGACTAAATATTTAGGGTTATTAGAATATGGTAGGGATGTAAATTCTACTTTTTTATTAACTAGATCAGTTTTTTTACCACATGAAATAGAGGAACTAGTTGGAGAAAAAACTTTTAATAGAGGATATGAAGAATTAGATCCTATAAACTCCTTATCAAAAGATATTAGTGAAATTAATGATAACAGGTTATCGATCATGTATTTAGAAATGAAATATTACCTATGTTCGAAACTATTAAGAGATTCTGATTGGGTTTCAATGTCTCATTCTATAGAATTAAGAACTCCTTTAGTAGATTGGTTTTTCTTTAATAAATTAATTCCATTAATGAAAGCAGACAAGAGTTTTAATAAGTTTACGGCTCTCAATTGTGTGAAAAATAAAGTTCCAAAGGAGTTATTTAATAGAAAAAAAACTGGCTTTAATATTCCACATAATGATTACTTAAAAAAATTATCTGTACCAAGAAAATATGCAAATCCAATTAGAGATTGGTCAACACTTAGCTATAAAAAATATTTACAAAATGTTTCATAAAAATAGTTTTTAATTTCTTATGCCGTTTACTAAATCTATTATAACTAAAAAAACCATAGTAACTTTTTTTATTTTTTTTATAATTATGATTATTTTTACAATTGCGACCTTGATACCTAGGAACTCAATTGAATATATCCCGCCTGGTGGAGACGATTTTGTGCACATATATATATTCTCAATACTTTCACTATTACTCTGTCTTTCTAAAATTATACAAATTAAATATATTTATATAATTCTCTTTTCATATGGTTTTATAATTGAAATTTTTCAATTTAAAATAGGTAGAAACTTTAGTCTCCTTGATACCTCATATAACTTTATTGGAATTATTTTGGGGGTAGGATTTTATTTTTTTATTAATAAAATAAGAGTTTTAAAAAAAAATTTTAATTTTACTTTTTTTAAATGGTGGTAATTTTTTAAATACCTTCATTCACATTTATTTATTAAGAGGAATAAAATCTTTTAATATTTTGTTCTTATATTTAATAGAAAATTTAGAGTAATTTTTAATAAAATATTTTCTTAATTCTAAATTAATATTTGGGTTATTTTTTGATAATACAAAAGCTTTATAAAAACTTTTTTCCAATTCTTTAATATTATTTCGATCAATACTTTCTATAATCATTTTAAATTTCCAAAAATTAATATCCAAGTAATCTTTATATGTATTTTTTTTCAAAAAACTTATTAACATTAATCTTTTTTCTTTATTTAATAGAGATAGTTGATTAAAATTATTAGGATAATAGAGTATTTGTTTATAATTATAGCTAGTCCATTTCCACATATGTTTCTTTATATTGTAATTGGGAATATAAAGTATGGATACTATAACAATATTATATGTTATTAAGAGTATGATAAATAACTTAAAAAAGTGAAAAAAACTGATCTTTTTCATATGCATAATATTAATACATCATTTAAGAAAATCTATTCTTTATTAATTTTAACTTTTTCTTTTTTTTTAATATTAATAAGCACAACACTCTCAGAAGAAAAAATAGGTTCTGTTGTAACTATTAAAAATGAGGTGTTCGCTATTAATAGTGATGGAGAAAAAAGATTATTAGAGTTGTATGATGAAATATTTTTACAAGATGAAATCTTAACAAATAACCTTTCTTCAATAACCGTCCAATATAATGATAGCTCAACAGTAATAATAAAAAATTCTTCCTCATTTAAAGTGACAGATTTTAATATTATCGGCTTAAAAGATATTTTCAAAGGCAGGGTTGAGAAAGGATCGGTTATCATTGAGTCAGGTAAAATTGCAAAAAAAGATGATGGTTCTATGATTATTGAACTTCCTGCCATGACTTTGAACGTTAAGGGAACTAGATTTAACATAGAAAATAATCCAGATGGAACCTCAGAAGTTAGCTTAGCAGAAGATAGCTTCGGTAATGTTGGAACAATAAATATTGCATCAGAAGGTGAAGTAAAAACTCTCTTTGATACTGAGCAGGTAGTTTCTATTAATACTGAAACAGGTATTTCTGAAAGACAAAAAACAGATGATGAAAAACAAGAACTGTTAGATGTTTCTAGTGATTTAATTGAAGCAAGCACTATTGATGAAAATGTAATTCAAAAAAATCTAGAAGAAAAATTATTAAATGGTAGTCTTTTAGATGCTAATGGTGATGGGATAATTGATGCATCTGATATTACGGTTATTAAAGAAGGTATCAAACTCGAAAAGCAACAAAAATTAGATTTTATAGTTGATAATTCTACAGGTGAAAATACAGAATTTTTATCACAAGTTTTAAATAAATCTGATGAAGCAAGCATTGGCGAATCAATGGATAAGATTTTTGAATCTAATAATGATTTACTTACCAGTGTAGTAACAAATCTAGCCAGTGAAGATAATACTTTTTTTACAACATCTAACTCAGAAGCCAACAATGCTATTAAAGAAAAAATATTTACTCAGATGTTAAGTGATGTTGATGGTAACAGCAACGTAGCATTAATTGGTGATATAATTTCAAGGTCTGATGGTGATACAGTCGAAAGAATGGTAAACTTTGTTGAAATATCAGATTCTAACAATGAAGATACTAACCTTTCATTACAAATTTTATCATCTGTTGCAGATGCTAGATCGTTAAACGATGCAGATTTTAGATTTGAAGGACAAGCAGAAGTTGATAGATTGATGGAAACAGCTGTATTCAGTGCAGCTACCAGTGAAGATGGTGCAATTTATTTAGCAAATATCATGAGCAAAGGAAGCGAAGGAAGTATTTACATGATGATGGATACTATTGGAAAAGTAGGAGAAACATTCGCAGACTCAACATTAGCATTGGAAGTTTTATCTTCTATGGCAGACACAGCATCATTTGATGACATGAATTTTGAAGGTGAAGGACAAGAACAGTTTGATCAAATGATGGAAACAGCCGTATTCAGTGCAGCTACCAGTGAAGATGGTGCCATGATGTTAGGGAATATGATGACCAATGGAAGTGAAGAAAGCATGGGTATGATGATGGTTACCATTGGAAAAGTAGGAGAAACATTCGCAGACTCAACATTAGCATTGGAAGTTTTATCTTCTATGGCAGACAATGATGGTTTTGAAGACATGAACTTTGGAGATAAAGGACAAGAACAGTTTGATCAAATGATGGAAACAGCCGTATTCAGTGCAGCTACCAGTGAAGATGGTGCCATGATGTTAGGGAATATGATGACCAATGGAAGTGAAGAAAGCATGGGCATGATGATGGATACTATTGGAAAAGTAGGAGAAGCATTCGCAGACTCAACATTAGCATTGGAAGTTTTATCTTCTATGGCAGACAATGATGGTTTTGAAGACATGAACTTTGGAGATAAAGGACAAGAACAGTTTGATCAAATGATGGAAACAGCCGTATTCAGTGCAGCTACCAGTGAAGATGGTGCCATGATGTTAGCTAATGTAATCACTAAATCTGATGTGGACACAGCTGGTGCAATGTTAGATAATATTAAGACAGTAGCAGCAAACGATCCATACTCAACTCTTGCAGCAGAAGTTTTATCTGAGGTTGCTACTACAGCAATAGCTACTAATACATACTTTGATGCAGGGAAAATGGATTCGTTTACCGATCTAGTTGATACCGTTGCATATACAGATACAGCAGTAGATGACGCAGCAGCATTAGAAGTCACCACAGCAGCAGCATTAGCAGCCACAACAGATACGACTACTACAGATACGACTACTACTACAGATGACAGTTTATATGATGCAGCTGGATTTGCTTTTGCTCCACCTTACTACCACGAGGATACTGGAACCATTTATAATAATGCTGGATTTGATAAAAATGGAAATAGTAGTGCCGTTGACTCAGATGTAACATACGATGCAGCTGGTTTTGCTTTTGCTTCACCTTACTACCACAAGGATACTGGAACCATGTATAATAATGCTGGATTTGATAAAGATGGAAATAGTAGTGCCGTTGACTCAGATGTAACATACGATGCAGCTGGTTTTGCTTTTGCTCCACCTTACTACCACAAGGATACTGGAACCATGTATAATAATGCTGGATTTGATAAAGATGGAAATAGTAATGGCGGTGGAAGTGTAGCTTGGACTACAACATCAGCATCGTTTCCAACAACTTTAACTGAAAATACTGGAATTAGTTCAATAACATTATCTGCAACAGGAGTTGGAATAATATCTTATTCTTATTCAGGAACTTTCCCTAGTGGAATAGACTTAACAGGAGATACAGTTTCAGGAACACCTAGTATAGAACAAGCTGCAACCAGTGTTACAATCACAGCAACAGATGAAGATAATAATACTAGTGATTTACTTGTTAGTTTCCCTGCAGTAGATTCTGCTGGCGGTGGAAGTGTAGCTTGGACTACAACATCAGCATCGTTTCCAACAACTTTAACTGAAAATACTGGAATTAGTTCAATAACATTATCTGCAACAGGAGTTGGAATAATATCTTATTCTTATTCAGGAACTTTCCCTAGTGGAATAGACTTAACAGGAGATACAGTTTCAGGAACACCTAGTATAGAACAAGCTGCAACCAGTGTTACAATCACAGCAACAGATGAAGATAATAATACTAGTGATTTACTTGTTAGTTTCCCTGCAGTAGATTCTGCTGGCGGTGGAAGTGGACCAGCATGGGCAAGTATAACTGCACCTTCAAGTTTACAGGAAGGTCAATCAATGAGTTTAAATTTAGCTTCATTTATTACAGGAACTGGAAATATATCTTATAATGTAACAGGATTGCCGGATGGTTTAAATGTAGCTGCAGGAACTATATCTGGATCACCTTCAACAGCAAGTGCAGCAACAAAAACTGTAAGTATAACAGCGACAGATGATAATGGATCATCATCTACAAGTGTTATTTTTCCAAGTGTTACTGCTGGTGGAAGTTTAGCTTGGAATACAACGTCAGCATCCTTTCCTGCAACTTTAACTAAAGACAGTGGAATTAGTTCAATAACATTATCTGCAACAGGAAATGGAAATATCAATTATTCAATATCAAGTGGAACTTTACCTTCTGGAATAACTTTATCAGGAACAACAGTTTCGGGAACACCTAATATGGAACAGGCTGGAACTACCGTTACTTTTTCAGCATCAGATGACGATGCTAATATAGAAAATTTAGTTGTAAGTTTCCCTGCAGTAGGTCCTGTTCCATTAGATGCAAATGGATTTAGTACCAACACACCATTTAACCATAGCGTTACAGGAACTCAGTTTGATAGTGGCGGACTTCATAGAGAAACAAGAACTACACGTGATAACTCTGGATATAATTCAGCAGGCTATAATAGCTCAGGTTTAGATTCCGCATCAAATTATAATGCCTCTTATGATGAAAATGTATCTCCCTCATAAATTGTATGTTAATTAAAAAGAACAGGCTTTATCAATATATTTTTTTTTCAATTATAACTCTAATGGTTATTTTTAATGGAGGTAATAATAATTTATATATTCAATTTAATTTTATAATAATTTCTATATTTTTTTTATTACTTATAAGAGAAAAAAATTACCTAGCACATATAAATGAAATATTTTTAAAAAAAAAATTAGCTATTAAGTTATATTTTTTATTTATAATCTTTTTGTTATTTCAAATAATTCCCTTGCCTATCGAGTGGTTAAATTTTCTATCACCAGAAAAATATAATCTTTTAAATAAATTAGAATTTGATGGAAATTTTAATTCTATCAGCTGGAGCCCAGTAAACTCTTATTTTAGTTTATTAAACTATTTGTCATTATTCTTATATTTAATCATTTTTAAAAGTCTTTTTTATAAAAAAAAAGATATATTTAGATTATATTATTTTTTAGTTCTTTTAGGTGCAATTGCATCAAGTGTTGCAATATATTTTTATTTAATAGGAAATCCTGATTTTTTAATTATTAAAAATAGTGGTTATAAAACTTCAGCAACTGGATTTTTTATTAATAGAACAGTTTTTTCATGTTTTTTGGTTCTGTGTTTTTTTTGTGGGATTGAATATTTAAAAAGGATTGATAATTATAAAGAAGACAATAACCAAAATTTTTTTAATAAAATTTATAATAGGTTTTTTCTCTTATTAATTACCATTGGGATAATTACATCATTTTCAAAATTAGGAAATTTTTTATTTATATCAATAATCATTATATATATCGTACAGTCACTTTATTTAAATGACAAAAAAAATAGGTTTTTTTTAACTACCTTAATTCTACTAGTTTTATTTGATGTATTAATCGTAGGTTTCTATTTTGGATCTGAAAAATTACTACAAAGATTTTTTTTTATGCAAAGTGAAATTAATGAATATTTGCCATCAAACTCTGGTCTTAATTTAAGCAGAGGAGATCTTATGAAGTTTGCATTTATTGAGTTTAAAGATTTTATCTTTTTTGGCTATGGTGCGGGAGGGTTTGAAAATTTACTAAAGATAAACTTTCCAAATTTATCAACAACATTTGCCAAAAATGCCCATTCCGACTTGATAGAGTTTATGGGAGAATTTGGCATCATTGGCTCTATTTTGATTTTTTCAAGTTTTTTATTAACATGTTTTAATAAGAGTTTTTTATCATTCAAAAATTTCTTACTTAGTTATTTATTAATATTTATACTTATTTTTGACTTTTCTTTTCACATACCTCTAATACAATTTTTATTTATTTTGCTATATAGTGTGAATTACAAACAAAGAAATAATTCTGAATATAGATTTAATGATTAACCTTAAGGACTTTGATTTGCAGAACTTGACTTCATACCTTCTTGAATAATTGGGTTGTATGAACTAAATAAATCTGTTTGGGGAGTGAGTAGACTTATAACTCTATTCCATTTAACAAGTTCTGTTGGTGGTATAAATATTATATCTTTTGGTTGTAATATAAATCTTTTTCCTAAAACTAAATTAATAGGGTTTTTTATATCTAGTTTAAAAACATTTATTTTTAAAAAAGAATTATAGTCCTCTCTAATCACATAAACCTTAGACGCATTAGCTGTTAATTTATCTATTCCAGCAGTGGATATTAATTCTGTTAATGAATAACTTATATTGGGAAAATAAACCCCTGGTTTTGTTACCTCTCCAAAGACATGGAGGGCATCAGAATTTCTATCAATAAACAGAACATCATTTTTCTTCAGGTAAAAATTATCTTTAGTGTCCATACTTTGAAAAATATTATTTATATCTATTTTATAGACTTGATTATCTCTTCTAAGCAGACCTTTGTTCCCATAATCTTTACTAGTTGAATTTGGATTGTAATTTGCTTGAATCGCTGCATCAATTAATTTTATAGGTTTTTGATTAAGATTAATTGTAAGTTGTGTCTTTACAGCACCTAGAACGTAAACTTTGCTACTATTAAATTCTTCTATTTTAACTTGTAAATCAAAGCTTTTGTAATATTTTTTTAAGACCGAAACTAATTTATTTTTTGTTTCAGTTAATGTTAAATTTCCAATATTTATTTTACCAACAAATGGTAAATCTATATCACCCTCTGGACTGATTATATAAGATCCATCTATATCGTCAGTATCTGTTAAATCAATTGAAATTTTATCAGATGAACCTAAAGCATATTGATATTTGTAGTTATAAATATTTGCATATTTTTTTACAGAGTACTTGATTTCTTTAACTTGACTCTGATTGTAATTTTTTATTTGATTTTCATTGAGTTCATTAATGTTAACGATCTCTATACTAATATCATTTATTGTATAGTATCCAATAATATTTTTTTGTGAACTTTTTTGCTCTTTAATATTTTCATTAATACCTGGTAAGCCTACACAACCATAGGTACAAAATATTAGAAAAATTATTTTAATTGTATTAAGCAAAAATTTTACACTATTGATTAGATTTATTGATAGTTATTGTTTCAGGATTTATTATACAATATTTATAGTAACTATTGATAAATAAATTTTATATATTATTTACATTCCTTCTTCAAATATCAGTCTAAACAACTGATTAGAAGGCTTATTTATAAAGCTATTTTTCTCACATTATCCTCCATATTAAAACTTATTCTTTATAAAATAATTTAAAATTTCAATTTGAATCATCATTTTCATTTACCTGATTATTTTATAAGCATTATCAATGTAAATAATTACTTTTTTGTAAATTAATACAATGTTATCACATGTAAATAATGTTTGATAAAACTAAGAATTTTTTTGATATATTTGACTTAGGTGATTTAAATTTTTTTATATTACTAGCTAAAAAAAATTTAAAAAACCTATTAATTGTGTCGATTTTGTTGTCATTAATTGTGTTTTTGATTTCACTTAATATGGAAAAAAAGTTTTTAAGTGAGGCCACATTAGTTATATCACCAGATGAAAAAAATCAGATAGTAAATATAGATGAAGCATATGCCACGGCTAATATGATGAATAGAGTAAACAATCAAATTGCTATTTTAAAAAGTGATGAAGTCATTGAATATATTGTAAATGATGAAAAAAATCAACTTGAGTTTAATGGACTTTACTCACAAGTAAAAAAAAATATATTTAGCAGAATATTTTCAAAAAAAATCACTATTGATAAAAAATATATAAAATCAATTCTTTCAAATAACTTTACTGTTAGAAATATACCAAGAAGCGATGTTTTGTTATTAACATTTGTTTCTAGTAACGCAAAGATGTCACAATTGGCTTTAAAAAATATTATTAGTTCTTACCAACGATATGAAGTTGATAGTAAAATTCAAATAACCACTTATGCCAATGTAAAAATTAAGGAGAGATTAAAAGATTTAAGAATTAAAATGGACATAGCTGATAAGAATTTAGCTCAATATAAAAAAGAGCAAAGCTTAGTCGACACAGGAAATGTTAAAGAACTGATCATTAAAGAGATACAATCTATTTCAAACAATATTCTTAAATTAAAACAAGACATACAAAAACATGAAAATGATTTAATCTCAGTCAAAACTGCTAACGGTGATGTAGATATTTTACTTGCAATTAAAGATCTAAGTGAAAGAAAAGAAATTACCAATATAAAGAGTAGTTTAGATGCCAATGAAAATAATATCCAATCTCTATTATTAATTTATACACCCGAGCATCCAAAGGTTTCTCAAGCAAATGATGCAAAAATAAGTCTGAATAAACAATTAAAAAATATTTTAGAGGAAGTCATTCAAAAAAAAGTTTTTGAATTAAGCAACTTAAAAAATTTTAATTCCATGTCAAATGATGATTTAGATAATGCAAAAAATGAACTAATGATAATTGAGGAAAAAGAAGCGGGTATGTTAAATTATTCTAGAGAAGTTGAGAGTAGTAGAAAATTATATGAAACCTTTTTGCAAAGAGTTAAAGAAACTAATGAAGCACAAAATTTACAAGTCTCTAAATTAAAAATAATTGAAACACCCAGTCTTCCAAGTGGACCTTTTTCACCACAACCTTTCAAAAATTTTATAGTTGCTTTAATGCTATCTTTTTTAAGCTTTTACGGTTTAATATTTTATAGAGAAATGAATTCAGCAGTTATTAAGACGCCTGAAGCTATAGAGCATTTAAATATACCACAGGTTGGAGTATTGCCAAAAGTTGAGAATATTAAAAGAGGATATCACATATTGCAAAATTTTTTAGAGGATAGTGAATCGAATTTTTCTGAAGCTATTAGATCTTCCAGAGCTATCATTGAATCTAAGTATGAAAAAAATAAGACTTACCTAGTAACATCTAGCAACCCATCGGAAGGTAAAACTAGTTATGCTTTTAATCTAGCCTTATCACTTGAAAAAAATCATAATGTTTTGTTTATTGAAGCAGATATTAGGAGACCATCTGTATTAAATAGTTTTTATAAATTCGATAAAGAGATACTAGGTTTAGGTGAGATTATTTCATCTAATGCTAGTTTGAGGGAAGCTATTTTTACTGTACCTGGGACAAAATTAGAGATCATTACATCTGGTGCCAAAAGATTTGATATGTCAGATATTGTTAATAAGGATCAAATTAAAAAATTCTTTGATGTTTTGAAGATGCAATATGACTATGTAATAGTTGATTCACCACCGGTTCAGCCCGTATCAGATACTTTAATTCTTATTCAAGCATCCGATTATAATTTATTTGTTATTAGATCAGATGCCTCAAGAACTCTTGCTTTTATGTCCTCTATAAAAAAAATTAAAAATGTAAATGCTAAAATTGATGGCATTATTATTAATGATTTGGATACATCAAAAGATAGTTACTATAATTATAATTATAATTACAATTATTCAAATAAATATAGCAACAATTCATAATGAATGTTTAGATTAGAAAAAATTTTTCAACAAAATGATTTATTATTTATAAATACATTAATATTTTTAAAAAGTTTTATAATTTTTTTAAGTGTTTATATATTTTCTATATTAGAATTTAACTCAATTTTTGACTTATCTAAGATTCATATTTACACAAAATCAAATTATTATTACTTTTCTTTTTACTTCTCAATTTGTTATTTTTTATCTTCATTCATTATTAATACAAAAAAAACTAAATATGAATCAGATTTTGTTAGTTTTTTATTTAATGACATTTTACCATTATTTTCTGCAATTTTAATATGCATACTAATATTTTCAATTTTTAATATAGATTTTAAAATTGATATAAATATTTTAGCTTTATTAGTCTTAATTTTATTAAATTTATTTTTAGGAAAATTATTTTTTAAATATTTATATGATAGACTTATAAATAAAAATATAATTCAAAGAAACATTTTATTAGTAGGTTCAGCCGAAAGTATAAAAAAGATTCTTGGTGAACAAAAAGATAAAATTAATATATACAAATGCTGTTTTATATATATTGATTCTGAACAAGATTTAATTAAAATAAGACAAGAAATAAAAATTCCTGTTTTTACACAAAATACAGATGTAAGATCAATGTTAGAATATCATGCACTGGGTCAAATTTGGATCTTAGATGATCAAGATTCAAATCTTGTGGATTATTATCTAAAATATGTAATTAAGTTTTCAGTAGATATTTTGATAATAAAATTTAATACTGATTTAAAATTGGTATCTACAAATTTAATCAATAAAAAATATCAATATATTAATTATGAAATCTCTAAATTTCATGGCACTAGTTTATTTATTAAAATATTATTAGATAAAATTTTGTCTCTTATTTTTCTAATATTATTATCCCCATTAATCATAATGTCGATGATTTTAATTTATATAGAAGATGGTTCTCCTATTTTTTTTACACAAGACAGAACAGGGTGGGATGGCAGAAGATTCAAGATTTATAAGCTAAGATCTTTAAAAAAAATACAATTTGATAAAACTCAACAAGTAGAGAAAGATGATAAAAGATTTCTCAAAATAGGAAAAATAATTAGAAGACTTAGTATTGATGAGTTGCCGCAATTTTTTAATGTATTAAATGGTGATATGTCTATCGTTGGACCTAGACCACACATGGTGGAACACGATATTCAATATTCAAAAATATTTAAAAGTTTTTTAAAAAGACATAAGACAAGTCCAGGGCTAACTGGATGGGCGCAAGTATGTGGCCACAGAGGTGCAACACCCACACCAGACCATATGAAGAGAAGAATGGATGCAGATTTATGGTACATGAATAACTGGTCTATTTGGTTAGATATTTATATAATTTTCAAAACTTTCTATATAATTTTTGCAAAACCAGGCAGATAAAAAAATTAAGTATTTAATTTACTAGTAAAAATTGGTTTTATTAACTTATTTTTAGAACAATCTAAAAACATTGACTTTAATTTATTAAAACTTAAAGTTAAATAGTGACTTTAGTTTACTCTTTAAAAAAAATAATTAATGCTTGATATAACAGTTGTTATTTTAACTTATAACGAAGAAAAACACATCGAAAGATGTATTCAATCTATTAAAAAATATTCTGATAATATTTATATAATCGATTCTTATTCTACAGATAGCACAATTCAATTATGCAAATCTTTAAATGTAAACATTTTACAAAATAAGTTTATTAATCAATCAAAACAATTTGCGTGGGCCTTAGATAATATAAATTTTAAAACTGAGTGGATATTAAGATTAGATGCAGATGAGTATCTTGAGGATAGTTTAATAATTGAGATTAAGAATAAATTACCCAATGTTACAAAAGACATAGTTGGAATAAATTTAAAAAGAAAACATATATTCATGGACAAATGGATAAAATTTGGGGGCAGATACCCACTTATATTATTAAGATTATGGAGAAATGGTCATGGTTATATAGAAGACAGATGGATGGATGAACATATTATGGTTGAAGGAGGTAAAACAATTACATTTAAAAATAATTTTTGTGACCATAATTTAAATAATTTAAGTTTCTTTATAAATAAACACGATTGGTATGCAGGAAGAGAGGTGGTTGATATCTTATCTGATAAATTAAAAATTAAAGATGAAAAAAAAAAATTAAGCATAAAAAATACTTCTTTAAATGCGTCATTAAAAAGATATTTGAAAGAAAATTTTTATAATAGATTGCCAATTGGATTAGGGCCGTTGTTATATTTTATATATAGATATATTTTTTTATTGGGATTTCTAGATGGGAAAGTGGGGTTAATTTATCATTTTTTACAGGGCTTTTGGTACAGATTTCTTGTTGAGAGTAAATTAATTGAGTATAAAAAAGTAATTAAAGGCCTAGACAATAATAATGAAATTATAAAAAAGTTATCTGAGTTACCCAGTATAAAATCTTAATATGAACATAAATCGTCAAACAACACCCATTATTTTTAAAAAAATATTCAAATTATTACTTAATCCAAAAAAATTACTTTATAAATTAAGTCAAAAATATATTAGAAATTATGAGGGTTTTTCTTATGAGGTAAACAAGAATGGAGAGGGTAAATTATTAAAATTATTACATAATGAAAAATTAACTAATATTTTCGATGTTGGTGCAAATAGAGGGGAATGGTCTATTGAATGTTTAAAATATTTTAAAAATTCTAAAATTTATACGTTCGAATTATCAGGATCTACTTTTAAAAAATTGCAGATAAATTTAAATTTAGAAAATATAAAACATAATAATTTAGCTCTCTCAGACAAAGAGGGAGAAATATCATATAAAGATTATGGAGAAAAATATGACCAAATAAATACCATCATCCCAAATTCAACATTTTGGGATAACGAAACTGAATATGATGTTAAAAAAGTTTTAACTGAAACGGGTGATAATTATTGTCTTAATAATAAAATTGATTCTATCGATTTCTTAAAAATTGATGTTGAAGGTGCTGAGCTCTTAGTTTTAAAGGGCTTTTTATCTATGCTCAAACAACATAAAATAAAAGTTATTCAATTTGAATATGGTTATGTTAATGCTGATCTAAATTTTTTAATGAAGGATTTTTTTAAATTTTTTGATGACCTTGGATATGAAGTAGGTGTTTTAAAGCCTAATGGTGTCATATTTAAAAAGTTTGAATATAAGTTAAATAGTTTTGAGTCAGGACCAAACTTTGTTGCAATATTGAAATCTGATAATCATTTAAAAAATTTGATATCTGCTCAATAGATATGAAAAAAAAATATTATAAA
>Ga0209383_1001309_pt1 | contig 15620 bp, 17 predicted proteins | sample CoawatmetaG02DNA_FD_187510 | JGI IMG/M metagenome (GOLD analysis project Ga0209383, IMG submission 187510) | Marine microbial communities from the West Antarctic Peninsula - Coastal water metaG029-DNA (SPAdes) (version 2) | ecosystem: Environmental > Aquatic > Marine > Coastal ... | reverse complement strand
TCTATAATTTTCTAAGTCCATATAACTAGAATGTGGGTCAAGAGACTGAAGCATTCCATTAATTGCAGCTTCTATTACATCTTCTTCATCAACATCACTTACATAGTTCGATCTAATAGTTTCAAAGACATCACCAAATGTATTAAGCTTTTTGTATAAATTTTCATTACTTGCATTAAGTGAATATGAAAAAAGAAGAATTATAAAAAACGTATATATTGGTAATTTTTTCATATTTAGGCTTTATGATATGGATGATTAGTCTTTATTGTAGTTGCTCTATAGATTTGTTCTAACAGTATTATAGTAGCAAAGGAATGAGTGAGAGTCATTGGGCTAATTGACAATAGTTTATTTGCTTTTTTTTTCATTATTTCCGTAAAACCACTAGTATTTCCAATAAAGAAGTTAATTCTCTTATTAGAACTTTCAAATATTAATTCAGTAAATTTTATAGTAGTTAAGCTTTCTCCTTTTTCATCAAGCAGAACATTAAAACTCTCAGAAATTAACTCCTGATCCATTTCCTTAAAACTTATTTGTTTTAGAATAATAGGATCAATTATTTTTCTACTCGATGATTGTATTCTGCCTAAATATTTAGATGCTAAAGTTTTTTCAGCATCAAACTTTAATTTATCTAAGTATAAAACTTGGATTTTCATTCACTAAAAGATTCTAGATCTACAGACCACATTTTTTCAAGATTATAAAATTCTCTAATCTCTTTTTTAAAAATATGAACAATGATATCGCCACAATCTATTACAATCCATCCAGTGCTATTATCACCCTCTATATTAGCACCTTTAAAACCAGATTTTTTTAAGCTCCTGTATATTGACTGTGAGAGTGCATTTACATGTCGATTAGATGTACCGGTTGCAAAAATCATATGACTGGCAATAGAGGTCTTTTTTGAAACATCTATAGAAAGGATATTATCAGCCTTATTAGATTCTAGGTCTGTAATTATGCTATGAAGATTATCCAATTTATTTTTCTAATCTAATTTCTGTGGATGATATGTTTTCATCAAAATTTTTAATAAATACCCAGCTTGGATTTTTTTCATACAATAGCTCTCTTGAATTATAATTCAATCTAAACTTTTCATATTTCTTACCAATAAAGCCATTTATTACCTGTTCCTCTAAGCCGTTACGATTAAATATGGCAATAGGAAATTCTTCAAAAATATTTTCATAATTTTTCCATTTATCTAATGATAAAAAAGAATCTGCGCCCATTAAAAATATAAATTGATTTGTATTATCATTTAACTTTATGTGCCTGAGGTTATCAATAATATAATTAGACTTAGTCTCTTCTTCAATATTTATAATTTCTATATTTCTTTTATCTATTATGTTTTTTGCTTTTTCAATTCTCAAATCTAAAGATAAATATTCTTTACTAGATTTTAGAGGGTTTTGTTTTGTAATAAGCCAGTAAACTTTATCAAGATTTAATAAATCTATAGCTTGTAAACTTATTTTTATATGGCCATCATGTGCCGGATTGAATGAGCCACCGAGAATTCCAATTTTCATTAATATTTAAGGTCTTATTTGACCACTTCCTTTAACAGTATATTTGTATGTTGTAAGACCCTCTAAGCCAACCGGACCTCTTGCATGAAGTCTACCAGTAGAAATTCCAATTTCAGCACCTAATCCAAATTCGCCTCCATCAGCAAATTGAGTTGATGTATTGTGCATTACAATGGCACTGTCTACTAAATTAAGAAATTTCTCTGCTAATTCTTGATTTTCAGTAATAATACTTTCCGTATGACCTGATCCATACTTAGTAATATGTTTGATAGCTTCGTCTATATTTTTTACTAATTTTATTGAAATAATTGCATCTAAATATTCAGTACTCCAGTCTTTTTCTTCAGCAAGTAAAATTCGATCATCAATTTTTTTGCTTAAAATATCACCTCTAACTTCACAACCTCCATTATGTAAGTCGGTTACAATTGTATCTAAGTTATCTCTAGCATACTCTTCATCTATCAGCAGAGTTTCTGCTGCACCACATATTTCAGTTCTTCTTAATTTTGCATTATGAATAATTTTTATAGCGGTATCTAAATTTGCTGATTTATCTACATATATATGACATATACCCTCAAGGTGACCAATCACTGGTACTTTAGCCATATCTTGAACTTTTTTCACAAGTCCCTTACCACCTCTTGGTACAATAACATCAATGGTGTCAATCATTTCTGCAAGCATATAATCTACTGCCACTCTATCAGTAGTTTCCACAAACTGAATTATGTCTTTGTTTAAGTTATTTTTAATTAATGCTGATTGAATAGCTTTTGTTAAACATGCATTAGAATTAAAAGATTCTGAGCCTCCTCTTAATATTGCAACATTGCCAGCTTTTATGCAGAGCACACTTGCATCAACTGTTACATTGGGCCTACTTTCATAGACTATTCCAATTACACCCAAGGGCACCGAAACTCTAGTAATCATAAGTCCGTTAGGTCTTTTAGTTTCATAGAGAGTTTTACCAACGGGATCGGGTAATTTAACAATGTCTTCAACAGACTCAGCAATACTTTCAATTCTTTCATTATTAAGCATTAATCTATTAATCATTACTTTAGGCGTATTATTTTTTTCTGCTAAACTTATATCTTCTTGATTAGCTAAAATAATTTTATCTTTCTCATTTCTAATACTTTCAGCAATAGACAATAGAAGATTATTCTTATCTTTAGTTGAGAGAGACTTAAGATCTGCACTAGCTTTAACAGCCTGTCGTCCAATATTAGTCATATAATTACTTATAATCATAGCAGCACTAAATCATCTTTATGGATCATTTCTTCCCTGTAAGAGTAGCTTAGAATATTACCAATTTCATTACTTTTATGACCCAATATTTTCTTTCCTTCTTCAGAAGAATAGCTTGATAATCCAATTCCAATCTTATTTTTATCAGAAGACAATATTTCAATAGCGTCTCCTCTCTCAAATTCACCATGAACTTCTAAGATTCCTGCTGGTAAAAGACTACTTCCATTTATGAGTGCTTCATTTGCTCCATTGTCAATTATAACAGAACCAACAGCTTGCATTGTTCCTACTATCCATTGTTTTCTTGCGGCAAGAGGAGTTTTACTAGGAGTAAACCATGTACATGGTCGGCCATTAAACAAGGCTTGAATTGGATTCTTAACAGTACCATTTGTAATAGCCATGTGACAACCGGCTGATAATGCTGTTTTTGCCGCCATGATTTTAGTTTTCATTCCACCTTTACCAGTTTCTGAAATTGATTTGCCAGCCATATTTTCAATTGTCTCATCGATTGACTCTACTGAATCTATTAATTTTAATTCTTTATTATTTTTTGGATCAGAGGAATAGAGTCCATTTATATTAGAGAGTAGAATTAAACAATCGGCACCTGCAATCTGCGCCACTCTTGCCGCAAGTCGATCATTATCTCCATATTTAATTTCGTTTGTAGCAATAGTGTCATTTTCATTAACAATTGGAACAATGTTTAGTTTTAATAAATTGTCAATTGTTCTCCTTGCATTAATTGATCGGCGTCTTTTTTCTGTATCATCTAAGGTCAACAATATTTGTGACACTTTTGATTCATATTTTTCAAATGCATTTTTAAATGCGGACATCAATTGAATTTGACCAACGGCTGCAAGTGCTTGATGGATATCTAATCTAAGCTCGCTCATTTCTAAATTTAAGTCTTTTGCACCAAATGCTATAGCTCCTGATGAAACTATAATAACTTCTTTATTTTTATTTTTTAAAAAATTTACATCTTCAGCAAGAGAGATTAACCATTCTTTATTAAGCTTATTAGTTTTTTCATCAAAAAGGAGTGAGGAGCCTATCTTAATTACAATTTTTTTTGTATTTTCAAGTTTCATTGTCTGTACCTGCATTTAAAATAATTTGTTTTAAATCTTCAACACCTTCATTAGTTATGGTTGATATAACAAAAACATTATTTTTCACTTCGTTTTTTAGATCCTTAACTATTTTTTTTATTTTATCACTTTCTAATAAATCTGATTTATTAAGCACAATAATTTCAGCTTTATTGCCAAGCTCAGTATTATAACTTTTTAATTCGTTTCGAATAGTTTTGTAATTATCTAAAACATGATCCTCTGAGATATCTAAGATATGTATAATTGAAGTGCATCGCTCAATATGCCTTAAAAATTGAAATCCAAGTCCAGTACCAACATGGGCGCCCTCAATTAATCCTGGAATATCTGCAATGATTTTCTCTCTATCACCTTGTCGCATCACCCCAAGCTTAGGAACTATTGTTGTAAATGGATAGTCACCAACCTTTGTTTTGGCGGCTGTAAGCTTTCGCATAAAACTAGATTTTCCAGCATTTGGAAGTCCTACAAGACCAGTATCAGCGATAAGTTTAAGTTTAAACAAAACATCTGCCTCATGGCCTTTTTCTCCTAAAGTTATCTTGCGTGGCGCTCTATTTGTTGATGACTTGAAATTTGTATTTCCCAAACCTCCCTTACCACCTAAAAAAAGTAATGTTTTTCTTGTATCTACTATATCTTCAACTAACTCATCGTCTTCGTAGACTTGAGTTCCAATTGGGAGCTTAAGAACAATATCTTTTCCAGCGGCACCATTGCGTTTTCTACCAGCACCATGAACTCCTTTTTTAGCTCTGAAGTGTTTTTGAAATCTGAAATCAACAAGAGTATTCAATCCTTTTACACCTTGAATATAAATATGGCCTCCGCGTCCACCATTGCCACCATCGGGCCCACCATATTCGATATATTTTTCTCGTCTGAAGCTTAGACAGCCATCTCCACCATCTCCACTTTTAATATAAACTTTAGCTTCATCGATAAACTTCATTGTTCTGAGCTTATAATAATATTAATTGAATTAAATAAATTTAAAAGATTAAGAATAATTCTTAATTTACAGTATTTGGAGCAACAGAAATATAAGTCTTTCCATTTTTCTTTTTCCCAAATGTTACAACTCCCTCAATAAGTGAGAAAATAGTATGATCTTTCCCTAGGCCTACATTGTCTCCAGGGTGCCATTTCGTTCCACGTTGACGTGCAATTATATTTCCAGGAATAACGGCTTGTCCACCAAACTTTTTAATACCAAGCCTCCTACCGGCTGAATCTCTTCCATTCCTAGATGAACCACCTGCTTTTTTATGAGCCATTAAATATTATTCCTCTACCTTAGTTGTAGTTTTTTTCTTAACTACCTTTTTCTTTACTGAAACATCAACAACTTCCTCAACTTTTGCCACCTTTTCAATTTTAGCAGCTTCTACCTTAGGAAATGTTAAGCCAGGGACCTCAATGTCTAGAACTTTTAAAAATGTAATATCTTGTTTATGACCATTTTTTCTTCTAAAATTTTTACGTCTCTGCTTCTTAAAAACAAGTATTTTTCTATCTCTATCTTGTTTAATAATTTCAAATTTAACTTTAGCGTCCTTGATATTTGGACTACCTAGACTCAAATCCTTACCATCTGATGCAAATAAAACCTCATCTATAGTGATTTCTTCTCCACCTTCACCAGTAATTTTATTAACTGTTAGAACGGTATCGTTTGATACTTTATATTGTTTACCACCACTGGTTATAACTGCGAACATAATTAATGAATTCTTATTTTGAATGTTAAAGTCTGGTGAATATAACCCCACCTCTGTTTATGTCAATAGATGATATTATACAGAAAAACTAGGTTTTATAGGCATTTTAAGGTGAAATTTATTGCATAATTAACTAGAATAAATAATATTAAATCTAACGAGATCTTGAAAAACTCAGATATGGCAATAAAAATTAGTTCTTTTACAGGTCTGAGACCAATCAAAAAACTTGCTCATTCAATTGTATCGTCTTCATTTGACAATTTAAGTTCAAAAGAAATCAAAAAAGCCTCTAAAAATATTAATTGGAATTTTTTAAATATTTTAAGTCCAGAAACTTTTTTTCCAAGTCATAGTAAAAAACAACTAACAAATTATGTTCGCGGCTACCTTAAGAGTATGGTGGACAATCAAATATTATTCAAAGATGATGTTCCTAATTTTTATATTTATAAACTAAGTAAAAATTCTAAAGTTCAATTTGGTGTTATTGCATCTATTGAAATCAATAAACAATCTCAGAAGCACATATTGCCGCATGAGAAAACTTTTATAGCTAAAGAAAATTCTATTTTAAGAAATCTTGAATCTACAAAGACTCAGGTTGGACCAGTCTATTTAACTTATAAAAATAAAAATCATTTAAAATTACTATTTAAAAAGTATTCAGCAACTAAGCCAGAATATTTTTTTACAAGCGCGGGTGGTACAAAGCATTCTTTATGGGTAACAAAAAATTCTAAAGATAGAAATTATATTTCATCACAGCTATTAAAAATTGAAACTTTATATATTGCTGATGGTCATCATAGGTTTGCAGCAATTTCAAAATTATTTAAAAAGACAAATCAAAAAAATAATAAAATAAAATCAATTCCATTATTAGCAGCTTTGTTTGATCAGTCATCGGTTAAGATTCTAAGTTACAATCGACTTATAAAACTTAAGAAAAATAATTCTAAAGAGATTTTAGATTTAATTCAAAAATCATTTGTAGATGTAAAGCAGTGTAAATTTAAAAAACCAAATGTAAAAGGAGATGTAATGCTCTATATTTGCAATAAATGGTTTTCTTTTAATTTATTAAATTCTAATTTGGGAAAGACTCTTTCTCATGAAACAGATATTGATTTAATTAATTCACTTATTGTAAACAAAATATGTCGAATTAAAAAAAACGAGTATAAAAATTATATAAGTTATTTACCAGGCAAATATAGCTGTAGTGATCTTGAGAAAAAAGTTAAGAAAAATGAAGCTGATATGGCTTTTTTTGTTTGCCCAATGACCATGCATGAGATAATGTCGATTTCAAATAGAAAAGCTACAGTGCCACAAAAATCAACTTTTTTTGATCCTAAGCTAATCGATGGGCTAGTAAATTTACAAATGAAAATATAAAATATGACAAATAAACCAGAATTAAAACCTAACTCACCTTACTTTTCATCAGGTCCATGTTCTAAGCCGCCAGGCTGGTCTTTTGACGAATTAAAAGGTGCTATCTTAGGAAGATCGCATAGATCAAAAGTTGGTAAAGCAAAACTTAAGTCTGTAATTACTGAAACAAGAGACATATTGGATATGCCAGATGATTATAAGCTGGCTATAGTTTCGGCATCAGATACTGGTGCGGTTGAAATGGCTATGTGGTCCTTACTTGGAGAAAGAGGAGTAGAGGTCTATGCTTGGGAAAATTTTGGAAATGATTGGTGTGTAGATATATCAAATCAATTGCCATTAGAAGACAAGCTAGTAACAATAGCAGATTATGGAACTTTGCCAGATTTTTCAAAATCAAATTCTGATAATGATATTATCTTTACATGGAATGGAACCACTGCGGGTGTTAAAATAAAAAATACAGATTGGATTAAAGAAGATCGAAAAGGCCTAACAATCTGTGACGCTACATCCGCTATCTTTTCAATGAAACTTGACTGGCCAAAACTTGATGTAGTTACTTGGTCATGGCAAAAAGTTTTAGGAAGTGAAGCCGCGCATGGAATGATAGCGCTATCCCCGCGAGCTATAAAAAGACTCGAGAGCTTTACTCCAAGCTGGCCAATACCAAAAGTCTTTAGGATTGCAACAAATAAAAAAGTTAATGAGGCAATATTTGAAGGTGAAACTATTAATACACCTTCACTTCTATGTGTTGAAGACGTTTTATATTCTCTAAGATGGGCTAAGTCTATTGGTGGTATGTCTGAATTAATTTCAATTTCAGATAATAACTTAAAACTAGTTGAAGAATGGATTGAAAAAAATAGCTACTTTGAATTTCTTCCTGTCGATCCAGAAACGCGCTCATGTACGTCTATATGTATTAAGCCTAAGGAAGAATGGTATAAGAGCTTAGATGATGATAAGAAAAAAATATTTATGGGACATATTTATTCTATGTTAGAAGAAAATGATGTAGCTTATGATATAAACTCTTATAAAACTGCACCCTTAGGAATAAGAATTTGGGGTGGCTCGACAGTTCAAAATGAGAATGTAAAATTATTGCTACCTTGGATTGACTGGGCGTATGAACAAAGTAAAAAAAAGATATAAAATTATATGAACAAAATTTTAATAGCTGACAATGTTTCAAGTATCGCCAATAAAATTTTTGAAGAAAATAAGCTAGCTTTCGACACAAAAATAGGACTTTCAGAAGATGAATTGGTAGAAATTATCCCTGAATATTCTGCCTTACTTATAAGATCAGGAGTTACAGTTACTAAAAAAATCTTAGATAATGCTAAAAATCTTAAAGTAATTGGAAGACCAGGTGTTGGTGTCGATAATATTGATTTACCTGCTGCCAGTGATAACAATATAATAGTTATGAACACTCCACTTGGTAATGTTCAGGCAACAGCAGAATTAACTTTTGCTCTTATTCAATCATTATATAGAAAAATAACTGATGCAAATAGATCTATGCATGAAAATAGATGGGATAAAAAGTTATTTGTTGGCAGTGAATTAAGTGGAAAAAATATTGTGATAGTTGGCTTTGGAAATGTTGGTAAAAAAATTTCTCAGATTAGTAATGTCTATGATATGAATGTTTTTGCTGTAAGTGATTCAATTTCTGAAAAAGATGAGCAGGAATACAATGTAAAAAAAATTTCGTTTGCAGAATCTTTAAAAATTGCTGATATTATTACATTTCATAACAAACTTTCGCCTCAGTCAAAACATATGATTAATAGCGAAGTTATATCGCAGATGAAAGACTCAGCTATAGTTATTAATTGTGCTCGAGGGGGGATAGTTAGTGAAAAAGATATGAAAGAAGCCCTTCAAAATAATAATATATCTGGTTATGGTGTTGATGTTTATGAAAACGAACCAGAAATTAAATCTATATTTGCTGGTATGAAAGATGTGGTTATGACGCCACATATTGGAGCCAGTACTTCTGAAGCACAAGAAAAAGTAGCAAAGTTGATTGCCGAGCAAATTGTTGATTGCTTGCTTCATGATAAGGTCAATAATCAAGTAAAATAACATGAATAGGAATTTGATTTTAGTTCGCCATGGAAGAAGCACATGGAATCTAGAAAATAAATTTACTGGTTGGGTGGATGTTGATCTTGCTGAAATGGGAATAGTTGAAGCAAAAAAATCTGGTAGCTTAATTAATGACATTAATTTTAAGCCTCAAATATGTTTTACATCTTATCTTAAAAGAGCCCAAGACACGCTAACGTATATTCTTAATGAGCTAGAAGATAATATATCAAGTGACGTCATTAAAAATTGGGCACTTAATGAAAGGCATTATGGGGGCCTTCAGGGTTTAAATAAAGACGATACTCTAAAAAAATATGGAGAAGAGCAATTTTTGAAATGGAGACGCAGCTATGATTCACCTCCACCTAAGCTAGACTCTAATAGTAAAATGAATCCTAATAATGATCCTAAATACAAAGACCTTAAAGATATTAAATTGCCACTAACTGAGTGTCTTAAAGATACTTATGAGAGAGTAATTCCATATTGGAAAGAAACAATATTACCAAGTTTATTAAAGAGTGATGTTTTAATTGTTGCACATGGAAACAGTCTTCGGGCTTTATGCAAAGAATTATTCAATATATCAGATAAAGATATAGTAAAACTTGAAATTCCGACTGGAAATCCGCTATTTCTAGAATTAGATAATAGTTGCAAAATAAAGTCAGCTAGATATCTTAATTCTTCCAGGGCTGAAAAAATTCCTGATATTATTTAATTTTTTTTAGGATTTAATTATGACAGATGTATTTATCACTTCCGCCACAAGAACTGGTGTTGGTTCATTTAGTGGATCTTTAAGTAATTTAGAGGCTCACGATCTAGGAAAAATAGTAATAGAAGATTCCTTAAAAAAATCTTTAGTTCAGCCAACAGAAGTAGATGAAGTAATTCTTGGTCAAGTACTTACTGCAGGAACAGGACAAAATCCTGCTAGACAAGCATCTGTTAATGCGGGCATTGCAAAAGAAACCCCGGCATGGGTAGTTAATCAAGTTTGTGGGTCTGGCTTAAGGACTGTTGCATTAGGATTTCAAGCAATAAAAAATCAGGATGCAAATATTATTATAGCCGGTGGTCAAGAAAGTATGAGTCAATCACCCCATTGTATGCATTTGCGTACAGGTACAAAAATGGGTGATGCAAAAATGATTGATACAATGATTAAAGATGGTTTGTGGGATGCATTCAACGGGTACCACATGGGCACAACTGCAGAGAATGTTGCAGAAAAATTTCAAATTACTAGAGATCAGCAAGATGAATTTGCTTATAACTCTCAATTAAAAGCAAGCAAAGCTAAGGCGGCTGGCTTATTTAAAGATGAAATTACACCAGTTGATATTGTAACGAGAAAAGAAACAACAGTTTTTGATCACGATGAGTACATAAAAGATGGAGTTCAATTAGAAAAACTTGCATCTCTAAGACCAGCATTTTCTAAAGATGGTTCTGTTACTGCCGCAAATGCAAGTGGAATTAATGATGGAGCAGCTGCATTGACTCTAATGAATGAAACCGAGCTAGCAAAAAGAGGTATTGAACCTTTGGCTAGAGTGGTGTCATGGGCAAGTGTTGGTGTTGATCCATCAATAATGGGAACAGGACCAATCCCATCAGTTCGTAAAGCATTAGATAAAGCAGGTTGGTCTATAAGTGATTTAGATCTAATTGAATCAAATGAAGCATTTGCAGCTCAAGCTTGTGCGGTAAACAAAGAATTAGGTTGGGATACAAGTAAAGTTAATGTTAATGGAGGAGCTATAGCTATTGGACATCCTATAGGAGCATCGGGAGCCAGAATCCTCGTTACATTACTTCATCAAATGAAAAGACAAGACGCAAAAAAAGGCCTGGCTACACTTTGTATTGGTGGTGGTATGGGTATTGCGCTTTGTGTTGAAAGATAAAAAAAGGAGAAATAAATTATGACAAGAATAGCTTTAGTAACAGGTGGAACAAGAGGAATAGGCGCGGCAATATCAATTGCTTTGAAAAGCCAAGGATGCAAAGTTGCAGCAACTTACAATTCAAATACAGAGAAAGCTAACGCTTTTGCAAAAGAGCATGGAATCGATGTTTTTCAATGGAATGTTGCAGATGCAGCTGCTTGTGAAGCTGGTGTAAAAGAAGTAACTGAAAAATTAGGTTCTGTAGACATACTTATTAATAATGCAGGAATATCAAAAGCAGCAATGTCTCATAAAATGACCATTGAACAATGGGATGATGTTATTAGAACTGATTTAGATTCAGTTTTTTACATGACTAGATGCGTGCTTGAGAGCATGAGAGAAAAAGCGTTTGGTAGAATAATTTCAATCTCATCTATTAATGGCCAAAAAGGTGAAATGGGTCTTGTAAACTACAGTGCAGCAAAAGCGGGTGTTTTAGGCTTTACAAAAGCTTTGGCACAAGAAACAGCAAGAAAAAATATTACAGTTAACGCAATTGCACCAGGTTATATTGATACTGAAATTTTAGCAGATGCATCAGAGGACTTTCTAAAAGGTTTAATTAACAAAATTCCAGTTGGAAGATTAGGTACTGTTGAGGAGATTTCTAGAATTGTTACTTTTTTAGCAAGTGAAGATGCTGGTTTTATAACTGGATCAACAATTACAGCTAATGGTGGGCAATACTTTATTTAAAAGGCGTCTTTAGCAGAACGGATTCTAGTAAAGGCTTCTTCGTCACTGATATTCTTATTAGACAAGAGGTCCTTAATATTGTTTTGGTCAGCTTGAAAAAATATATTCAATTCCTTTTCCTCGGCAATAGTTGTTGGAATAGTAGGTATATTTTTCTCTCTTAGTTCTTTAATTCTTATTATCTTTAATTTTATTTGCTCATTATCATTAATGGACTGAACAAACTTTGCATTACTAGCTGTGTATTCATGTCCACAGTAAATCAAAGTATTATCAGGCAGAGATTTAATTTTACAAATTGAATGCCACATTTGTTTTGGCGAGCCCTCAAATAGTCTTCCACATCCTAAGGAAAAAACAGCATCACCTGTAAATATAGCATTTTCTGATTTTATATAATAAGCAATACATTCTGAGGTGTGGCCAGGAACATTCATAATTTTAAATTCATAATGATTAAAATAAAACTTTTCATCTTCATTTAAGAAAATATCAATTCCAGGTATTCTTTCTTTATCTCTTTCACTTCCAGCAATTAATGCTTTGTATTTTTTTTTAAGCTCTAAATTTCCCCCCACATGATCAAAATGATGATGGGTATTTAATATATATTTTAAGTCTAGATTATTTTTTTTAAGAAAGTTAATAATAGGCCTAGCCTCTCCTGGATCAATTACTAGAGCATCTTTATCAATAGAAAGTATGTAAGAATAGTTATCATTTAAACATGGGATAATATCAATTTTAAAATTACTCATTTATTTTTTTGAAATTAAAAACATACCGGATTCTAAAAAGAAATTATCGATCTTACTTTTCTTTGTATATTCTTGAATTGTATACTTTTTTAGATCACACTTTTTTTCAATTTTAATATTAGTTGCATCGCATAATTCAATAAAATCAGAAATTGTGCAAAAATGTAAGTTTGGTGTTTCATACCAAGAATAACTTAAATTATTACTTACAGGCATAGTTCCACTTAGTAATAAATTAAGCCTAATTTTCCAATATCCAAAGTTTGGAAAAGATACAATTGCTTTATCAGAAATTCTTACTAATTCTTCTAAAACTTCTTTAGGTTTTTTTGTAGCCTGTAATGTATAAGTTAAAATTGAATAATCGAAAGATTTATCTGGATAATCAACTAAGTCAATATCTGCATCGCCTTGCATTACAGAAATACCCTTTGCTAAACACTCTCTTATTTTATCCTGATCTATTTCAAGGCCCCTGCCATTAATATTCTTATTTTTATCTAAATAATCTAATAATGATCCATCTCCACAACCAACATCAATTATGTTTGATCCAGATGGGATCAAATTTGAAATTATATTAAAATCTTTATCTGTATTAAATAAGCTCATAATTTTTTATATGTTGCGTCTAAAAATCCCTTAATTGTATAGAAAAATTCAGGTTCATTTAATAAAAATGAGTCATGTCCATTATCAGTATCAATCTCGACAAAACTAACATTTAAGCCAAGAGCATTAAATGTTTTTGTTATTTCTTTATTTTCTGAAGTTGGGTAAAGCCAATCACTAGTAAAAGATACGCATAATGTATGTGCTTCTGTATCCTTAAAAGCCTCTATTAAAGATCCATTATTTTCCATTTTTAAATCAAAGTAATCCATTGCTCGAGTAATATATAAATAACTATTGGCATCAAAACGATCAACAAATTTAAAGCCCTGATGTCTTAAATAACTTTCTACTTGAAAATCTGCATCGAATGAAAATTCAATTTTATCTTTATTCTGTAAGTTTCTTCCAAATTTTTCATGCAATGATTGTTCTGATAAATAACTTATATGCGCGGCCATTCTCGCAACAGATAATCCTTTTATCGGTTTTGTATTTTGTTCATTATAATTTCCAGATTTCCATTCAGGGTCAGCCATAATAGCCTGTCTTGCCAACTCATTCAGAGCAATATTTTGTGCTGAGTGACTTGTAGTAGTTGCAATAGGAATCGCAGAAAAAATACATGCTGGATATTTAGATAGCCATTGTAGAACTAACATACCACCCATTGATCCACCAATTACTGAAAATAGTTTTTTAATACCTAAATTATCAATCAATAATTTTTGAGCTTTAACCATATCAGCAATAGTGACGACTGGAAAATCTAATCCGTACTCTTTACCAGTTTGTGGATTTACTTCATTTGGTCCCGTTGAGCCCATGCATCCACCAATAACATTTGGACATATTATAAAATATTTATCAGTGTCAATTGACTTGCCTGGTCCTATCAATAAAGACCACCAACCATTTTTTTTAGTTATAGGATGTTCACTTGCAACATATTGATCGCCAGTTAGCGCATGACAGATTAGTATTGCGTTTGACTTAGAATCATTAAGTTTTCCATAAGTAGTATAAGCAGTCTTAATTGGACCAATAGTTTTTCCACAATCTAAAACTAAAGGATTTTCACTGGATGCTAATTCTACAATTACATTTTCACTCATTTTTCAATCTATCTTTATCAGCAAGCATAAAAAAAGCCGCTTAACAACTAAGTTTGGCGGCTTTTAGATCACCTCTTTAGCTGTTTTTATTTTGCGCCCGCAAGCTGTAATTCAAATCAGCGCACCTTTTTATTACTATTTGGATGATTATAAGTCAATTAAGTTAATGAATTAATGCTTAAATATAAAAGAATTTCTTTAAAATTAGTCAATATTCACTTATCTATTAGATAAATGAACACTATAAAAACATTAAAAAATATTAGCCCATATAAAGCTGGGGCAAGTAAAATTTTAGGTAAAAATAGTGTTATTAAGCTTTCGTCAAATGAATCCCCCTTTGGACCAAGTCAAAAAGTACTAGATAAAATAAAAAAAATATCTGGCACTATAAATAGGTATCCTGAGAGTGGGAGTGTAGAATTAAAAGATTCAATATCTAAACGGTACAATCTAAATAAAAAAAATATTTTTTGTGCAAACGGCTCAGATGAAATCTTAGGCTTAATTTGTCAACTGTATTTAACAAAGGGCGATGAAGTCATTATCCCAAATAATAGTTTTTTAATGTATGAAATTTACTCTAAAATTAATAATGCAAAAATTATTAAATCTAAAACTATTGATTATCGAGTAGATACTAAAAGTATCTTAGATAGTATAAATAAAAAAACAAAAATAATTTTTATTGCTAATCCAAATAATCCAACAGGACTTTACTTAGATAAATTAAGTTTACATTCTTTTGTAAAAAAAATTCCTAAAAGAATAATTATTGTTCTAGATGCAGCTTATGCTGAGTATTTAGATAAAAATGATTATGAAAGTGGAATGAGCTATATTAAGAAGAATGAAAATATTATCGTTACACGTACCTTTTCTAAAATTTATGGCTTAGCATCTTTAAGACTTGGGTGGTGCTATTCCAACCAAAATATAATTAGCTTACTGGATAAAATTAGAGGTCCCTTTAATGTTAACAGAATAGCACAAGAAGCGGGTTCAGTTGCAGTATTAGAAAAGAGTGTTGAAAAAAAATTAATTTCTCATAATAAATATTGGCTTAAAAAAATTAAAGATGAGTTTAATAAGCTCCCGTTGGTCGTATATGATAGCCAAGCAAATTTTATATTTATTAGATTAAGAAAAGGTATTAAAGAAAAAATTATGTTAAATAGATATTTATTAAGTAAATCTATTATTATAAGAACTCTTGATAATTATAATATGCCAGAATGTATTAGAGTTACAATTGGAACAGAAAAAGAAAATAAAATTTTAATAAGTGTGTTTAAATT
>Ga0209383_1001305_pt1 | contig 15631 bp, 14 predicted proteins | sample CoawatmetaG02DNA_FD_187510 | JGI IMG/M metagenome (GOLD analysis project Ga0209383, IMG submission 187510) | Marine microbial communities from the West Antarctic Peninsula - Coastal water metaG029-DNA (SPAdes) (version 2) | ecosystem: Environmental > Aquatic > Marine > Coastal ... | reverse complement strand
ACTGGATCGCTTTATACAAAAGAATAGATAGCCAAGAAAATTTAAAAAATTATGGTTCAAAAGTTACTGAAATAATAAAAAGTTATGGAGGAAAGCCTCTTGTGAGAGGTGGAAAATTTGAAACTTTAGAGGGTGAAACTTACCCAAGAACTGTAATCTGGGAATTTCCAAGTCATGAACAGGCAATGAAATGCCACGATTCTAAAGAATATCAAGATGGGTGGGCTATAGCGAAAGATACTACTGAACGAAACTTACAAATTATCGAAGGTTTTAGTACTGAATAGGTTCTGGATCTATACTTCTCCATAGATACCAGGTCGCAACTGAACAATACGGACTAAATCTTTTATTTAACAACCTTACATAGGATTCTGGTGGTAGATATTTTTTTTTATAATTTTTTGAAATTCCTCTTAAAAGACCAATATCTTGTATGGGCCAAATATTTGAACGATTATAAGTAAATAACAAGATCATTTCGGCTGACCATCTACCAATTTGTCTTAACTGAGATAAATAAATAATAGCTTCTTCATCTAACATCTTAGGAATTAATCTGGGGTTAAATGTTTTATCTAATATTTGTTTAGCTAAACTTTTTATTCCCCTAACCTTTTGTCTACTTAATCCACAGCTTTTAAGTTGAGCAGAAGAAAGTTTAGAAATTGTTTTTGCATTGATCTTATTTTTACATTTCTTTTTAAATTTTAAAAAAACAGAGTTGGCTGCTGCAACACTAATTTGCTGTCCAATGATACTCTTGCATAATGAAAAAAATATATCTTTTCTAGAAGTAAGCACAGCTTCTGAAGGGGATTTGTATTTGCTAATTAATAAAGACATCACCCTATCTTTATTAGATAAATATTTTTTTGCAGTGTTCCAATATTTTGGTTTTTTATTCATGTCTAGGTATAGAAAATTTTTTTTTTTTTCTAAACTCTCTTATAAAAATAATTAAAGATGCTGAAATTACAAAAAAAGCACCTATCATTGTTTTAGATGTTGGTATTTCATTCCATATTAAATAACCACAACTAATTGCAAAAATTATTGAAAGATATCTTAACGGTGCAACCAAAGATACCTCTGCAAGCTTATAGGCCTGAGTTAACCATAAATTAGCAAAACCACCCAAGATGCCAATCATTGCAAGTATAAAAAAATCTTTTGTCGTGGGCATAATCCATCCAAACGGGAGTGTAGTCAATCCAACGATACCTATTGTTAATGTAAAATAAAAAGTCATAAGCCATACTGGCTCTGTAGTTGACATCTTTCTTAAGATTATTGAAACAAATGCTAAACCAATACAAAATATTATTGGCAACAAATAAAAGATATTTAGATTTGTAAATCCTGGCTCAGAAATAATTAATACACCTATAAAACCAATTATTACAGCCAACCATCTAAATGCACCAACTTTTTCACTAAGTAAAAAAATTGAAAATATGGTAATAAAAATTGGAGATGCATAAGATAGACTTACAACTACTGCTAGTGGAAGTTTTCTAAGTGCAATAAATATTGCTACTAGTGCAATAATTCCCGCAAAAGATCTGAGAAAATGTAATCCCGGTCTTTTGGTATAATAAAAATTTTTAAATCTATTTTTTGGAATTAAAAATAGTATCGGTATAAACCCAAAAAATGACCTAAAAACTAAAACTTGTCCTAGTGGATAATTATCAGACCATTTTACAATCAAATCCATTAATGAAAACGCAATTACAGAAAAAAACATGTATAAAAAGCCTGATTGATTTTTAGTAAGCATAAGAATAATTTGTAAATTAAATTAAAGTATAATCAATGGAAATAGCAGTATTAGGATTAGGATGCTTTTGGGGACCAGAAATTAAGTTTAGTAAACTTGAGGGAGTTATTAAAACTGAAGTTGGCTATTGTGGTGGTGATAGCAAAACAGTCACTTACAAAGAAATATGCAATGGTAATACAAATCATGCAGAAGTTGTTAAGTTAGATTTTGATCCTAAAATTATCTCTTATGAAAAGATTTTAGATTTCTTTTTTGAAATTCATGACCCCACAACTTTAAATTCACAAGGACCTGATTTTGGGACACAATATAGAAGTGAAATATTTTACCTAAGTGACAGACAAAAAGAAATTTCTGAAAATGTTATAAAAAAAGTAAATTTAAAATTATCTGAAAATATTGTAACAAAATCTTCTTTATTAAAAAATTATTGTCCGGCAGAAGAATACCATCAGAGATATTTGGAAAAAAGATAGCATGTCTTTAGTTGATACAAATTGGCTAGAAAAAAAATTAGATAAAGTAAAAATTATTGATTGTTCATGGCATATGCCTCAAACACAACGCAATGGTTTCGACGAATATAAAAACAATCACATTAAAAATTCAATATTTTTTGATTTAGACAAAAACTCTAAAAAAGATATCGACCTACCTCATATGTTAACAGATGCTAAGTCATGGGAAAATATTGTGTCTAACATGGGAATTAAAAATGACGAACAGATAGTTATCTATGATAATTCAGATATAATCAGTTCATGCAGATGTTGGTATAATTTTATCTACTTTGGTCACAATCCAGAATTAGTCCATGTATTAGATGGTGGATTAAAAAAATGGATTGAAGAAGATAGAGCAACCACTAGTGATATAATTAAGGTTATTCTTTCCAACTATACTGTGCATGAAAAAAAAGAGTTAGTAAAAGATATAAATCAAATTAACAAAAATATTTTAGAAAACAATTTTAATGTTATCGATGCAAGAAGTTTAGAAAGATTTGAAGGTAGGGTTCCTGAACCAAGAAAAGGATTGCGAAGTGGATCAATCAAAGACTCTTTTTGTCTACCGTTCTCTGAACTTATAAATCAAGATCATACATTTATTAGCAGAGAAAAAATTCATGAAAAGTTTAAATCAACTGGATATGAGTTGGGCAAAAACCTCGTATTTTCTTGTGGTTCTGGAGTTACCGCTTCAGTTTTGGCTCTTGCTTATTCCCTAATAAATAATAAATATATGCCTACTATTTATGACGGGTCATGGAGTGAATATGGAAAAAATTAAAATATGAAAAGATCTACAAAAATCGGAACTGCAATCCTTGTCTTCTTTTTAATTATTACAATAGTAATTGTTGGAAGAACGATGATAGGAAATCATTTTAAAAAAAAATTTAGCAAAAGGCCTCCTCCTGGAATAATAGTAACCGAAGTTGTTGCAAAAAATTTCTCTCAAAAAGTTTCAACTTACGGAACAGCGATCCCTTTTAGAACTAAATCATACAAAATTGAAAAATACGAAATAGTTAACCCAATAGAATTCAATAGAAAATTGAAAAAAGGTGATTTAATAACAAAATTAAAAACTAGAAATTTAATAGCATCTTTTGATGGAGTGGTGACTAAAAGAAATTTTTCAAATGATATTAAGGTTTCTGAAAGTTCTCTCTTAATACAGCTAGAAGATACTTCGACAATTTATGTGGATGTGGATGTTCCTGAGCTTTACTCAAGTTTTATTAAAGAAAATTTAAATGTTGATGTTAAATTTTCAGGTAATAGTGAAAAAATTTATTCAGGAGTTGTTAATTCAACAGCTGGTAGGATTGACGTGGATACAAGATCTCTAGCTATAAGAATTAAATTAGAAAATGATAATTTTGAGATTTTACCAGGTTCTCTTTTAGAGATTATAGTTAAATATAATGAGAGAAATTCCATGAGTATTCCAGATACAAGTTTAATAATGGAAGGTAACAAAACTTATGTTTATAAAGTTGCAGAAGATAATGTGACCAATAAAGCTGAAGTTGTTATCGGAATAAGAGATTCTGGTTTTATTGAAGTAGTTTCGGGTTTGGCTAATGGAGATAACATCGTAGCTGAAGGTCTAAAAAAAGTTAGACCAAGAGGCAAAATTAAACCAATTAAAAAATAATGTTTATAACTGACGTAAGTATAAGAAGACCAGTTGTTGCGTGGGTAATGTCTCTTATATTAATTGTTTTTGGCCTATTTGTTTTTTCACAATTGCCAGTTAGAGAATTACCTGAAGGCTTACAGCCACCTGTAGTTCAAATTAAAGTAGACTACAAATCTGCATCCGCTCCTATAATTGACCAGGAAGTAACTCAGGTAATAGAAGATGTAATAGGTGGAGTAGAAGGAATAAAAAATATTAACTCAACATCAGAAAATGGGAGCAGCTCAATTAATGTTGAATTTAATCCTGATATAGACCTGGATAATGCTGCTAATGATATAAGAGAAAGAGTGGCAAGAGTTGTCGATAGATTACCAAGTGAAGCGGCAGCACCTCAAATACTTAAACAATCAGCAGGATTTTCAACCACTATGTGGCTGGCTGTATCTTCTGCAACCTGGAGTGATTTAGAACTTGGAGATTATGTTGAGAGATATTTAGTAGATCAGTTCTCAAGTGTTAAGAACGTAGGAACTATTAGAACTGGTGGTTTAAGAGATCTAAGTGTTAGAGTTTGGATTGATCCTATTAAACTTGCTGCAAACAATTTAACTATTCAAGAAGTTGAAGGAGCCTTAAGAAAAGAAAATGTAAGTCTGCCAGCAGGAACATTAGAAGCTACCAACATAGATTTAATATTAAATTTAGATAAGTCATATAACACTATAGAAAAATTAAAGACATTACCTATTAAAAAAAACATAAATAGTGTCGTAAGACTTTCAGATGTTGCCAATGTTGAGTTTGGCCCAGTTTCAGAAAAAAATCTTTTTAAGGCCCAAAGTAAAGATGCCTTGAATTTAAAGACAGTTGGAATTGGTATTTACGCAAAAAGTGGCGCTTCAACTGTAGAGCTTTCTAAAGAAATAAATAAAAAAATAGATGAGGTTAAAAAAACATTACCAGATGATCTAAATATAGAAGTAGCTTTTAACAGGGCAACATATGTGGGCACTGCTATCGATGAAGTATACAAAACTTTAATCATTGCTTTTATACTTGTAGTTATTATTATTTACTTATTCTTAGGAAATATAAAAGCTGTAATTGTACCAGCTGTTGCATTACCTGTAAGCTTAATAGCATCGTTTTTGGGACTTTATTTATTTGGTTTATCAATAAACATTTTTGTCTTGTTAAGTTTTATTTTAGCAATCGGAATAATTACTGATGACTCGGTCATAATGACAGATGCAATTTATAGAAGAATTGAAAATGGAGAGAGCCCTTTAGTTGCAGCATACAAGGGGTCAAAACAAATCAGTTTTGCAATTATTGCAACGACTTTAATTTTGGTTGCAGTATTTATTCCTTTAATTTTCATAGATGGAATTGCAGGAACATTATTTAGAGAAACAGCAATTGCTTTATCTTTTTCTGTTGTGGTATCCTCTTTTGTTGCTCTTACATTGTCTCCCATGTTAGCAAGTAAATTTTTAAAAAAAGAACCTAAGCAAAACCTTATAGTTACAAAGTTTGACAAAATTTTTAAATCATTATCAAAATTTTATGAAGAAACATTAAGCTATTGGCTGGATAAGAAAAAAATTATAATTTCATTTATTGTCTTCACTATTATTATTTCTAGTGTTTTATTTAATTTTACAAAAAAAGAATTGTTACCTATGGAAGATCGAGGTGTATATCTTGTTCTTGGATTTACTGATGAAGGAAGTTCTTTTGAATATACTGAAAAAAGAGCAGAAGATGTTGAAAAAAGATTAATTCCTCTTCTTCAAGCTGAGGATAGTCCATATAAAAGGTTCATAATGAGAGTGCCCGGCTTTGGTGGCAATAGGAATTCTTTTAATAGTTTTATAATAATTGCATTATTAGATGAATGGGCTGAAAGAGATAAAAGCTCACAAACAATAATGAGAGAAGCAATTGGAAAAATTGTGACTGTTCCTGAAACTGTAGCTTTTCCAATATCACCACAATCTATTAGAGTTTCTAGCTACAATAAACCTGTTCAAATGGTTATATTGGGCAGTACTTATGAAGAGTTAGAGGAAATACAATCAAAAGTTATCAGTAAATTAAGACAAAATAAAAATTTATCTAGAATAGAGTCGGACTATTCTAGAGATAAACCGGAAGTCAAATTGGTAATTAATAGGAATAAAGCCAAAGATTTAAGTGTATCTACTGACTCTATTGGAAAAACTTTAGAAACTCTTTACGGTGGAAAAACTGTAACGAAATTTAATAGACTTGGTAAAGAATACCCAATTATACTTCAACAATACTTAGCTGATAGACGATCTCAAGAAGGACTTTCTAAAATATTTGTTAGATCAGAAAGCTCTGGTAAACTTATTTCTTTAGCAAATTTAGTAGAGTTCAGTGAAAAAGGATCTGCAAAAAAATTGGTAAGATATAACAGGCAGAGAGCTGTAACAATATCTGCAAATATATCTGAATCTTATACACTTACAGAGGCAATTGCATATTTAGAAGAAACAATGGAAGAAATTGGCTCTTCTAATCAAATTGCATGGAAAGGTAAATCAGAAGAAATAAAAGAAACTAGTAATGAACTATTTATTATTTTTGGATTAGCATTTCTAACTGCGTACCTAGTAATGGCTGCAACCTTTAATTCATTTATTCATCCATTTATTATTATGTTAACTGTTCCACTAGCTTTGTTTGGAGGTTTGGTTTTTATTCTATTCTTGAACAGTTCTATTAATATCTTCTCACAAATAGCACTTGTAATTCTAATTGGAATATCAACTAAAAATAGTATTCTAATTGTTGATTATGCTAATCAGTTAAGAACTGCTGGAAAAAATATAGAATCCTCAGTTAAGGAAGCTTGTCAATTAAGATTTAGACCCATAATGATGACGTCAATAAGCACAATGATAGCAATGATGCCTTTAGTTATAGGAAATATTGGACCAGGTGCTGGTGAAGCTTCAAGACTAGCTGTGGGTGCTACTATTCTAGGTGGAATGATTATATCAACATTCTTTACATTGTATGTAACTCCAACAATGTATTTGGTATTAGCAAAGAATACAAAACGAATAGACGCTGTTGATATTGAGCTAAAGGAACAACTTCGTTAAAATATAATATATTTATTTTTATTTAATCTTTTCTGACAGTCTTGTAATTGAGACTTGTATTTATTAGATTGTTTTTCTACTTTTTTAGCTAAGCCTATAACTTTCTGATTATTCTTATAATTTTTATAACCACCCCAACCCTCATGATATGCAAGGTATTGTCTAAAAGCATCTTTCTTAGAAATTTTTAAAAGAGACTCAGTTTTATCGGTATACCAACCAATAAAATCCACACTATCTTTAAACCTTGTTCTTGTTGCTAATTTATTTCCAGTTTCATTTTTATACTGTTCCCAGGTTCCTTTTACCGCTTGTGAATATCCAAATGAACTAGAGGGCCTCTTAAATGGTATAATCTTAAATAATTTTTGCCTTGGAGGTTTAGCTAACCAATCAAAGTCTGATTCCATCTTAATTATAGCTAGTTGAATATAAATTGGGGTTCCCCATTTTTGTTCAGTTTTTTTGGCATGTTTATACCAAAGGTATCTTTCATTAAAAATTGAACAACTATTTGAAGTGTTTTGAGGTATTGAGGAGCACCCAGTAATAAAAATAATTAATAGTATTAAAAAATGATTTCTAAGTTTTGACATACCTAATTACAATCTTATAGATAAGTATTACAAATATTACACCCCCAATATTTCCAAATAAATCACTCATCTCAAATCCACGATTTGGAATGATAATGTGAAATAGTTCTAAAAAAATTGATAATAGAAATAAATAAACACTTAAAAGATTTATCTTTTTAGTATTACGAAAAGAAAGTACTCCTGAGCTTGTAAGGACAATAAAAGCATAGAAATGGTTTGATGAAATTATAAAATCTTGAGTAATTTGTGGTTGTATATAACAATCATTATACAAAAAACATCCAAGAATACTGCCTGGTTATAAATAAAATATTATCAATATGATATTTGAAGAATAAAGCCCTATTTTAAAAAAGTTTTTTAATTTTTTCATAATAATCTTATTTATTTTATTTCTTTTATCAGTTATCAGAATATATCAATGGCTCATTTAATTTTAGTAAGACATGGTCAAAGTGAATGGAATCTTGAGAAAAGATTTACAGGCTGGGTTGATGTTAATCTCACTGGACAAGGGAAATTAGAAGCTTGTAAAGCTGGCGAATATATTAAGGAAACTAAAATTGATATTAGTTATTTTTACTCATCATTTCAGTTAAGAGCTATCAACACACTAAAATTTATTCAGGACACATTAAGAGACAAAAGAGAACCAATTAAAGCCTGGCAATTAAATGAAAGACATTATGGAGCTTTAACGGGGTTAAATAAAGACGAAATGAAAGAAAAACTTGGTGAAGATAAAATCCATGCTTTTAGAAGATCTTGGGATATTAAGCCAGACCCATTAAATAAAAATAATCCATATCACCCATTAAATATAGAGGTTTATAAAAGTATTCCAAAAGAAAACATTCCTGACACCGAGTCACTTAAAGATACCTATGAAAGAGTAATGAAATTTTATGCTGATGAAATTCAAGAGAAACTAAAAAATGATGAAAATATTTTAATTTCAGCTCATGGGAATTCTATAAGAGCAATGTGTAAATTTTTACTTAAACTAGATAATCAAAAAATAACATTACTCGAAATACCAACAGGCAATCCACTTTTAATAAGTTTAGATTCAAAGCAAAATATTACGGAATGTTCTTACCTAGATCAAGATAGAGCTAAGGACTTATTAGTTTTTTAACAATTGTTTATAGATATTAAGATCTGTTAAATGTCTAAAGTCTTCTAAACTCTCAAAACCATATAGCTCATCTTTATCAATTAATTTATTCCAAATATTTGAAATTGAAAAATTGTCTACCTCATATGAGTCGAATAAACTCTTATTCAGGATCTGGCACCCTGTATAAATCAAACAATTAAGCTCATTTTTTTTTATTATATTTTTTTTAAGATTGAAATCACCCTTCAAATTTTTATCAAAACTCAAGTTTTCATTAGCTAATAAAAGTATATTTTGAACTTTATTTAAAAAATAAAACTTCTCCATATCTTTAATATATTTCTTATAATTTTCATTCCATACAGTGTCTGGATTAAATGTAATAAAATCTGTTTCATTAGATGAATTCATCAAATTTAAAGTTCCACCGCCTGTATCTAGAATATTTGAGCCATCATTAACTATCTTAATTTCTAAATTAAATTTCTTATCTTTAAGAAATTGTTCAATTTTTTCACTAAGATAAAATGTGTTGATTAAAATTTTATTAATTCCTAAAGAATGTATTAAATTAATACAATTTTCTAATAAAGTTATTTGATTTATCTTTAGTAAAGGTTTCGGAGTTGTCAGTGTTATTGGGTTTAAGCGCTTACCATATCCGGCACATAAAATTAATGCAGTTTTGATCTTCATTTCTGATTTCTTATTTTTTTTGAAAAATTAAGGTCTAGTAAGTCTTTAAGCTCAGAAAATTTTTTATTATTAGAAATTCTTAATTCAATTAATTTCCAAGCATAAGGAATTAATTTTAAATATTGCTTTTTTTTATCTCTTATGGCCAATCTTGCAAATATTCCAATGATTTTCATATTTCTTAGAATGGATAATATTTCAAAATCACTTAATAAAGTAGCCTCATTAACTCTTTTTTTATTCAATTTTAGATAATAACGATAAATTTTATCTTTAAATATTTCATCTGTTTTAAATCTAACATCATCAATTAAGGAAGCTAAATCATAAGCCCTGTTTCCAATTAAAGCATCCTGTGAATCAATAACTCCTATTTTATTTCTGAACTTCATTAAATTAGATACATGAAAATCCCTATGAACAAAAACTTTTTCTTTTGATTGAAGGTGTGTTAATAAAAATTTAATTTTTTTTTTTATATCAATTTTAAACTTGGTTAATTTATTTTTTTTTACAAATTTTTTTGCATACCATTCATAGAATAAATTGGCTTCATTGAATAATTTATTATTATCATAAATTGGAATTTTATAAGTTTTTCCTTTAAAGTTTTTAGATCGATTTTGTTTAATTTTTTGAATTACACCAAGTAAATCAATAGATTTTTTATAGAGAGTTTCTCGTTTGTCTTTATTTTTTTTTAATAGACCAAAAACTGAATCGTCCCCAAAATCTTCAATTTCTATATAATTTTTTTTATAATTCTCACTATAAAGCTTTGGTGCTAAAACTTTATTTTTAATTAGAAGACTATTTATTGCATCATATATTAACAAGTTTTTCTCTTTTTCCTTAGAAGCAAAAACTACGATTGATTTTTTTTTTGATGATGACTTCCTATAAAAAGATCTAAATGATGCATCACCTTTAATTTTTTTTAATTTATTATTAGTTTGCAACATCTATTTTTTATTTTTAACTCCCTTAATTGTTAAATATCTTTTGTTTAAATCATCATTATATTCAAAAAATAAGTCTATTTTGTTATCAATAGTTTTTTTTATTTTCTCAGGCCATTCTACTAATGTCACAATTTCTTCCCTATTTTCAAATAAACCAATGTTTTTTATCTCACTATAGTCAGTTAACCTGTACAAATCATAATGCTGTATTATAAAATTTCCAACATCATATTCATTTACCAAATTAAATGTTGGGCTAGTAACTTCAGTTAAATTTATTTTGTTTAATTGTTGAAGATTATTAATTAGGTGTCTTATAAATGTTGTTTTTCCTACACCTATTTCTCCATGAAAATAAGCTATATCTCCTTTATGCAGTATTCTTGAAAATTTTTTAGCTAGCTCAGATGTTTTATCTTCTAAGGAGATATCTATTTTTTCGCTATTAGTAGCGATAAGCATCTGGCTTGAATGGACCTTCTGTTTCAACACTTATATAGTCAGCTTGGTCTTTTGATAGTTTTGTAAGTTTTGCTCCTACTTTTTTTAAATGAAGCATAGCTACTTTTTCATCTAATGATTTTGGTAACACATAAACTTTATTTTCATAATTTTTATGATTATCCCAAAGCTCAATTTGTGCCATTACTTGGTTTGTAAATGATGCACTCATCACAAAACTTGGATGTCCAGTTGCACAACCTAAGTTTACTAATCTACCTTTGGCTAAAAGGATAATTCTCTTTCCATCAACCAATTCTATCTCATCAACTTCTGGCTTAACTTCTGTCCATTTATAATTTTTTAAAGCTTCTACTTGAATCTCATTATCAAAGTGACCAATATTACATAATATTGCTCTATCTTTCATGTCTCTCATATGATCTGCGGTAACAATGTCTATATTACCTGTGGCTGTAACAACAATATCTGCTTTACTTATTGCTTCATCCATTAATACTACCTCATAGCCTTCCATTGCTGCTTGGAGTGCACAAATTGGGTCCGCTTCTGTAACCATAACTCTTGCACCACTTTGTCTTAAAGATGCAGCACTGCCTTTTCCAACATCACCAAAGCCTGCAACAATTGCAACTTTACCCGACATCATAACGTCTGTGGCTCTTCTAATTCCATCTACTAAACTTTCTCTACAACCATACAGGTTATCAAATTTTGATTTTGTAACTGAGTCGTTAACATTAATTGCTGGAATCATTAATGACCCATCTTTTTCCATTTTATTTAATGCTTTAATTCCAGTTGTTGTTTCTTCTGAAACACCTTTTACTTCCTTTAACAAATCTTTGTAATCGCTATGCATCATTGCAGTTAAATCACCACCATCATCTAATAGCATATTTGCTTTCCAGTCTTTTTTACCTTCTATTGTTTGTCTTATGCACCATACAGCTTCCTCTTCAGTTTCACCTTTCCAAGCAAAAACTGGTATTCCTGCTTTAGCTATTGCTGCAGCAGCATGATCCTGTGTTGAAAAAATATTACAAGAAGACCATCTAACTTCTGCTCCAAGCTCTACTAAAGTTTCGATTAAAACTGCTGTTTGGATTGTCATATGAAGACATCCTAATATTCTTGCTCCTTTTAAAGGTACTTTTCCTGAATATTCTTCTCTTAATGCCATTAGACCAGGCATTTCACTTTCAGCTATTGAAATTTCTTTTCTTCCAAAGTCTGCTAGAGATATATCTTTAACTTTAAAATCATCCATTGCTCAGTTTTATATAATAAAAATTTGATTAATCAACTTATGATTAGACTTTAGGAAAGACAATCTCAACATTTGCACCTTTTTGGGAGGCATTGTTTGAGGCATTAATAGTTGCACTATGAAGATCAACAAGGTTTTTTACTATATTTAAACCCAAACCAGAGTGTTCACCAAAGGTATCTGGTCTATTACTATAGAATCTATCAAATACTTTTTTTGTATCTATTTCTTTAAATCCTTTACCTTCATCAATAACTTTTAAAATAATTTTATCTTTATCTCCTTTGTAAATTTCAACTAAGATTTCTTTATTATCCTCACTAAATGAAATTGAATTATCTAATAAATTTGCAATAATTTGTTCAATTCTATTTTCTATTCCATTGATAAAATATTCTTCTTGATCGTCTTGATCATTTAACATTATTTTAATCCCTCTTTTTGCTTCATAAATATTATTAAAATCTTCTACTACAGACCTGGCAATTAACTTGAGGTTAATTTTTTTCATTTTTTCTTTACTTAATGCAACCTCATCTTTTAATATTTGAGAATAATCAGTGATCAATCTTTCAATTCTTTGGACATCGTGATTCAGAATATTAATTAATTTGCTTCTTTGAGATTGATCATCTGTCTCACTCAATATTTCTGAAGCACTTTTTAATGATGTTAGGGGGTTTCTTATCTCATGAACAAGGTCAGTTGAAAAATTTTCTGCATGTGAAATTCTTTTTTGAAGTTCACTTGTCATATCATCTAACGAATTTGACAAAGTTCCTAACTCATCATTTCTACTTTTAAGTTCATTAATATTTGTTTTTTTTTTACTCTTTTCTTTTATAATTTTTGTATACGCTACTAAGTTCTTTATAGGCTTAAGAAAATATCTATTTAAAACAAAAGAGAATATAAATATTACTATAATTATAAATATTGCTGTTCTTAGAATAAATGTTTTTCTTTCATCAATAGCAGATTTAACATCATTGGCATTTTCAGTGATTACTAGGTATCCAATATTAACTCCCTTCAATGTTATGCTTTTAACTGTTGTTAATAAAAACTGATCATAGCCTTCCTGAGTAAAGGTAAAGGGTTTTCCATAATCTTTTGACCACGAATAATTAGTAAGAACATCTTTAAGTGAAACAGTTTTTTCTTTATTTAAATTTTTTGTTTCTACAATTTTTTTGCTTTTTTCTTTATCTAAAATTTCTAACTCGACTATATCTAGCCTGCTAGAAAAAGATCTTGGATCTAAATCTAGTGTATCAGTATCACCTACTAAATTAAATTGATTATCAAATAAGATAACTCTGTCTAGATTTTGAAATAAAAATCTTGTTGAAAATAAAAATCTTCTAATATCCTCTTCTTCAAATTTTATATTTAATCTTAAAATATGCTCAATTGTATTGTTAATTATCTGAATATGCTTGGATGTTTTGTTTTTTATTAAATTAGGTTTTGCATTACTAATGTAAAGAGCTGTTAAAAACCCTATAATTAAAAAAATAACTAAATTAATAAATAAAAATTTTTTTAATATAGATAAACTTTTTAGAAAATTGCTGAACATTAACCAATGTTCCATCTATATCCACTGCCATATCTTGTTTCTATAGCAGTAAAATCAGGGTCAACTTTTTTAAATTTTTTTCTAATTCTTTTAACGTGACTATCAATAGTTCTATCTTCAATATCCGTATCTTCTCGATAAGCAATATCCATAAGCTGAGCTCTTTCTTTTATTATTCCTGGTCTCTTTGCTAATTCTTTAACTATTAAAAATTCTGTAGTCGTAAGTTTATCTGGTAATTGCTGACTATCCCATTCACATTCAAGTTGTGAGGGATCAAGTTTTAGCTTCCCATGTGAAATAATATTTTTTGTGTCTTCAAGATTATTGTTAATATCCTTTTTTCTAAGTTGAACCCTTATTCTTTCTATCAAAACTTTAATGGAAAAACCTCCTGACTTTTTTATAAAATCATCGGCACCCAACTTTAAGCTTAACAGTTCATCTATCTCATCATCTTTTGAAGTTAAAAAAATTACAGGTAAGGAAGTTTTTTTTCTTAATTTTTTTAAAAGTTCTTCGCCATCCATTTTTGGCATCTTTATATCTATAACTGCAAGATCTGGTGGATTTCTAGTTAATCCAATTAAAGCACTTTCTCCATCAATGTACGTTTGAACTTTAAAGCCCTCTTTTTCAAGGGCTATGCTTATACTTGTGAGTATATTTCTATCGTCATCAATAAGAGCTATTGTTTGTGTTTGCATAATCTACTTTAAAAATACTAAATTGTTCTAATTTAGGCAATGGAGATAAATTAATGAAGTATTCCCCAATTGTCCCCTGTATTCACATCTACCGTCAACGGTGTTGAAAAAGTGTGTAAATCGCTTTCTGTAACACTTGTCATTTCATCCTTGATTATTTCAGTTATATTTTTAACTTCTTTTACTGGGACCTCAAAAATTAGCTCATCATGAATTTGCAGTAATATTTTTGATTTATTGTTTTTAATGCTTTCAAATTTTTTGTTAAGTCTAATCATTGCAAGTCGCATGATTTCAGATGCTGACCCTTGAATGGGAGCATTGATAGCTGCTCTTTCTTGAAAATTTCTTACATTGAAATTTTTATCATTAATTCCATTAAAATGAGATCTTCGACCAAAAATATTATTTACATAGCCACTTTTTCTACAAAACTTAATTGTATTATCCATATAAATTTTTATTTCAGGAAATTTTAAAAAATAAGCATTTAAAAATTCATCTGCTTCATGATTTGAAACGTTGATTTGTTTTGCAAGCCCATATTGTGAAATACCATAAATTATTCCAAAATTAATGGCCTTGGCCTTCCTTCTCATGTCTTGGTCTACTTTTTTTATATCAACATTAAATACTTGGCTTGCTGTAAGAGAGTGAATATCTTCATCGTTACTAAACGCTTTTTTCAGTTCTTTGACTTCTGCCAAATCTGCTAAAATTCTCATTTCAATCTGATTATAATCTGCAGATATTAATGTGAAGCCCTTTTCTGCTATAAAAGCTTTTCTTATATCCTTACCATCCTCTGATTTAATAGGAATATTTTGTAGATTTGGATCACTGGAAGCTAGCCTTCCCGTTGTTGTTGCTGCCAATAAAAATGAGGTATGAACTCGTTTAGTGGTTGGATTAATATGCTCAGGTAAGGCATCTGAATAAGTATTTTTAAGTTTAGATACTTGTCGCCAGTCTAGAATTAATTTAGGGAATTTATGCCCTTTAAATGCCAAGTCTTCTAACACGCTTGCATTTGTGGCAAAACTTCCTTTTCTAGTTTTTTTAAGTACGGCAATCTTTAAATCATTGTAAATAATTTCACCTAATTGTTTTGGTGAGGCAATATTAAATTCTTTTTTTGAAATTTTAAAAACTTCTTTTTCTA
>Ga0209383_1001301_pt1 | contig 15669 bp, 26 predicted proteins | sample CoawatmetaG02DNA_FD_187510 | JGI IMG/M metagenome (GOLD analysis project Ga0209383, IMG submission 187510) | Marine microbial communities from the West Antarctic Peninsula - Coastal water metaG029-DNA (SPAdes) (version 2) | ecosystem: Environmental > Aquatic > Marine > Coastal ... | reverse complement strand
GCATCTCGATTGGTTCGGGTTCGCTTGCCCATTGTACATCGCAAAGTTGAATAGAGAGGTTGGAATTGGTTCGCGTTACGATACCTACTGACCATTCATTATCAAGGAGGCTCAACGACAACTTTCCACGAAATGATAGTCGCACAAGGTCTCCGATTTCAAATGGTGGTTTCATTTTGTCTCCTGTGGCGTATAGCCTAATTTGGCTAGGAAGTTCTTGTTGATGGTCTCATGGAGATAGGAGTGACCCTTTGCGCCCTCTCTCTTTATCTTTATCCACCCTTCAGTGTCTATGCTGACTATCTCGTAGGTTCTGAGTTCTCCATCCATTCTTATCGTCCATTTCTTTCCAATCATCTTATTCATGTTGTCTCCTTAATATTACATGTGTGTGTGAACTCTCTTGTTCTAAAGTACCACGTCCCGTATCCACACAAGTGAACATTCATCATCTCGGTGGGTGGTTTTGGAATACTACTTACGATACCTATTGATCCTATGGGTATGCCTGTATAGTATCCTTTGGTGAGCGATACGAGGTCGCCTACTTTAAAAATTCTTTTCATGTGTTCTCCGTTGTGTCTTATTAAGGTAACACGTTGAGGAATGTTTGTCAAGGCCAAGTGGTTGCTTTAACGGACATTTTTTGACCAACGGACACTTCCTTGTTGCATAGTTATGTAAAGTATTTCGTCTCAGACGCTTGACAAAGTCCCAAGAACGTGTTATACTTGATAGAGACGGACAGTTTTTGTCCATCTTATTTTTTTATTTCTTTCACCATAGTTATGTAAAGTAAATTGATTTTTTTTTATTTCTTTCACCATAGTTATGTAAAGTAAATTGGAAAAAATCATTTTTTATCGGTGCTAGCGGCATTGTAGAAGAATAATTCGATTATTCTTCACTAAAATCTTCACTAAAATCTTCACTAGAAGGTTCACCGGAATGATTAAACAATCTGTCTAATGCTCGATAGAAATCAACTCCAAGAGACAAGACATCAATATCAGGCTTGACGCTCAAGTCAAACTCTGGACATAAAAGAAAGTGAAATTGTTCATCATAAACTAAGAAGTGATACACTCCCGTGTCTATACATAAGCAATAGAAAAAGCGATTCTCTCTTATCACCTGTGTGATGAGGTAGCCACAAATCCTGCCTCTTTCATTGACACCAATAAGGTCGCCTTTTTTAAAAATAAACTTTGCAGACATCGATTCCCTCCATGCTCAATAGGACATCTTCCCAGTATTGAACTATCATAAGTGCTGTCGCAAACCTAATTAAGACATCATGGTTTCCTGTATGATGATATTGGTCTTCCAATTCCATGCAATACCCCCACAAGTCCTCGATTACGTCTTCGACGGCTTGATATTTAGACATCACCACGACACCCTCAACGAAGAGGGGGGAGGGGGGTAGTAGGGTAGTACTCATTCTCTGTGTTCTAATATTTTGATCTTGCCCGACTCTACCATTCTTTCTAGAGAACCACTTGTCATGACACAATGATTACCATCAACATACTTGATTTCATAGCTCGTCGTCCAGTTGAACAATGGCTCCTCTGACCAAGTACCCGATTTGATTTCGTTGATAATCATTCCGACTCTACCATTGTCGATTATCAACAATCCAACTAGCGACTTATCTGTTATCATTCACGTATTAGCTCCAAGATCTTTCTTTTACTCAAAGAAATGACAGGCCCTAAACGTACGAAGTGGGGGACAAGAACCGGTACCCCAGTAGGAGCCTCTAAGGCAACTGAAGATACTACGCCTACAGCATTGCCTGAGCTGTTGAATACAACCGCACCACTAGATCCAGGCCAAGCAAATGTATCGGCCAGGATGTACTGGTTTGTTCTTCCAGATATCATTCCATGATAAGTTGTGAAGTACATCTCGTTTGGATTTCCACAATAGAATATTTCGCGACCTACATCGATTCCATTGGCTGGTCTATATGCAACTGCCTTTGTGAATCTCATCTGCTCTTCAGGTATAAGTATCGCAAGGTCTTTAAACTTATCAACATGTACCACTCTGGCTTTGTAGTTATGACCGCTTCTTTCCGTAAGAAAGATTTCTGTTTTACCCTCGATCACATGTGCAGCTGTGATGACGAAATATTTGTTCCAAATTTGAAAGTAATTTCCTGAACCCATCGCGGCGGTGCCAGATTCTGCAAATGCATTTACTATGACTGAAGAGCTGTAAGCATTTCTTATTCCTCTGTTCGCAAATGTGTAAACGTCTGAATGATATGAGTCGTTATAATGCACTTCCGCTACATCATGAGTCGGCATAAATAAAAATAGTATTAACCCTAATCGTCCCATAGTGGCGACCTCCTATAAGTAACTAGGGGTCGGATTTACGTAACGGTTATGTTACAGTCGAATTTTTGCACCAAGCCACATTTCAGCGGCTGCTTCGCGAACATGTTTTTCTAAAAGATGATGTGGAATCTCCCACTTCAATGGATGTTTCTCTAGACCATAGTGTGTCATGTTTGTCTTCGACCCATCGCGGTCGGTCTTCTGCACATTTGTGACCTCTTGTTGTTTGATCCAATTGACTTCCATTTCTTCCGTTGACAATCCACTATTGACTACTTGGAGCTGAGGGTCATACATTGTCATGCGAACAGTTAATTGATTGTCATCAACGGTCACCACTGTCTCTACGAAAAAATGGTTGTTTTCAATAGCACACTTCATTGGATCCAAGACATAGTTACACTTGTAGTGGTACTTGATGGTCTTCTTGCTAAACACTCTCACGTCCTCGAATTCCATCAGGACTGGGGAGTAAGTGCCGCGATCGTTTCTTACCTTGAACGATTCAGAGTACGCAGATGACAAAGTAAACGCGAACTCTTGATCTATCACTTGTTCTATGACTTTTGTCTCCGTTCGATTAAACACTTTAATTGGAGCAACATAGAAGTCTAAAGTGTCAGCTGATACTAAACCTAGCATGAGAAGTATACTACTCGCGATCATAATCATCCTCCAGCCTGACAACATCATCTAAATGGTTCGTTGAGACCTCTGCTAACACAACGTTTGTTCCAAGTGATGCTGCGAACCTATGGATCGTTCCGGGAGTTACATGATAAGTATCTCCTTCGCTTAATTTCAGCGAAGAAATGCCTATCCTTTCATGGCCTGAAATGAGAACTTCCAATTCTCCGGAGATAACAAGGATTGTCTCCTCTTTCTCTTCGTGGTATTGAAGGCTTAGTTTGTGACCTTCGGTGATATAAAGAAGTTTTCCGACATAGTCTTTGGTCTCGGCCCAAATAACTTCTTTGCCCCATGGCTTAATTATTTCTCTTTTTCTATTCAACATCTGTATCATTTTCGCTCCAGCGGTATAGTTTTAATGCATGCTTCATCTCACTCTCATAAGTATGCATGTCTATTTTGTATCCATGCTCAGACATAAAGTGATACCCTAAATACCACGCAAGTGACTCGGTGAACATGACATCGTTAGTGTTTCTAAATAGTTCATCCATGTCATAAATGACATGGCCTGTCTCATGTGTGAGGTGAATAATCTTCTGAATTGTAGATGTCTGGTCTCCAATGTCTATTATACCAAAAAGCTCCAACTCCTCAACTTCACTGTCAGGAGTTGGAGTCCAAAATGATATGGGCCCATACATCTCTTCAACGCTCACATCGAATGAGTATTCCACGAGAACTGTCATCTCATTAAAGATCTTCTTGAGATGCTCCTCGTTCATAGAGGCGCTTAAGTTCCGTGTATCCACCGATAAGTTTATCATCCATCTCACCCTCTTTAATTATTACAATTGGTACAGTGCTATGATTGTAAATAGTTTTGTAATAATTTAAAAGTTCAGGAGAGTGGTCGATTGAACAGTACTCAAACTGCTCATCTTTCTCAATGAGTAAATTCTTGACCTTTACGCAAAATGGACATTCAGTCCAGCAAATAATTTTATAATACTTCATCAGTCCCTCAGTAATTGTCTTTTGTTTAGCTTTCGTCGCAACTCTTCAGGCGATCCAACCACAACAACTGATCTGGATAAAGGTCCTTCCATAATTGTAATTCGACTGAACTGTGCTTGAGGTACTAGACCAAGATTGTGAGCTTCATTTATCATATCGCTTGATGGCTCTCGTCTGATTGTTGTCACTGCCGTTGGGCTTACGTGTATTTCGTCTAGGTGAACACGTTCACCTTGAGGTTTGAATACCTCAATTAATTTTACTAACATTTTTCCTCCGTAAGTGTTTTATGTTTTTTCTGTTTGTTATCCATTCTCTTCCGTCCGATATTACTTTGACAAAATCAGGATTTTCATCTGTTGGTCTTAAAAATATTCCGACTTCTGGTTTTTCAGTTATCTTAATTGCCTGTGGATTCTGGACTTCCTGTATTAGCAGTAGGGTCTCTTGTGGTATCCATATCAGGTCTCCGATGGTGAACATCTTCCTCTCCTTGTTGATGTGTTAAATATCCTTCAGCAATGGATTGGATATCAGATAGTCTCGAATCCATAGCCGACAATGTTCTTCGCATTTGATCCATGAGTGCCATAGCTGCTTCCACGTCTTCTTCTGCTAGTAAATCTTCTATACGTTCTGTTTGTCTCGTTATATGTCTTGTTTTGGATGACACATATGTGTACAATTGTTCTACTTCTTCTGGAACTTCATTCATTTCTGCTCCATAACTAATTTTTACTCTCACTTTTCCTCCGTGATTATAATACTTCCATAATTGCTTTTGAGACCAATCCCACAAATCCGAGCCCAACAGTCCAGATTACTCTAGACATGTTTTCTTGCCATTGCTCAAGGTCTCGAACACGAGCATAAAGTCCGGTTTCTGGATTGTAGATAGCTTCTTTGATGGATTTAACATCATCGATCATCTCATCCTGCTTTCCGGCCATGTGTTTAATATTGACAGTAAGCTCTAATAGAGCCTGTTTTATTTCATTCATTTCGTTCTCGCTCATATCTCGTTCCCTCCGTTGGTTTCGACTTTATAGTAAATAGTCTCAAACTTTTACAATAGCATGCGACGTTGTAAGTAGTGTGCCTGCTGCACTAGCAGCATTTTGCAATGCGCAACGTGTAACTTTCTTTGGGTCGATGATTCCTGATCCAATCGCATTGGTCATTTTTCTGTTAAGAAAATCGTAACATTCATCATCTTTTGAATTAACAATTTGCTCAACAATCAAGTCTTCAGACTCTCCAGCGTTTCTAGCCATTGTCCGCAATGGGGCCTCACAAGCCTTCAGAACAATCTTCGCACCAAGGGTCTGCTCTTCGCTCTTTAAAGTGATAGAAAGCTTTCTAGCTATCCTCAGGAGCGTTACACCGCCGCCTACAATGATGCCTTCTTCTTGGGCTGATCTGACTGCCTCCAAAGCGTCATCAATGCGATGCTTCTTTTCAATCATCTCAACTTCAGTTGCAGCACCAACTCTAATGACAGCAACTCCAGAGGCAAGACGAGTAATTCTTTCTTGTAACCTCTCACACTCTTTGAGATTTTCTGTTTGCTGGATCTCATTCTTGATCGCATCAAGCCTAGTATCAATCTCTTCCCAATCACCTTTACCTCCGACGATGGTTGTCCATCCTTTTGTTACATTTAGGGATTTTGCTTGACCAAAGTCGTTTAGCTTTACTTCTCGCAAAGCTAAACCGGCCTCTCGCGAGACAAACGTTGCTCCGACAGAAGCAGCTAAGTCTTTCATTATATTACGTCGCTCTTCTCCATACTTTGGAGCACGGACGGCGGCAATCTTCATCGTTCCCCGAACAGAATTTGCAATGAGCGCCGCAAGCGCTTGCCCTTCGACATCTGCTGCCACGATGAGTAAGGGTCTCGCATCTCTCGCTGCAATTTCCAAGGTCGGCATGATTTGATCGATGACTTCAAGTTTTTCATCTGTAATAAGAATAAGTGGGTTATCATAATCTACTGTTCCATTGCGTGCGTTGTTAATAAATTGGCTAGAAAGGTATCCAGAATCAAATCTGAAACCTTCTATGAGGTCAAGAGTGGTATTCATGCTCCGAGCCTCTTCGACTATCACAGAGCCATCCTTGCCTGCTTTGTCAACTGCTGTTGAAATAAGCGTACCAATAGTTGTATCATTGTTGGCAGAGATCGTTGCGATGTGCTTGATGTCTTCCACTGTTTCGATGGGCCTGGAGCGCTCATCTAATTCAGCAACAATAATATCCACTGCCTTGTCGATTCCTCGCTTTAGCTCAACTGGGGAAGCACCTGATGTGATATATCTCTGCCCTTCAGTCAAGATTGCTCTTGCGAGGACTGTCGATGTAGTTGTACCGTCTCCGGCTGTCTCTACTGTTTGCTTTGCTGCTTGCTTGATGATTTGCGCTCCAAGGTTTTGGAACGGAGATTCAAGTTCGACAAAGTCTGCGACGGTTGCGCCATCTTTTGTGATGACAGGAACACCTTGTTCTTTATGATATAACGCTACAGTGCGCCCTCGGGGTCCGAGAGTTGCCGCGACGTTGTCCGCTAAGATGTTGACTCCCTCTACAATCTCTTGATTGAGAGTTGAGCCTTGTTTATAATGTTTTTGCATTAAGCCTCCATTTGGTTATATATATTATAACATCAAATGGAGGGTTTGTCAAGTCATTTCTTTAAGTTTTCTTCAATTAATTTTTTGAGTAAGGACGCGGTGATTTTTTGTTCTCCGACAAACTTGGTTGTATCTCCACCTCTTCCTGTATTTGGATCGATAATTGACGTCATAAGTCTAACGGAGTTTTCCGCTTGCATTAGTGCCGCGAGAGCTTCGTCTGCACTTGTGATATCTCCAGAAGCTCCATATGATTGAGATTTTTGATCAGCTACATATATGTTTCTAGAAATTTGCTCCATGTATTTTATGGCGGTTGCAAGTTCATCCGATCGACTCTTTGTCGTTGCAGTTACCACAGATCTAATATCCTTGCTATTTGCTGCAGTCACAATATCAATCTCAAGTGGATTGCCTTTTTTGGAAAGGCCCGTTGATAAGTTAATCTGGCTTCCGGTTTTAATTTGCTTGACTTCGACATCGCCGTTGGCATATTTAAAAGCAAAATAATCATATATTTTGCCCTTTGCGGTTCCGACTTCTTGTGCTACTTTGTTTATAAATAATGTGTAAATTTTTAATTTAGTTACCTCCGCTGATTGAGCAGATGTGGCCTGGGTCTTTTCCTTTATACAAATTACATAATAAACTGGTTCATTAAGCTTGAAGCCCTTTGACGATTGCGAAATCCCGCTTAAGTTGCTATAAAATTTTGAACTTCCTGCTGAACCATCAGGTGCACGAAAGTCTGCACCACCCATTTTTTTATCTGGAGTGAGCTCTTTGCCTGTGACTCTGCCTCCAACCATCATCGCTAGAAAAGCCTCAAAAGCATAGGCGCCACTGCCACTATCAACCTCTCTTACTAATGTTGTCAAATAGTCTAAGACTAGCATTTTAGAAATTGTGGCTGTGATATCACCTGATGTTTTTGTATTATCTGCCATATCACCAACTGCTTCTTTACAAACGGTTGCTAAGTGCTTCATTCTATCGTCAAAAGTATTTTTTCCAGTCATAACTTGATTTAGTGCCGTAGTTATGCCTTCTGGGAACTGGCCCATTGGCGCTTTTATGTCGGATGGATCTGCAGAAACATTTTGCATTGATTTAAAAGCGATAGATCTAATGTCCTCAGCCTTAACTGGTTCTATTGTATTTGCTGAAAACTCAGCAGCTTCGGATTCTGCACTGGCGACAAATTTTAATATATTGTCTCTATCATCTTTGTGGCCCATTTTAAGTCCTTGACCAAGATATCGCCCAGCAGCTATTTCATCCGCATTAGGCTCGGAATATGCCTTAGAAACATCGTCTTGGCTGATATCGGCGGGAGAAGAATCATTGCTAGCAAGATCCTTTATGCCATCTTTAAAACTGCTAAACTCGGACTTTTGCTTTTTATACAGCTTTTTGTCTATATTTGCTATTTTGACACCGGCGACTTCGCTCAAAACTCCCTCAAGCAATTTCTTTAAATCGTTTCCTGTTACTTTCTTCGACATCTCAAATCTCCTTTAGTAATTTCTTCAAATCCAAACCAGCACAATCAATCTTGCGCTTAGTCAAGTGGTAGTGGTTCACAAAGCCCTCAAAACGTCCCTCAGCAGCTTTTTTGCTTACGGTAGTGTTTGTATTGCCCGAGCGATCCAAAGGCGTTTTGAGAGGTATTCCCGTGGCTTTATTGATGGCTTTCGACAAGGCCTTCAGAGCCTCAAGTTGTTCGGGATAAAATCCCGTGAATGGATCGAGTTTGCTGCCATGGACAACTGCGTCTGTGATTAGTGGTCTCTCACCTAAACCCTGTTTAACGTACCAAGGTTGGTGTTTAGGATAATAGGCATTGGAAATCTCAACACCAATCGAGTTATTATTCCAAGTTCTTGACCCTGCATGATATGCAACATCATTGATGTCCATTGTTTGATAGATGGTTCCATCGTTATCAATTAAGAAGTGAATGCTTAGCCCTCGATTCTCGAGAACTCTAAAGCAAGACTTCGAGGAGAGGCAAACATCCCAATGACAAACAAAGAAGTTTGGATTTCTTTTGTGAAAAATTCTCTTGAAACCTTTGCGCATTTTAAGTCCATCGCCTTCAAACCAAAGTTTAACCTTTGGCCACTCTATATCAAAATATTCTGCATTGTTAACGATAAAAGAATCTTTGTTATTCTTTGCGATCGGCATGAACGTTTCAATTCGCTCCTGCCGGTCAGTGTAGACTCTACGGTAAGTTCCGGGGCCACAAAGTCCATCAGCCGTTAAGCCTTTGGACTTTTGGTATTTCTCAATAGCCTCATTAAGGTCGTCATTAAATCTGGTACAACCGAACCAGGTCGGCTCCCAACCCAACTTGTGGGCTGAGGCTTCATTGTAGAAATACTTGTCCATGGTGCTACTCCAAAATTTCGTCAGCAAGTCCTTTCTCGATTGCTTCTTCAGCAGTCAAGTAGACGTTTACTTTACGATTAATTAGTGTTTGGATCTGTCTTTTGGTCATATTTGTTTCATTACTCATTGCCTGAATGTAAGAATCTTGAAGGCATACGGTTTGCTCGAGTTCATTTTGGAGATTGTGAATGTCTCCAACTTGACCACCATTTACCGCGTGGATCATAACACGACAGTGCTTTCCAATCTTACGCTTCCCCTTCGTTCCTGAGGCCATCATCAAAGTCCCAGCAGACATCACCTTTCCAAGTCCGATTGTCTCAATGTCGCAAAACTTCTTACAGAAATTCACAACATCATAGATACCAAACATCTCATCGGCTGATCCGCCATAAGTGGATACGTACAACTTGATTGGCTCAGCTCTCTCGGCGGCTTCTTCTTTAGTCTGCGACAAGACTAGTAATGCAGATATCAAGTCCGCTGCTCGGTCTTCAGTAACCTCACCCACAAACATGATTGATCGGGCTTCGGGGCTCTTTGCGCCACCGGCGCCTCCTCCTAAGAGGTCCATGAGAGTAAGCTGTTGTTCTTGCTCGTTGTTTGGCGTCTCTTCTTCAGATGAACACTCTTCGGATACTTCCTCTTCAGAGATTTCTTCTTTAGCCTTCTTCTTGGGTTTCTTTGTTTTTTTAGTTAGATTGTGCATATTTAATCCTATGTTGTTTTGTGATATATGACTTCATTTCGGAAAAATTCTTATATCTTATAATGTTCGTGTGAGCCACTGGAATGGTCTTTAAAATTTCTTCTATCTTTTTGTTTGCAAATGTTTCAAATTCTATTTTATTAACTTTTCTCAACATCTCTGCTTGGAGCTGTGGAATTTGTCCTGCTACGATGACAGTCTCTAGTTGTTTCAGGCTTACTTCGTAAGCGCTCATTAAAAGAATGGCATACGTCAACATGGCGTCTTCCAAAATCGTCGAAGCTTTGAGTGCAGATGAGACAACGGTCAACAAATACATAAAAGTACATCCGATTAGAAATGAAATGATAATATTAATCATGGTGTCTCCCAAAAATAAAAAAGAGAGGACAGAGCCTCTCTTTAATTATAACATGAAACGGTATGTTTGTCAAGTAATTTAAATTACTTTCTTCCCAATGCGCGATTCAATTTTGATTCGTGCAACTTAGCTGCCTTCAATCGCATAGCAACACGCTTAGCGACTTCATTTACAACTTCGTTCTTAGAAGGTGTGTAGCTGATTCCACGCAAGGCTTCCATCAACTCTTCTTCAGCATCCATATCAGCTACTGCGGGTGTTGGCATTTCTGCATCAACTTCTGCATCAACTTCTGTGTCAACTTCCATCTCACCCATTCCGCCCATTGCGGCTTCAAGTTTTGATCCAAGATCGATGATTGCTTGAGCTTCGTCGTCTGTCAACTCAAGGTCTCCATCCAACTCTGTTTCTTCAGCATCCATTTTCATTCCTGCTTCGGGAGCTGCATCTTCGGGCATGCCGGCTTCCACTTCTTCTTCTTCTTCTTCTTCTTCTTCTTTCATCACTTCGTCTTCGTCACGCATGTTATACATTTCGTTAATTGGGCTTAAGTTTGCGAGTCTTTGGAACCTGCGAACTACTGCCTCATTTAAAGTTTTTTTAGCCATAGCTTAATCTCCTTAAAAAATCTAGATTTTGTAACCTTAAATAGGTTCTTTTATGAGAAAAAGCAAAATAGTAATTAGATTTCTGGATGTTGGTCTGCAATAAAATCAAAAAGGCTTTGGATATCGTTCTCATCGATACCTAGGTCCTCCAAGATCTTGTCGCTTTTCTCAGAATCTTTTTTGAGAATTTTGCTTTTACTTTTCGAGTGTTTTTTGGTCTTATCTTTGTAAGAACTTAAGAATTTCATCATATCCTTGTCATCTTCTGAGACAGCATCACAGCACGCTCTTAGAAATTCGGACATTGTCATATTATGCTTCTCCAAAGAAGCTCTAAATCTTATGTGCGCGTCCTTATTTGCATAAAAGTGTATTCTTTTTGCATCCCCATCTTTTTTCAAAGGCATGTTCTTATCTCCCTGTGCTTCCATATCCGCCGGTGCCACGTTCGGTTTCGATAAGTTTTTCAACTTCTTCGAATTCGATCATTGGATAAGGCATTATAATCATTTGGCCGATTCGATCCCCGATGTCGTACTCTCTCTGATATGGAGAGAGTGTAAACTTCATCATGATTTCTCCTCGGTAGCCACTATCAATCACCCCGACACAGTTCGTAAGTCTCTGTCCGGTTTTGTAAACTGACGACCTAGGGAACAATAGTCCAACATGCCATCGAGGTATCTCGACTGCTAGGCCTGTCTTGTATGTTATTGTTCCCTCATCTGATACAACATCAATAGCGGTCAAATCCAGCCCAGCATCACCACTCTTTGCGTACTTGGGGATCACAGCGTCTTTATGCAGCTTTTTAATATTTACTTTCATCTATTCTCCGGTTGCATCGTCGTCTTCGTCCTCAAGGGGCTTAACTGATTGTAAGATTGTATCAAACTTAATATGAGCAGTTCGGATGTGCTCGATTGTTTCTTCCATCTGATCCTTATTCATCTCTTCATTGTAAGAATCTTCATCCAATGCACGAACATATACGTTGTGAAGTTCAGCCAAAGAATAGGCTGCTAGGGCTAAGTCGCGATGAGTTAACTTAGCTGTTTCTGTTTCGTTATCAATTACTTTCATTTTGTACTCCTGTGTTTAATGAAATAGACGAAGCGCGTTGAATATAATCAACTGCTGCTTCAATATTTGTAAATTGTGTGGTGATTGGAATATCACCGCTCATGCAAAATGCAACATGATGGCCTATCATTTTGATAGAAGTAATGTTGCTAGCATTGACTGCGATCTCTTCATTGTCGTAGCCTTTAATTATTATAAATCTCATCGCCACCATCCATAGTCATCGTTATGATCCTCAAGACCATAGTCTTCAGTCGCGACGTCATCGTCATAATCTACATCATGGTCATCCTCATAGATGGGGACAGTTTTCACCTTCTTACTTGCAGACTTGTCTAGCGATGCTTCCAGCTGTGCATAGTCAAGGGTTGCAAGCCAGCCATCGAAGACGATCAATTTGAGATCCAATCCGGCGTCACCGTTTGATTTTCTTATCTTCATGATTTTGGAACCATCATCATAATAAGACCAATTGGCATTCTGTCGAGTGACCATCGCCTCCAGAAAATGCTGCTCACTGTTCCAGCCGGTTTCCGTAATCTTGCTAAATGTACCACTGTTCCCAAAGGTCGCAGTATAAAACGCTAATTCATTTAAAGTCATTGTCCAACTCCCTTTCCTTTGAGCGCAGCAACCATGTCTATTAATTGGCCCATGTCTGTATCATCTTTCGCAAGTCGATAAGCTTTTACGGCCAAAGATATCTCTCCCTTTGTAAGCCAGTTGTTCTCAACATAGTTTGCTTTGAGATCTCGCTTTTGTTCTTTGTAAGGTTCCATCTCCCCTTCTAATACACGAATGCTATCAATATAGTCAGCCATGTGCTCTTCGGTTGTTTTAGCATCATCTGCTTTGGCGACCACCGCCATTGGTGTAACTTGGTTAATACCAGATACGAATTCAAAACCACTCATAATTCCTCCATTGTTGTTTTGTATATTATAATATAACATGTCTAAGCATGCTTGTCAAGTTAAAAGTCGAAGTTTTTTTAAAAAACTTGACCAATATTGAGATAAAAGTTTGTAGAAGTGTCCAGTTGTTTAGATTTTGTTAATCGTCTTTCGCCTGCTTTGTAATGACACTTGTCAAGTTTGTCCCAACGGTCCTTATTGGCCCAAGCACCATTTATGTTTATTGTTAGTGGCATATTTGTACTGAGTATCTCTATACCATCCACAGACTTAAAGGAGAATCCTACTCCCTGTCTTGCTTTATTAAAAGACAGGGTGGAAGCAGGGTCATTTAAGAGTCTGATGTTTCTGTGAAAATTAACATTACCAATTGAGTTGAATACCTGTGTCTTGGAACCACTAGTAAAGCAGGCTGCTACTACCTCTTTCTTGTCAGAACCATTTAGACCTAGTCTTTCTAATAGTCTCTCCTTGAATAATCCTTTAGAATCCATCGCCGTGAACAGATCGACAAATGGTTGGGTTGCTTCGTTTCCAATCGATTTTCTTATAGAATCTATGTCTGATGGTTTTGTTGGACACTTTCTTAGTTCATGAGTCTTATTCGTCAGTCTCAAGACCTCATTCAGGTGTTGCGTGGTTTGGGTGCCGTATCTCTGTTTGAAGTTCGCCAATATTGTCTTAGCTCCAGACTTCTTTGAGTTAAACTTGTCACCTTTCACGCCAAGAAAACTTCCTCGACCAATGACATCAAAGCCAAGACCACATAATGTAGAAAAGAATGTGCCGGATGCTACTTGCATGTTCATGCTGCCGGGTGTAAATTTACCTACATAAATCTTCAAAGAAATCTCTCTCGTATCCATCAAAACTGAATTCTTATAAATCTCTATGTTGATATCGGATTTTTGAGAAACACCTTGCTTGAGACCTTCTTTGTTAAATGGTATAATATCAAACATTTCGTCATCAGAATATTTTTCCATCAAAGAGTCGCTCATGGACCTTGCAGCCGCTGCACATAGAACGTGTCGCTTGTCGATTTCAGATTGTAAAGTTTTTTTGCCGTTTGCGTCTGTGGCGACGTTGGAAACGTAATTTGTATATAAATTTGCAAATGTACTCGTTGGTGTTTTCATGTTGGCGCCCTTAGAACTCAGATCTATCGATAAAAGTTCCATGGTTTTGTATTCACATGCTATTTCAGCATATTTTACTATTTGTTTTGACATAATGTCTCCTTTTGTTTATACTATAATGTAACATGTTACATCTTCCTTGTCAAGTTATTTCTTAAAGATTTCTTCCATTGTGTGTTCTAGAGAATTAGATAAGACGACATTGGCCCGCATACTGTCGATAAACTTTGTAGGATCATGTCCCCTATCCGACAATACAGTGCACATCCTATCAATTGACTCATCAATATTGTCTTGCATGATATCAATCCCATACAAAGTCTCCACAGACACATTCGGGGGAACACCAGAATCCAATCTCCGTGCCAAGATGTTAACTAAAAAATTACCATTGCCACATGCAGGGTCAATAAAGGTTTCATCATGAGATTTCCAACTAACATCATCCAACATATCCATCATTTCTAACACAAGTTCATCGGGAGTATAAACTTCACCATGCTTCTTTACACGAAATTCTGATTTTGTTTCTGCGTTTGATTTTTTGTCTCGAGATATCTTCTTGGGACTCAATATCGATGCAATATAAGACTCTTCGGATGGTGTTATGCCAAAGAGTTTGTAATAATCACCACATGTCATGTCAACAGACAAGTCAACATTTGGAATTGATGCGAACACCATCTCGTTACCAAAGCCTGACCATTTTGCAGTCTTGAACACATACTTCATCAAGTCGGAAGATAGAAAGTTAACCAACCTTCTTCCCTCTTCATCAGTGTCAACAAGTATGTAATACCCCATATCGGTGCAGCCATGAACACCGTCGTCGTAGAACGGCTTAACATATCCACTTCTTGACCACATCACCTTCTTCTTGTCTGCAAACGTTTGACGCCTTGAAGAATACCAGACCTTGTTGTTTGTGTGAAAAACAGGGTAGATATGTTCAGTTGTTGCTGTTTCGCTGAGGGTTATTTCTATCAAAGGCCTCTTTGCAATCAAATCTCTCAAGCGTAGAATTTTTTTCTGTAAAGACTTTTCTAATAATTTTTCAGACAACACATCGCTGTTTATTGATAATTTAACCTTGTCTATCTTTCTTTCATGCAAACGTTTTGCATGTCTTATGACGTTGTGACATGTGACGTAGTCATGATGCAAACTAAAAACATCTTCATTTCCAAACATAACTTTTGAGTGAATACTCATTGACTCAGAACAAACATCATTTGGTATGTAGAATACGTCGTCATCCAATGTCATACTGAATTTATTTTCAGACTTGGTCACACTTGTAGGTAAGTTATTTTTTCTTTTTATAATCTTGTAGTGACTGAAAGTACTTCCAACATTTGGAAAATACTTATCAGTATCTAAGTTTAATTCTGACAGCTCATACTCCTTAATTAACGATAAGATCTTGCCACTGGGTGAGCCCCAGCTATACGGAGATATCCAAAACAAGTTACCTTCGTCTTCTAGCCAATCGTGAATTGCCTTTTGTGTAAATATGGGCCAAATTTTATGCTGAGTTTTGTTTTTTGTTTCATTGTCTTGAAAGGGGGGATTCCCAAAAATATTAGTAAATTTCATTTATACTCCTGTTTGTTATAATATAACATGCTTAAGCGTGCTTGTCAAGTAAGTTTTAATACTTTATTGTGTCTATGATAATTCTTTCCGGCTCCCTGCAGAATACATCCCAAATCCATTCTTTAATGATATCAATGTCGATGAAGGTAAAGAGAAGGGCTTGGTCGAAATGGTAATTCATCAAAATATCCTCTATTTCCGACCTATACATTGTGTAGAAAGACATTGAGCCATGTT
>Ga0209383_1001297_pt1 | contig 15705 bp, 14 predicted proteins | sample CoawatmetaG02DNA_FD_187510 | JGI IMG/M metagenome (GOLD analysis project Ga0209383, IMG submission 187510) | Marine microbial communities from the West Antarctic Peninsula - Coastal water metaG029-DNA (SPAdes) (version 2) | ecosystem: Environmental > Aquatic > Marine > Coastal ... | reverse complement strand
TAAATTTTATTTTTTTTTTTTAAATAACTAGCAATTTTATTTATGTGATGAGATTTTCCTGTACCTTCAATACCCTCAAATACTATAATTGATTTTTTAGACATCACCCCAAATCAAAAAATTTATTGATCTTATCAATCTAGAAAAAGCATTTAATTTTTTAATATCCTCAAATGCGAGTAAGTCATACTCTTCAACTAATTCATCTTTATAAATAATTTTTAGTTTGCCTATAACATCATTTTTTTTGATGGGTGCTTTTATTGGTCCTGTATATTTAGCAGTAACTTTTAAATATTTTTCTCTGTTTAAACTTTCAAATTTGAGTAAAGTTTTATAGATATCTTGATTAATATAAGCGCCGATAGTTTTCTTTTTCCCTAGCCAAACTTCAAGATCAATAATTATTTTATTTTGTTTTGCTATTTCTATTGTTGCATATTGAGATAAACCATAATTTAATAGTTTATTAGATTCGTATGCCCTGCTACCTTTTGTTTTAAATCCACTACCTACTGCAATTAGTCTTCTCCCATTTCTATTTATAGACGATGCAAGTGAGTATTTTTCAACTGCCAAGTAGCCAGTTTTAATTCCATCTACAAACTTATTTTTATTTAATAGAGAATTAGTGTTTGGTTGTGTTATTGGATCACTACCAGTTCTATCCCATGTAAATTCTAATACTTTAAAGTAATCATAATATTCGGGATAATTTTTAATTAAATAATTGGACATAATTAATATATCTCTAACTGTTGAGACATTATTTGGATCATTTAATCCTGAGGCATTTGTGAAATTAGTACTAGACATACCTATTTCTAGAGCTTTAGAGGTCATTAAGCTTGCAAATGCTTCTTCGGAACCCGCTATACCTTCAGCTAAAGCTACACAGGCGTCATTACCAGAAACGATTATTATACCCTTTAAAAGATTTTCAACAGTAATTTCGTCATTAATCATTATAAACATCGATGAATTTGCCGGTCTTGATAATCTCCAGGCTTTTTCAGAAATTGTAAATTTATCATCTAATTTTAAATCACCACTTTTTATTAGATCAAATGCAACAATGGCTGTCATTATCTTTGTCATAGAGGCTGGGTATATAGATTTATCTGCATTTTTTTCATACAAAATCTCACCAGATAGATAGTCTTGTAATATTGCAGTTCTTGCTTTTACGTCGAATGCAGCATTAGAATTAAAAGCAAATAAAATTGTTACAATTAGTGTTAAAAATATTCTTTTAATCATTTTTTATAATTTCAATGTTTTCAAATTCAAGTATGCTTATATCATTATATGATTTTTGTAGAGAATTAATGTTACTAAAAGGACCCAAATATACTCTATATTTTTTGTTTGAAATTTTTTTAATCTTAGGGTTTTTAGCTGAACTCTCATTATTGATTCTGTTCACCATTACTAAAGCTGTATCATTAAAATAAAAATCAGCAATTTTTATTGTATAAGAAAATTTGATATCAGAATTTTTTTGCTTAATTTCTTTAACTACACTTAAGTCATTGATACTAATTTCATTAACCGGAGCTTTAGCAGCAACATTTTTTTCTTCATCATAAGTTTTTGCTTTATGAGCTACAAATATTGAATTCTCAAGAATCTCTAGAATCTCAACATATGGTTGATTGATATTCAAATCTAATTCCTCAGCGATTCTCTTCGATAAGACAACATTATTAAAAGAAGGATATTTGGAATTGTTTCCAACTTTTGCTATTAAAGATTTATCATTTAAAATATTTGTAATCTTAACGAGTGTATTAATTTTTAAATTTTTTTGAAAAACAGTTAAACTACGGTCGTCAATTTCTTTATCTATTATTTTTTTTTTATAAAGGTCTTTAGTATAAATTAACGCAAAACCTTTATTGGAATAACCATTAACAATAATATTTTGTTTACTATTATCCAAGGTTATAGTTGTGCAGTTTGATAAAAGTATACAAATAGAAATGAATAAAACATTCTTATAAAACATTTTCAAACTTACCTTTTAAAGTGCATACGGCCAAACCAAATCTTAAAGACCTATTCCACTGAAGAACTTTTTCATAATTTTCAAAAACTATATAAGCTGGTTCTAAATTTTCAGCTTTGGGTATAATATCTTTATCTGGAGTAATAATAGCTCCTATTAAATCATCATCAATGGAGTATGTGTTTTTATCATCAATATATTGTTTTAAAAATTTAAATTTATTTTTATTATGAAGTCTTTTAGCTGATGTATTTAATAATTTTTTAGGAACATTTCTTTTTAAATTAACATTTACAAAACAAGGCTGATTTTTTTGCCAACCAATTTTAGTGATATAGTTAGCTGCAGATGCAAAAGAATCTTTTGTTGATTTAAGTTCAATTATATCATTTTTATCATAATCAATAGCATATCGCTCTATTGTTGATGGCATAAATTGAAAATTACCAAATGCACCAGCCCATGACCCATATAAAATCTTATGATCAATTTTTTTCAATTCAACCAGTTGTAATATTGTAATAAGTTCTTTTGTAAAAAATTCTGACCTTCTATCATCAAAACTTAGAGTTGCTAAAGATGATAAAATATCCATTTTACCAACATAGGTACCAAAATTAGTTTCTATGCCCATCAATGCTAGCAATAAACTTTTTTCCACAGAAAATTTATCATCAATAGAATCAATAAAATTTTTATTTAATTTATATAATTCAACCCCCTTTTTAACTTTTAGATTGGATGATCTCTTGGAAATATAAGTTTTTGTATCCTCATAAAATTCAGGTTGAAAGCGATCATACTTTATAACTTTAGGAAGAAATACAACGTTTGACATCGCCATATCAAAAGTTGATTCTGAAATGTTATTTTCTAAAGCATATTCTTTGAAGTTATTAAACCATTCTTTAAATGATTCATTATTCGCATTCAAGGTGTTACATGTGAATAATAAAGATAAAATTATAAAATTTCTAATTATTTTCATATAAATCTTTTAAATAAATAAATACAGCAATCCAGATTAAAATGAAACTTACTAACTTTGTGATAGAAAACGGTTCATTATAATAGAAAAAACCTAATATAAATTGAAAAGTAGGAGTAATATAGAATATCATACCTGTTGGACCTAAGCCACACAACTCAACACCCCTAACATACAGAAACAATGGTATTACTGTCATTGGGCCAGCTAATAGTAATAAAAACATTAATGATGGATTTGAAAAAGTAAAATCATTTAACCCTTTTTGGATAATTAAATAAAAAACAATTAAAGCAAAAGGTAAAATAAAAAGACTTTCAATTAAAAGACCAACATCTGTATCGACCTTAATTTTTTTTCTTAATAAATTATAAAAACCCCAACTTAATGCCACAATAAGACCAACCCAAGGTATAGATTTAAAACTTACAAACAGTAAAAAGAATATTGAAATTATAACTAAAATTATAGAAATTTTCCTTTTTGTATTTATAACTTCTTTAAAAAAAATATTTCCCAATAAAACACTTAATATTGGCATAATGAAATATCCAAAACTTGCATCAATAATTTGATTATTTGAAACTGCGTAAATCCAAATAGCCCAATTAGTAAATATAAGTACACCTGAAAAAAAAAGAGTAAATAAGATTTTATAATTTTTTATGGTATCAAAAAAAATCTGCCATTTTGACAAATATGATGTCGATATTACCAAAAAAAAAGCTGTCCAAATACATCTATGTAAAACCACCTCTATGTGTCCTACAAAAGCAATGTATTTAAAATATATAACCCCTATTACACCCCACCATAATGAACCGAGTGCAGTTAAAGTAATACCTTTATTGAAGTCATTATTTTTCATTAATTTAAAAGATTAATGATATAATTCATTAAATAAGTATTTTGTCTATTTTATTGTTGAAATATATAATTTTGATTATAAAAACGTTGCTAACGGAGAGATGGCAGAGCGGTTGAATGCACCGGTCTTGAAAACCGGCAAAGGGGCAACTCTTTCCTGAGTTCGAATCTCAGTCTCTCCGCCATTACTCACATGTATATTTATAATTTCTAAATAACTCTGTAACTTTATTATTTTTGATTTCAATTGTCAGCTGAAGACCTTGATTAAGTTTATATAGATTTTCATCATCAAAATTCAATAAATCACATAAAAGATGTAACTCATCATCGGTTAATTGATTAATAAAAATCTTGGCAAAAGAACCTAATAATTTATCCATTTCTTTTGTGCCCCTATAATTAGCACGATAAATTATCTTATTTTTTAAATCCTTTATATTAATGATCATAAAATTTTTATATATTGTATTTAGCATGAAATATAAGAATAATTATGATTATTTATTGGCAGATCTGACAAAATTAAATGGTGTGGGTGAAAAAACCATGAATATTTTAAAAAAAAAAAAAATTAATAATATATTTGATTTATTATGGAGACTACCAAAATCATATACGGATAGAACTTTAGTAAGTAAAGTTTGTGATCTACAAATTGGTGAGGTTCAAACTATTAGAGTAGCACCATTAAAATATCAATTTCCAAGAGTTAGAAATTTACCAAATAAAGTTAATTGTCTTGATGAAACAGGAAAAATTGATTGTATATTTTTTAATAGTCATGAAGGATATGTTAGAAAAATTTTGCCTTTAAATGAAGAAGTAACAATTAATGGCAAGATTAGTAACTATAAGGGACGTTATCAAATAACAAACCCAACTTATATTTCACAAGATAGTTCTTTAATTGAAACTATAGATAATAAATATTCATTAACGGAAGGAATTACAGAAAAAACTTATAATAAGATAATTAATCAGATTTTAAAGAAATTACCTATTTTAGAAGAATGGCATAACAAAGAAATATTAAGAATTTTTGATAATGAAAGTTGGAACGATGCTATAATTAAATTACACAATCCTAAAAATATTGAAAATTATAAATCAAATTTTTATAAGAGACTTGCTTATGATGAGATACTTGCTTCATTTTTGGTTAATTCAGAAATTAGAAGAAAAATTAAAAAAATTAAAAAAGTTTCTAAAACTTTTAATCAAAAAGCATACAACACTATTGTAGATCAATTAAATTTTAATCTTACTAATGATCAAAAAAAATCATTAACTGAAATTAATAAAGACTTAAATTCTAAAAGTAAAATGTTTAGACTTTTGCAGGGTGACGTAGGTAGTGGAAAAACTATAGTTGCTCTAATTTCTTCATTAAGTGTAATTAACTCAGGTTTTCAGGTTGCATTAATGGCCCCTACTGAAATATTAGCTAGACAACATTATGCACTGGCACAAAAATTATTTCCTGAAAATATTAATATCGAATTACTTTCAAGTAAAAGTGAGAATATTGAAAAAAAAAGAATAGTGAAAGAGCTAGAGAATAATAAGATTGATATGGTTTTTGGTACTCATGCAATTTTTCAAAAGAAAATAATTTTTGCAAAGCTAGGTTACATTATAATCGATGAACAGCATAAATTTGGAGTAAGGCAAAGAAAACTTTTGTCTGATAAGGGTGGTGATAATTGTGATGTTCTTTTAATGTCGGCTACACCTATACCGAGAACTTTAACAATGTCAGTTTATGGTGACATGGATGTTTCTATTATTAGAGAAAAACCTAATAATAGAAAAGAAGTTAAAACCTATAGTAAATTAGAAAGTAAGATAGATGATGTTATTAAGTTTGTTAAAAAAGAAATAAAGGAAGGAAACCAGATTTTTTGGGTCTGTCCATTAATTGAAGAATCAAAAAAAATAGATCACCAATCATCTGTTACAAAATATAAATTTCTTAATAAAATTTTCCCAAATAAAGTTGCTCTACTTCATGGAAAGATTGATATTGAAGAAAAAGAGAAAATATTAAATAATTTTTTAAATAAAAAATTTTCTATTTTAGTATCCACAACTATCATTGAAGTTGGTATAGACTTTCCAAATGCTAATGTAATCATAATTGAAAATGCCAATAAATTTGGGCTTTCTCAATTGCATCAATTAAGAGGGAGAGTTGGTAGAGGCATTAAACAAGCAAGTTGTATATTAATGTTTAAAACAAATTTAAGTATAAATGCTAAAAAAAGAATTAATATTTTGAAAAATTCAAATGATGGCTTTGAGATTTCTGAGGAAGACATGAAATTAAGAGGCTTTGGGGATATACTTGGATTTAAACAGAGTGGAGTAAAAAATTTTAAATTAGCTGACCCCATCCAAAATGAAGATTTGTTTTTATTAGCTGAAAAAGAAATTAAAAAGATGGAAGATGAAAATCTAAGTATTGAAAAATACAAAACTTTATTAAAACTTTATGACCAAGCAGATATTATAAATTATATTGTTTAACTATTAGGTGTAGATGTGCCAGCTGAAACTATGAATTTCGATGCATCTTCAAAGTTCATATCTAAATAAATTAAGTCTTCTTTGGGTATCATTAACAAAAAGCCACTAGTTGGATTCGGTGTTGTTGGCACAAAAACGTTTACCAAATCTTTATTAGTTTTAAGCTTAATTTCACCAGCATTTTCTTTAGTAGCAAATCCTACTGCCCACGAACCCTTTCTTGGATATTCTAATAAGACTACACTTTTTTTGCTACCTTCTTGATTTCTGAATGAATCAGTCATTTGTCCAATTGCAGAATAAATTGTCCTTAATATTGGTATTCGTTTAAATAAATCATCAACTAATTGTAAAAATTTTTTTCCCAAAAAAGACAGGGACAGGCCACCTACAATTGTAATAAAAGCTATTGTTAAGAGTATTTCAATACCTGGAATTGTAATTGGCAAATAGGTATTTGGATTAAGTCCTGAAGGGACTAATTTTGTTGAAAAATTAATTAAAAATTTACTTAAATATAAAGTGAATCCAATTGGTACTAAGACAATTACTCCAGTAAAAAAATAATTTCTTAACTTTAAAGTTATTGATTTTTTTTTTTTTATTCATAAAGATCTTAATGATAGCTTGAGTAAATAACAAATGAAACTGCTATGAAAAATATTATTAATAAAATTTTATTGTTTAAATTCATATAAATTAGTACTTATATAAATATCAATATTTTAATTAAATGAATAGAAGAAAATTTTTAAGTTATGTTAGTTGTGGGTGTTGTAGCATCATGATTCCTGGTTGCTCAACAGCTCCAATTACAGATAGGAGGCAATTTAAGATTATACCAGAGGCAAAACTAAATGCTCAAGCTGCCAGAATTTATGAAAAAATTAAAGAAAAAGAAAAAATGAGTAGTGATAAAGCAACTCTTTATAAAATTAAAGATATCGGAAAAAAGATGGAAGAATCTATATCTGAATATTTTTATAATGCTGGTATTGACGATCCAACTTCAAATTTTGATTGGGAATATATATTAATTGATAACAAAAAAGTTAAAAATGCGTGGTGTATGCCTGGTGGAAAAATTGCTATCTATACAGGGATTCTCAATGTAACGAAAAATACAAATGGCTTAGCTTCTGTAATGGGACATGAAATTGCCCATGCTGTAGCTAAGCATTCTGTTGAACGGGCCAGTAGAGGCGTTTTACTTAATACTGGAACACAACTGATAGATATTTTTAGTGGTGGCAAGTTATCTCGAGTTAACCAAATTACAGGTATGAATACAGTAGGTCTTTTATCCCAAATTGGCATCATGAACCCTTTTTCAAGAAAACAAGAAAGTGAAGCTGATTATTTGGGTATGATTTTTGCATCATTATCTGGTTATGATATTAGAGAAACAAAAAAACTCTGGGAAAGGATGAAAAAATCTAACAAAGGTAAAGAGCCAGCAGAATTTATGAGTACTCACCCATCATCTACTAATAGAATTAAGAATCTAAAAAAGTGGGAAAATGAAGTTATCATTGATTATCCACCGATAAAATAAGTTAAAAATTTAAAAAAATTAACTTTTAAATAATCTTGAAATATCAATAATTGAATGTATAATCATAGTTAATCATATTGATTATATGATTAACAATTTTTTTTATTCATAAAAGTTTTTAATTATTTATTTATCCTGGTGAGAAAATCTGATTGAAAAATATTCATTTCATCAATTCTTTTTCTAGTAGAAAAAAATTCACCACAATTATCATAATTTTTTTCAAAACTTTTTTTATCGAAGAAAAAATCTTTAGCAATATTTATTTTAAAATTATTCTCAATAACAAAATCATGAAGTTCTTTAAACTTTAAAGCAATTCTTTGTTTATCTTGATGTTTGAAAATATGGTTTACATTTATACTAATTCCATTGTCAGAAAAAGATATAAAAGCATTATTTTTCTTATGAATTTTTATACCCACAATTGATCCTTGTAATTTTAAATCCTGACATTTTTTTATAAATTTATATAGTGACGGTATTAAATTTTCATTTTTTATTATTACTTGAATTTCATAAAAACTATTTGGTGGACATAATTTAATCTTTTTTAAATCTAGTCCTGAATCTTTTAATGGTGAGGTTAAATTTTTATAAGATTGAGTCTTTTTTTTATTAATTAAATGAGTAAAATAAAACAAAATATTCAAATACTTTATTAAATTTTTTCTAATACAAAATGAAAAAAGCAAACCTTTTAAATAAGTTGAAATATTATTTTCAAAAAATGGGACTCTTTTTAAAGTAACAGCATCAAGCTTTTTTTTTGATTTAAAAATAATACCTCGGCCAAAACTATCTTTAGTTGAGTGTATATCAACCCAACCATAAATATAATCATACATATTATTATTTTCGTAAAGTGACTTAATTAATTCTTTATAATTGCCACACATTGTACTTTCCGTTTCATAAAAATTACTAATCTTTTTCAACTTAATTCTTATTTTTGTAATTACACCTGTTAGACCCAATCCACCTATTGTTGCCAAAAAAAGGTTTTTATCCAACTCATCAGAGCATATAACAATTTCTTTATTTGGTAAGATAATCTCTAAATCTAGAATACTGTTTCCAAAATTACCAAATTTAAATGTATCCTTTCCATGAACGTCGTTAGCCACACAACCACCTATTGTAACATCTAGGTGACCAGGAATACTGTATAAGGACAAGTTATTGGAAGATAGTTTGTCTAAAATTTCATTAATTTTGTACGATGTACTAACAGTTAATATATTAGTCTCTTCATTCAGATCAAACGTCTTTTCAAATTTCTTTAAATTTATTATTATATTATTTGTATTTAAAATAGTGTCATACCAACTTAATGATGAACCAATACAAAGAATTTTTTTTTTATTAACTTTAGCATAATCTATAACTTCTAAAATTTCAGTTGTATTTAATGGGTAAAGAATTTTGGAAGTACCTAGATCAAGATTTGAATAATTTTGACCTGTATAATTATTTATATGCATCAATTTAAATTTTTTATAAACAAAAGTTTTTTTGGTGAGCCCTGATGGACTCGAACCATCGACCCATTCCTTAAAAGGGAATTGCTCTACCAACTGAGCTAAGGGCCCACATAGAAACTAATGAAGTTGAGATTAAAGTTTTATTTAATTTTAAAAAAAAACTTTTGGTGAAGTCTTCTTTAAAATTTTTAAATTTCTTTACACTTAAAAATTTAAACAATAAAAAAATATCAGAACTTAAATAATTTTTATTACCAAAAAAACATTTTTTATTCCATAACTTGGGCAATTGCAAATATTTAAATTACAACTTATCAATGTATTCATCGTGAAATTTATCAAATGTACCTTTTTTAATATTTTCTCTAATTGATGACATCAATTCCTGATAAAAGTTGATATTATGAAGAGTGAGCAGTGTTGAGCCTAATATTTCATTAGTATTAAAAAGATGATTCAAGTAATTTTTTGAATACTTGTTTAAACTTAAGTTTGAGCAATTGCCATCAAGTGGTTCGTTGTCATTTTTAAATCGATTATTTTTGATATTTAAACGTCCATTCCAAGTAAAAGCTAACCCAGTTCTACCTGATCTTGTTGGCATTACACAGTCAAACATATCAATACCTCTCTTAACTGCGCCCAAGATATCAGAAGGTGTTCCAACACCCATTAAATATCTAGGCTTATCCTCTGGCATTGCTTCTTTAATATCATCCAATACACTAAACATTTCATTTTGGGTTTCACCAACGGCTAAACCACCTATAGCATATCCATCAAAGTCAATTTTAGTTAGCGCATTTAGTGATTTGACTCTTAAATTTTTAAATAGACCACCCTGCACTATTCCAAATAAACCTTTATGGGGGTTTGAACCAAAAGCTACTTTAGATCTTTCTGCCCAATAAATAGATAGTTCCATTGATTTGTTAATAACATTGTAGTCAGTAGTTTTTTTGGGACATTCATCCATGATCATTACTATGTCTGAATCCAATCCTTTTTGAACTCTTATGCTTTCCTCGGGACTTAATACAAATTTCTTACCGTCAACATGTGAATTAAAAATTGCTCCTTTTTCTCGGTCTACTTTGTTTAATTTTGAAAGAGACATAACTTGAAACCCACCCGAATCCGTAAGTATTGGAAGTTTACAATTCATAAACTTATGAAGACCTCCTGCTGAAATTATTCTATCTACACCAGGTCTAATCATTAGATGATATGTGTTTGATAATATTATTTCAGAACCAGTTTTAATAATATCATCAATTAAACAAGCTTTAACAGTAGCTTGAGTACCGACAGGCATAAAAGCTGGTGTTTGAATATCACCTCTGTGAGTTTCAATTAACCCAGCTCTTGCAAATTTATCATTTTTAATGACATTAAATTTGAAATTTTTTAATGCCATAAATGTTTATGGATCTTATCTAAAGCTAATAATTTTATCTGGGTCAGAAACAGATCCATTATCATTTGAATCACCTTTTTTAATCTTATCAACTAAATCCATACCTTCAATAACTTTTCCAAATACTGTGTATTGTCTATCAAGAAATGAAGATTCTTTAAAACAGATAAAAAACTGACTATTAGCACTATTTGGATCCTGTGATCTTGCCATAGACAAAGTTCCTCTTTCATGAGGCAGATCACTAAATTCTTCCTTAAGATCAGGTAAATCAGATCCACCCATTCCAGCTCTATTTAGGTCGAATTCATCATTTGAAGAATTGCCAAATTTAACATCACCAGTTTGTGCCATGAACCCATCGATTACTCTGTGAAATACAACACCATCGTATTTACCTTCTTGGGCAAGTTCCTTAATCCTATTAACATGATTGGGTGCTACTTTATCAAAAAGTTCAATTTTTATGTCCCCATCTTTAAGTTTTAAAATCATTATATTCTCCTCTGCTATTATATTGTTGGTTAGTATAAAAAATAAAATTAAAAATTTTGTTATAAATTTATTCATATTTTTCTTTTAAAGACTTTATTGTGCTTTTTGTAGTAAATTTTTTAATATCTCCTTTTAATCTGACTATTTCTTTTACAAATCTTGATGAGATAATTTGATTCTCAACATCTGACATTAAAAAAATTGTTTCTATATTATTGCTCAATTTTCTATTCATTCCTGCTAATTGAAACTCGTATTCAAAGTCAGATACAGCTCTTAAACCTCTTAAAATAATATTCGACTTATATTTTTTACATAAATCAGTTGTTAAAGATGTAAATGAAATAATTTCAATTTTTTTCTTATCAAACTTTAAATCATAAAAAAGTGCTTTTTTAATTATTTCAACTCTTTCTACTGAGTTAAAAAGATAACGCTTATTAGTCCCCTCAGATGCAGCAACAACAACTTTATCAAAAAGTTTTAAGGCTTTTTTAATGACATCAATATGACCAAATGTAATTGGATCAAATGTACCGGGATATACTGCTACTTTTTTCATCAAGCCAAGTTATCATCAATTTTTATAGCCGAAACTACTTTTTCATCACCAGATAGTTTGATAATCCTTACGCCTTGGGTATTTCTTCCAGCAGATCTAATTTCTTTAACAGCAACTCTTATCACTCTGCCTTTGTTTGTAGATATCATTACTTCATCAGGTTCATACACCGGGAATGAAGAACATATACTGCCATTTCTTGGAGAATTAATTATACCAATGATACCCTTACCACCTCTATTAGTTACTCTATAATCAAAATTAGAAGTTTTCTTTCCATAACCATTTTCTGTAATGGATAATACAAACCTTTCTTTTGTTGCTAAATCACTTTTTGTATCTTTAGTATTTTTTTTACCCTTTTCCTGATTTATAATAGATAATGATACTATTTCATCATTGGGGGCTAGCTCGATACCTTTAATACCTTTTGAGGATCTTCCTTTAAATACTCTAAGTTTTTTTGATTCAAATCTGATGCATTTTCCATTTTTAGTGCTTAACATTATGTCTTGATCATCTTTACAAATTTCAACTCCAACAATTTTATCATTAGGGTCTAGTTTCATTGCAATTTTTCCTGCTGAATTGATTGATGAAAAATCCTCAAGATTATTTTTTCTCACTTTTCCTTTAGCTGTAGCAAATACAATTTGTAAATTCTTCCAATCATTTTGGTCTTCAGGAAAAGGCATTATAGAACTGATAGATTGATGATTTTTTAAAGGTAAAATATTGAATAAAGATTTACCTTTTGATGTGGTTGATCCTTCAGGTATTTTCCAAGCTTTAATCTTATAAACAAGGCCTTCTGTTGAAAAGAAAAGTACAGAAGTATGAGTGTTTACAGATAATGTCTGTACCACTGAATCTTCATCTCTTGTTGTGATACCAGATTTACCTTTTCCACCTCTTTTTTGTTGTTTTAAATTACTTAAGGCACCTCTCTTAATATATCCTTGAAAAGTGACAGTAATGATGACGGATTCTTTTTGAATAGTTTCTTCGATATCATAATTTAATATTGCATCAATAATTTTAGTTCTTCTTGGTACTGCAAATTTTTCTTTAATGGTTTTTAACTCTTCACTAATGACTTTTAAAAGTTCTTTTTTTGAATTAATAATTTTTTTATATCCTTTAATTAAGTCAGCTAATTTCTTTATTTCAACTTCTATTTCATTAATACCTAGTGCGGTTAATTTTTGAAGTCTAAGTTCTAAAATAGCTACAACTTGCGGATCTGATAGTGAGTATAAATTTTTACTCTTTTTATCCTCTACTAATGAAATTAATTTTAAAGATTTGTTAATTTTCCACTTAGTTCCTAATAAAGTCTTTTTTGCATCATCTGGTGTTTTTGACGATCTAATAATTTTTATAATTTTATCTAAATTTTCAACTGATACGGAAAGGCCAATCAATATATGAGCTCTATCTTCGGCTTTCTTAAGATCAAACTTAGTTTTTTTAATTACAACATCTTCACGAAATATTAAAAAATTAGTTAAGAAATCTTTTAAGTTACAAATTTTGGGTTTCCCATCAACAATTGCAAGTGTATTAAAACCAAATGAACTTTCTATAGATGTGTTTTTATAAAGTTGTCTTTTAATAGTTTCGGGCTCAACACCATTTCTTAAATCAATGGCGACTCTAATGCCTTCTCTATTTGACTCATCTCTTATGTCCTTAATGCCTTCTATTTTTTTCTCTCTTACTAATTGAGCAATTCTCTCGTTTAAAACTGATTTATTTACTTGGTATGGTACTGAAGTTATAACGAGTCTTTCTCTACCATTTTTTTGATTTTCGACACTGATTTCACCCCTAATCTTAAAAGAGCCTCTGCCCACATTATATCCTGCTTTAATAATATCTTTTCCAATAATGACTCCACCCGTTGGAAAATCAGGACCTGGTATGTGTTTCATTAGTTCTTTGATCTTAAGATCTTTATTTTCAATCAAAGCTAAGGTTCCATCTATAATTTCACCTAAATTATGTGGAGGAATACTTGTTGCCATTCCAACAGCGATACCACCAGCACCATTTACCAGTAAGTTAGGATATTGTGCAGGCAAAACAGTGGGTTCTTTTTCTGTTTCATCGTAGTTACTTTTGTATGTAACTGTATTTTTTTCAATATCATCAATTAAGTATTGAGAAACTTTTGCAAGTCTTGTTTCGGTGTACCTCATGGCTGCAGCAGGATCTCCATCTATAGATCCAAAATTACCCTGACCTTGAACTAAAGGTAGGCTCATTGAAAAATCTTGAACCATTCTAACAAGTGCATCATAAACAGATTGGTCGCCATGTGGATGATATTTACCAATAACATCACCAACTATCCTTGCAGATTTTCTAAATTGTTTTGACCAATCGTAACCACCTTTATACATGGCAAATAATATTCTTCTATGAACAGGTTTTAATCCATCTCTTACGTCAGGAAGTGCCCTACTAACAATTACACTCATAGCATAAGATAAATAAGACGCACTCATCTCATCATGCATTGAAATGAGTTTTATATTTTTATCCTTGGGAATTTCTGTATCTTTCATAGAAACTAGAATGGAATTTCGTCATCCATATCATTTGAAGTTTGAGGACTATCTTCAATATTATTTACAGGTGCTTGAGTGTTATCATTTTGAATGCCACCACCACCTGTGTTACCGCCACCTAGCATTGTAAGTGAGGAATTATATCCCTGTATTACAATTTCAGTCGAGTATTTATCTTGGCCAGACTGTTCATCTTTCCATTTTCTGGTAGTTATTTGCCCCTCAACGTAAACTTGTGCTCCTTTTTTCAAATATTGCTGAACAACACTGACTAACCCTTCGTTAAATACAACTACTCGGTGCCATTCTGTCTTTTCTTTTTTTTCACCAGTTGATTTATCTTTCCAAGATTGGCTAGTAGCTAAACTTAAGGTAGCAAGACTTTTGCCATTCGACATTTGTTTGATTTCAGGATCTGCGCCTAAACGTCCAATTAATAATACTTTATTTAAACTTCCAGCCATAATAATTATATCTCTTAATTTATTTAATTAATTTTATATCACAATATAAACTCATTATTAATTTTATTAATTTAAAGCAACTAAAATTATGATAAAAAAGATAGTTATTAAGGGTGCAAAAGAGCATAACTTAAAGAATGTTTCAGTTGAAATTCCTAAAGATCAATTTGTTGTAATAACTGGCTTATCTGGTTCAGGAAAATCCTCATTAGCATTTGACACTGTCTACGCTGAAGGACAAAGAAGATATGTTGAAAGTTTATCAGCTTATGCTCGTCAATTTTTGGATAAAATGAAAAAACCAAATGTTGATCTTATTGAAGGATTGAGCCCCGCAATAGCAATAGAACAAAAAAATACTTCTAAGAACCCAAGGTCAACTGTTGCAACAGTTACAGAAATTTATGATTACATGAGAGTGCTTTACGCTAGAGCTGGTGTACCCTACTCACCATTCACAGGAAAACCAATAACATCACAAACAATAACTCAAATCGTTGATTTAATAAAAAAATTACCAAAAAAATCTACAATTTATATTTTTGCTCCTGTGGTTAGAGGTCGTAAAGGTGAGTATAGAAAAGATATTTTAAGCTATAAAAGAAGAGGTTTTAGAAAAATTAAAATTGATGAAGTTATATACGAAATAGACAATGCACCTAATTTAGATAAAAAACTCAAGCATGATATATCTGTTTTAGTTGATAGAATTGTTTTGAATTCCAATCTTGGTAATAGACTTGCTGAAAGTATTGAGACAGCT
>Ga0209383_1001295_pt1 | contig 15722 bp, 16 predicted proteins | sample CoawatmetaG02DNA_FD_187510 | JGI IMG/M metagenome (GOLD analysis project Ga0209383, IMG submission 187510) | Marine microbial communities from the West Antarctic Peninsula - Coastal water metaG029-DNA (SPAdes) (version 2) | ecosystem: Environmental > Aquatic > Marine > Coastal ... | reverse complement strand
ACCCAGACTCTCAGTTCGTTGCTATGCCTTCAACTATTACACCTGCTGGTATTGAATTAAACCCAACAACAGAACCTATTGAAGAACCAAAAAAAACTGAAGAGGTTCTCAACCAGTAAAAAATCTTTAAGCATACTGGCCTGCCACATAGCCAGAAGACCAAGCCCATTGAAAATTATAACCACCTAAATGGCCAGTAACATCTACCACTTCTCCAATAAAAAATAATCCAGGGTGCTTATTGGACATCATTGTTTTAGACGAAATTTCTTCAGTATCAATACCCCCCAGGGTAACTTCGGCAGTTCTATAACCTTCGGTTCCTGTAGGGTTTATCGCCCAAGCATTTATAGAATTACTCAAACTGGTTAATACTTTGTTAGATAATTCACATATATTTCCATTCACGTTATTTTCATTACAAATTATATGAGCTAATCGTTTAGGAAGAATTTCAGAAACTATAATACTTATATCTTGTTTAGGATTAGAGATCTTTCTATCATTTAGATATCTATCCACATCTAGTTTCGGTGATAAGTTGACTTTGATATCATCTCCCAATTTCCAATAAGAAGAGATTTGTAATATGGAGGGACCGCTCAAACCTCTATGAGTAAACAACATTCCTTCCTCAAAAAAAATCTTTTTAAATGAAACAACTGCTTCAACGGATAACCCTGTAAGCTCTTTACATATTGCCAATATTTTTTCACTAAAAGTTAGAGGAACTAATGCTGGTAATGTTTCAATAACTTTTAAATTAAATTTTTGAGCAATATCATAACCAAATTTACTTGCTCCAATTTTTGGAATAGATAAACCACCTGTAGCTATAATTAATGATTCACAAAAATATTTATTACCTCCAACAACTATAAAATATTTATCATCTTGTTTGTCTATATCATCAATAGTTGTATCTTTTTTTAAAACTACATTTGCCATCTCACACTCTAAGAGTAACATATCTATAATTTGTTGAGCACTTTCATCACAAAAAAGTTGTCCTAATTTTTTTTCATGAAATTTAATATTATGTTTCTTTATTAAATCTATGAAATTATTTTGTGTGTATTGTTTTAAAGCTGATATTACAAATTTTGGATTGTTTGAAATAAACTTACTGGGGTGTGTATGTATGTTTGTAAAATTACATCTTCCACCACCTGATATTCTAATTTTTTCTCCTATCTTTTTTGCATGATCAACTAAAAGTACTTTTCTTCCACGTTTACCAGCTACTATAGCACTCATCATGCCAGCAGCACCTGCACCTACTACAATAACGTCAAATTTTTCTGTCATGTATTATTAATAAAGTTTAATAATGTGGAGGTTTTTTATCAATCATAACCATACCTGCTTCATCACTGTTCTCTAATTCGTTAATTCTTTTTTCAAGATTTGAAACTTGTTTTTTTAAAACTGATATTTCTTTTTGTTGAGAATACAGTTCATCACTAATTTGAGATATTTCATTTTGAAGAAAGCTGCTCTGTTCTTCTAATTTTTTGACTAAATCTTCCATATAACAACAACTTAAAAGAGTTTCAAAATAAATCAAATAGTCAATTATGAAAATTTTTGTTAAGGTTAATTCATTAGATAATAAAAAATTATGCCTTCATTTGATGTAATCAGTAAAGTTAGTTACCAAGAATTTGATAACGCTCTTGCAAACTGCCTAAGAGAAATTGGTAATCGATTTGATTTTAAAGGACTTGATATTTCAATTGAAAGAAAAGATAAGATTATCACCACATTAGCACCCGATGAATTAAAGTTAAAACAAATAAATGAATTATTACAAGTTCATCTTATACGGCGAAAAGTAGATCCAAGAGTATTAGCAATTAAAAACTCAAAAAATGCTGCTGGTTCATCTATCAGACAAGTTAGTGAACTCGAAGAAGGTATTAGTCAAGAAAATGCAAAAAAAATTATTGCTGAAATAAAAAAACTAAAACTTAAAATTCAGATTAAAATTCAAGGAGAAGAGTTACGAGCTGAAGGAAAAAAAAGAGATGACCTTCAAGAAGCAATGTCAGCAATAAGTGCTATTGATATTGGTCTCCCGATAGAATTTGTAAACTTTAGAGATTAAATTTAGTTTAATGACCAAAGAAAAAGCAAGTGACTGTGGAAAATGATACAGGAAGCTGGTGATTATTTATAGAATTAACCAATTATTCTTACTCACATTAAATAGAAAAAATAAAATTAAAGTTATAAAAGATTTTTGATTAGGCTAAGATAAAAGGTGTTATATGTAATCAATGTTAAGTTTTAAAATATATAAAAAAATTAAGTTATTATATTTTGTTTAAATGCCTAAGCTATTTAAATATATTCTATTTTTTATTATTTTTTTATTAATCCCATCCACTGTTAGATTCGATACTTTTATTCAAAAGAAACCATTTGATATAAATTTATTTTTCAAAATACAACAAACCAATCCTGAATATGTTTTTATTGGAAACTCAATGCTTAATACCAGAATTGATATTGAGCACTTAAATAAATTAAGTAATAAAAAAAGTTTTATGTTTGATTTTAGTGGGTCACTATCTGCAGAGTGGTATTTGATGGTCAAAAATTTTGTACTAAAATTAGAAAAAAAACCCAAAATAATATTTATTTTTTTTAGAGATCAAAACTTAACTTTTGCTGATTCAAATTATGAAATAAACAAACTAATGAGGCAAACTCTCTGGCACAAAAAAAAAAAAGAATATAAATTAGAAGAAATAATTTTTTCCAATAGAGATCTTGAAGTAGAAATTAAAACTTATTTAGAAAAGATATATCCAATAATACAGTTTAGAGGTAAAATTGATGATGAATTATCAATTTTTTTATTAGAATTAGTAAATAAAATTTTTGGTGTTGGATTAAAAAGAGATGTTATCAACCAAAGGTTTGATTTTAACAACTTAATAATTGATAAAAATACTAATAATGACAATGATAAGGGTAAGACTCTAATTACAAAAAAAAAAGATTTTGATGATGAAGTCAATTTATCTTTCTTGCCCGAAATTATACAAATTGCTAAAAATCTAGAAATTCAAATAAACCTTATCAGAGTTCAAGATACAGCTCCCGCGCTTCCTTATTACAAAAAACATAATGCTGGAGAGAAAATTTATTTAAATAAATTAAGTAAATACTGCAGTGAAATAGACGTATGTAATCTGATTGATTTTACAGGCCATCCATTAATTACCACTGAGATGTACAGTTACAAAAGCCATATTAAGAAAAATTATATGAAAAAATATACAGAAATATTTTTCAATGAACTTTTATTAAAAAATTTATTATAAGGACGGATTAAATGTTATTTCAAAGCCTTGATTATGGTTTTTTCTTTATTGCAATATTTATTGTGTATTGGTCTAGTAATCATAGATTACAAAATATAATATTGCTTCTTGGCAGTTATTTTTTTTATAGCTATATTCATCCTTGGTTTTTTGGTCTTATCTTTTTTCAATCTCTAGTTTCCTTCCAGATAGCAAAATTAATTCCCCTAGTAAGGTTTAATAAACGAATACTTCCATTTATTGCAATAATAATAAATTTATCAGTTCTTGCATATTTCAAATATTACAATTTTTTTGTAGAAAATGTAATAAATTTACTCCTAAAATTGGATATTAACACATCTTTTGAAACACTAAAAATACTTCTTCCTGTAGGAATCTCTTTTTATACTTTTCAAAATATTTCTTACATAATTGATGTTTATAAAAAAAAAATAAAACCTTGTGAGAATGGTATAAATTATTTTGTTTTTGTTTCATTTTTTCCACAACTTGTAGCTGGACCAATTGAGAGAGCATCAAATTTATTACCACAGATTGAGAAGAAAAGAACATTATCCACACCATTGTTTATAGATGGTGTTTTTTTAATTTCATGGGGATTATTCAAAAAATTAGTCATAGCTGATAATGTTGCAATGATTTGTAACAAAACTTATTTACTAGCTAATCCAGATATTTACTTGATTACTGTTGGAACTCTAGCATTTACCATTCAAATACTTGCTGATTTTTCAGCCTATACAGATATTGCCAGAGGTTCAGCTAAATTATTAGGTTTTAATTTAATTAAAAATTTTAACAATCCCTACTTTTCTAAAAGTCCATCTGAGTTTTGGCAAAGATGGCATATTTCTCTTTCTACCTGGGTTAGAGATTATGTTTATATTCCATTGGGTGGCTCACATTGCTCTAAGACAAGATGGATAATTAATATATTTTTTACTTTTTTTTTAATGGGTTTGTGGCATGGAGCAAGTATAAATTTTGTTGTATGGGGATTATATCATGCATTGCTATCTGTAATATATAAAATTTTTAATAACATTATTCCATTCAAAATTAAAAATATAAAATATACTTCATTATTAACTATTCCAATTTTCTTTTTTTTAACAAATATAGGATGGATAATTTTTAGAGAACAAAATCTAAATTCTGTAATTAAATATTTTAATTTATTTACTGTTCAATCAACTTCTGTTGATTTTAATATTTCTTTATATTTATTTGTTATGTTGTTTTTTTACTCATTACCCATGATCGTTACATCAACTTACTTATTTATTACTGAAAATATGATAAGAAAGGTTCAGACTAATCAAAATATAAAATTATTAACAAAAATATTTGGAGCAATAATTTTATTTTTTGGAATACTAACTCTTAAAAGCAGTACAGCGATTGACTTCTTATACTTTCAGTTTTAATATTATGAAAAAATTTTCATATCTTGTAATAATTGTTAATATAATTTTTTTTATTAATTTTAAATCTTATGCATCAGAAAATGAAATAATAAAGACTAATGAAGCTAATTTAAATTATCTATTCCCAATTGAGACCATGGTATTTATCAAAGGGGATTGTTTTGAAATGGGTGATCATTTTAATGATGGTTATTATAACGAAATCAAAAAAAAAGCTTGTGTTGATGATTACTATATTGGGAATCATGAAATAACACAGGAACAATGGGTTGCTCTAATGGGGTACAATCCCTCTAAAAACAAAGAATGTGGCTTAAAATGTCCTGTTGAAAATGTTTCATGGAACGAAATTCAGCAATTTATAAAAAAGCTCAATAACAAAGTTAAAAATAAATATAGATTACCTACTGAGGCAGAATGGGAATTTGCTGCAAGAGAAAGAGGTAAAAAGGTTCGCTTTGGTAATGGTAAAAATATTTTATCTTATGAAGATGCTAATTTTGATTCTATTGATAGATTTGCTGAAGAATATTCACGATCCAAAAGCCAATCAAATAATAAAACATTGCCAGTAAAGAAATATTTACCTAATAAATTAGGAATTTATAATTTTGTTGGAAATGTATCTGAGTGGACTGATGATTGGTATTTTGATAAATCATTTGAAAATTATTTAAAAAAAAATTCTATATATCCAAATTTTGGAAAATTTAAAATTATTAAGGGAGGGTCATTTTACCAACCACCTATTGCAGTTAGAAATTCATATAAAAAATTCTCAAAACCTGATTCTAAAAGCTTACAGGTAGGATTTAGATTGATTATACCAGTTAAGGATAAAACTTATGAAAACAAAATTTTCCACTTAAAAGTTAATATTGTTAACATGATTCTAGAAAATCATCTTTCCAAAGGTTATATAAGCAATGAATCTATAAGTAATATAAAAGTAGAAGAAATAAACGCATTTTTATATCCAAATTTTGAAATAACAAAAAATGATTTACTTAATTATATGGTAATGACTTCTTCAGAAAAATCTAAAAAAGGTGAAGCCATCTTTTTTTCTTATAAAGCTTTTATCTTAGCTATAAAAAAAAATGATATTTTTTTTGTTGAAAAATATATAAAATTAGGAATTGATATAAATTTGAAAGAAACTGACACTGACTTAACACCTTTACATTTTGCAGTTATGGAAAACAAAAATGAAATAGCTAAGATCTTAATTAATAATGGATCCAATATTAATACATATAACAATAAGGGTCAGACTCCATTAAGTGCAGCTAGTCAACATGGAAATTTATCTATTGTTAAACTATTATTAAAAAATAACGCTAAAACTAATATTAAGATGGCTGATGGCAGAATAGCTATATTTGGAGCAGTTGAAAATAAACATTTTGAGATTGTTAAAATGCTTGTACAAGCTGGCTCTCCAATTAAATGGACGGATAAAAATGGATTCACTTTATTGGACTTAGCTATCAAAAATAATCAAATTGAAATGATCAATTTTTTAAAATTAAAAAGTTTGAAAAAGTGAACAAAGAAAACACCAGTAAACTATGAAAAATGATACAGGAAGCTGGCGATTATTTACTGGGTTAGTCCAACAACTTGGATGACCTTGAATGACCTTGGTTCACAGTAGTTATGGGGACCATTTACAATTCATAAAAAATAAGTCACTTAGAGATTCAATAAAATGTCTCTTAAACTAACTAACAAACTAGCAACAAGAGAGATAAATCAGTGTTTGATGATAAATGAATAAAGAAAACGCAAGTAAACTTTGAAAAATCATTACTTTGTTCCATTCATAGTTATTTTCTTTTCTTTATGTTGTCAAAACTCTGATTCATAGTTATCAAAACTTTTTCTATTATTCTTTTTTCATCTTTATTTAGTACTCTAAGCGGTAACCTTGGTGGACCTGCTGGCATTCCCTGAATTTCCATACAAAATTTTATTGACTGTACAAATTTACCTCCATTTTCTAATAAATCTAATATAGGAAGAATAATTAACATAATTTCTTTTCCTAAAATAAAATCTTTTTTTAAAACGCAGGCTTCATAAAGAGCAATATGTATTTCAGGTGCGAAGTTAGACCCTCCACAAACCCAAGATCTAGCTCCCCAAGCAAAGAATTCGAGAGCTTGATCATCAGCTCCACATGAAATCTGAATCTGTGGAAACTCCTGAGCTAATAGGTGAAGCTTTGAGGGACTTCCTGAACTTTCTTTTATAGCAAAAAAGTTTTTACTTTTTGAAACTATCTCTAAATATTCTTTTCCCATTTCAGATCCCGTTTTTCCTGGAAAATTGTAAAGTAATATTGGCATGTCTACAGATCTATCAATCGATAAGGCATGATTAGCATTTTCTTTTTGTGTTGGTTGTGAGTATGGAGGACTAGCAATAAGTATAGCATCATATTGTAAATCTTTTGAAGCTTTAGCTAAAAATATACAATCTTCAGTTCTCAAAGATCCAACACCTGCAACTAATGGAATTTTGTCTTTTACAATTTTTTTTGCAAATTTTAATATCTCAATTCTTTCAGATATAGACTGGGCATAATATTCTCCTGTAGTACCTCCAATAATAATTCCATGAACTTTACTACGAATTAGATGATTTAAAGTTTTTTCTAAATTATTAAAATCTATTTTAAAATCTTCTTTGTAAGGCGTAACAATAGGTGTAAATATTCCATCAAAATTCATACTATTAACTCACCTCCCCTATTGGATCCCCTAAAACTTCATAATTAGGTTCAACTCCAAGACCAGGTAAATCTGAAGCATACATAAATCCATCTTTTATTACTGGTCCTCCTTTTGCTATTTCAACATTTGTGTATTCATGAAAAGCAGATGATTGAAAATGATAAGCTTTAGGAGTGGAATGAGCTAAGTGTGCAATAGCTGAAGTTGCTATTTCTCCTCCCCAAGCATCTTCGATAGTCATATGAACACCAAGAGTGACACATAAATCTCTAAATTGTTTTGCTTTAGTTAAACCTCCAATTCTATTTATTTTCAAATTAACAACATCCATAGCATTGTCATTATAACCTCTTATAAGCATATTAATGCTATCCATACATTCATCTAAAATAAAAGGATGGTTAGTATGTTTTCTAATGGAAAAACATTCTTCATAGCTTGTACAAGGTTGTTCCAAATATATTCCTATATCTCTTACAGCACTAACCACCCTCATAGCTTCGTGTTGCAACCATCCACAATTAGCATCAGCATTTAAAATGTTTCCCTTGTTAAGTTTTTCTGAAACTTTAATAATTCTTTCAATATCTTCGTCAACGTCAGCTCCAACTTTCATTTGAAATTGCTTGAAACCTTGTTTTTGATAATCAACTATGTTTTTAACCATTTCATCTGGCTCTCTTCTACTAACAACTTTAAAAAGCTTTACACCTTTATTTAACATGCCTCCTAAAAGCTTATAAACTGGATATGAAGTTTTTTTTCCTAAAATATCCCAACAAGCCATATCAATAGCTGATTTCGCATATGGATGTCCCTTGAGCGACTCATCCATTATCATATTAATCACATTAATATCTGTTGGGTCTAAGCCAATTAATTTTTCTGAAATTTTTGCAATTCCAACTCTAGCACCTTCTGCAAATGCGGGTAAATAAGAAGGCCCAAGTGGACAAGTTTCGCCAACACCAATAATTCCACTATCAGTTTCGATTGTTATAACTGTACTATCAAAAGAAGCAAATGATTGCTTAGCCCAACTATAACTTCCTTCTTTCATAGGAAGATCTACCTTAAATATTTTTATTTTTTTTATTTTCATAATTTTACCTTTTTTATTATTTTAAAGAATTTTACTTAAAAATTCTTTTGTTCTTATTTGTTTAGGATTAGATATTAGATCTTTAGCTGATCCTATTTCGTGAATTTTACCCTCATGAAAAAAAGCAACTCTGTTGGCTACTTCTCTTGCAAAAGGTATTTCGTGAGTTACCACAATCATAGTCATGCCTTCGTCAGCAAGCATTCTTAGAGTATCTAAAACTTCTCCTACAAGTTCTGGGTCTAAAGCAGAAGTTATCTCATCTAATAAAAGATAGCTTGGAGACATGGCAAGAGCTCTTGCTATAGCTAATCTTTGTTGCTGACCTCCTGATAATTCAGAAGGATAATGTTTTAATTTATCTTTTAAGCCAACTTTAATTAAATGTTCTTCCGCTAGCTCATTACTTTCTTTTTTTGACATTTTTAAGACTAATTTTAAAGCTAAACTAACGTTATTTACAGCGGTTAGATGAGGAAATGTATTAAATTGTTGAAAGACTATCCCTAATTTTTTTCTTAATTCATTTTGATTTGTATTTTGATCATGAACGCTAATTTCATCCACTAAAACCTCTCCTTTATTTATTCCTTCCAATGCGTTGACACATAAGAGTAAAGTTGACTTTCCAGAACCACTGGCTCCAACTAAACAAACAACTTCACCTTTGTTAACTTCCATATCAATTCCATTCAAAACTTTTAAATCACCATAAGATTTGTGAACATCTTTGATTTTAATCATTTATGTTTTCTCCTATTTCTATTCTTTGTTTAATCATCTTAATTCCATCGATTTGATATAATTTTTTTCTTCATATTTTTCTGCTAAGTAAGTTAGAAAATAGCACATAACATAATAAAAAACACCCGCTCCTAAAAGGATAAGTAGTGGCTCATGAACTCTATTAATTATTATTTGAGAAGACCTTAATAATTCTGGAGGAGTTGCTCCCATTACTGCTATTAAAGATGTGTCTTTCATTAAGCCCAACATAAGTCCGGTCCATGAAGGAAAAATATTTTTAAAACCAATAGGAATAACTATAAAAATAAAATCTTGAAGATAAGTCATCCCTAAACCTCTTGATGAATTTCTGGTTACCTTTGGTACAGAATTTATACCAGCTAAAATAACTTCAGCGACATAACCTGAAATATAGACTGATAAAGTTAAAATTCCTGATAGAAAAGGATCCATAGGATAACCAGCAATAGCCATAAAACTATTAAATAAAACAAATTGCAGTATAAGAGGAACAGATCTTATAATGTCTATATATATCCCTAATATATAAAAAATAATTCTACTATTTGATGATCTTGCCCACCCTATCAAAGAACCAATAAATGTTCCTAATATTCCTGAAGATATAGTTAAAGCAAAGGTGATTAGAGCTCCTTGGCACATAAACAACAAATCATTGAATGTAAAACTATAATTCATATCCTTAAATACTTTTTAGCTATAAAGCCTGAGCTTAATAATATTGACTTAGAAATAAAGATATAAATAAGAGCTGCTATAAAATAAAATTCAAAAGGCCTAAATGTTTGAGATTGAAGAAAAGTCGTCATACCAGTTAATTCTTGAAGACCAATAATTATACCAAGGGAAGTTCCCATCATTGCCCAAATAAATTGATTAGTCATTGGGAGAAAAACTGTTTTTAAAACTTGAGGATAAATAACATACATATAAGTTTGAAAATTATTAAGACCTAGGCCTTTTGCGGCTTGATTTTGATTTTTTGAAATTGATGCAAAACCTCCTCTTAAAATTTCCGTCATGTAACCTGCATTATTAAATGCAATAGCCCCTAACACAGCAACATAAGAAGATATGTGTATTCCAAATGAACCTAGGCCAAAATAAGCCATATAAATTTGTAAAAGAGCAGGAGTATTTCTTGCAATTGAAATCCAAGTTTTGGTAAAATTTCTTAAAAAACTATTATCACTTTTTTGCCAAACTACTAATATGGAAGCTATTAAAAGACCGATAATAGAACTGAGAATAGTTAATTCTAAAGTAAGAATAGCTCCCTCTAGAAGATCCGGTAACCTTTTCCAAACAACGCGCCATTGAAATGTATAATCTAACATAAAATTTAATACTTAGGGGTCTAGACTCACTTAGGGGGCAGAGCCCCCCTAAGTTTGTTTAATGAAATTAATATCCGTGTGTGCCTGGGAATGACATACTTGGAGCAGGATAACCAAACCACTCTTTATAAAGCTCGTCTGTTCTACCATTCTTCCATTGGTGCCATACAAATAAATTAACCCAATTTAATAGACCATGATGAGATCTGTTAACCATCAATCCTGTCCAATCTGAAGGTGCTGTTGTAACGCTGCAACAAACTTTCATTATACCTTTTCCAGCTCCTTTTGCATATTCACCGAAAATAGCATTCGATTCAATAATAGCATCGACCTTACCTTGCTTAAGAGCTAAAAATTGCTCAGCATTAGAATTGTATGAGATAACTTTATTGCCTCGGCTTTTTAATTCATCTAATACGGCTGCTTCTCCAGAAGTACTTCTTACTGTACCTACTTTTTTATTCTTTAGATCTTCATAAGAATTAATTGAACTATCAACTGATACCGCAACTCCTAGATCCCAAATTTGATATGGGATTGAAAAAGCTACTGACTTTGCTCTTTCAAGACTAGCTGTTGCTGAAGCTACTCCGACGTCAACTCTTCCTGATAGGATTGCAGGAATACGGTCAGGCCCAGGTGTTTCAACAAAAACTGGATCAACCCCTAAAGCTGCTGCCATATCTTTACAAAACTCAACATCATACCCAATAGGTTTGTTATTATTATCCCGCATTCCAACTGGGGGAACATCTAACATAACACCACATTTTAATTTACCAGATGCTATTATATCATCTAGTTTATCCGCTTTGGCCCCTACAATTGCAAAAATTAATATTGCAAAAGTTAAGGTCAAAAACTTAGTCGTTAATTTAAGTATATGCATATTAAATTATCCTTTCTGTTTAATTTTAATATATTTAAGAGAAATACTAGTATTTATATAGTAACCATTAAACAAAATTTTAGCAAAATATGTAAATAAAACAATATAGTTTACTTATCTTAAACTTTAGTTTAATTTAGTTAAACTTAACAATGAAATTATTAAAATCCCTTACACGAGGTCTGAAAGTAATCGAACTTCTCTCAGAAAGTTTATTACCTGTCCGTCTGATTGATATTTCTAAGAATTTAGGAAGTAAGAAGTCTAATACTTCTCATATTCTTAAATCATTAATGGCCGCTGGTTATGTAAATCAAGACTCTTACAGACGTTATTATTTAAATAATAAACTTACAACTTATGAGCAAAGTCATTCAATAGACAGTGTTGTTAGATGGAAAGAAAAATTTCAACCTATATTAAAAGAGTTAACACTCAAAACTGGGGAGTGCACTTATCTGGCAGTTAGGGCAGATAATAGAGTATGGTATATTGATAAATTTGATTCACGTCATTCTCTTAAAGTAGATCATCCAATTGGCAACTTAGCTCCACTACATTGTACTGCTCTTGGCAAAACTTTTCTTGCATTTGAAAATATTAAAATTGCTGATGAACTAACAAAATATACAAGTAAAACCATCACTACTAAAAAAAATCTTTTGAAAGAAATTTCAAGGATACGATCTGAAGGGTTTGCCCGAGATGACGAAGAGTACGCCGAAGGAATTCGCTGTGTAGCTAGACCTATACATGATAAAAACTTTCATATAGTTGCAGCTGTTGGTATTTCGGCACCAACTATAAGATTTGGTAATAAACAATTTGATAAATTTGGAGCATTAATTAAAGAATTAATTATCTAAATGATAATGAAATAGATATTAATCTGGGTTAGACTAGCAACATACTAGCAACAAAAGAGATAAAGCAGAGTATTAAGTAAGATGACGCCAATAAACGCAAGTAAACTATGGAAAATGATACAGGAAGCTGGTGATTATTTACTAGGTCAGTTACCTAGCCATCCAAATCACCCTAAAGGAAGAAACCCCTACGCTCATGTTGCTCTATGTGTCAAAGAGAAGTTTGGTAACTCTTATAAAGATATTCCTGATGATAAGTTTCAAGAAGTTGTTGATTACATTGAACATTTGAAGAGCAACCCAAGTTAAGCAAGAGAACATTTTGTTCCAACTCGGAAATGTTGACAGTTTGTTGACAGTTTCGTTATTAGAATTGCTTAATGTTTACACCAAGTCTATTTTAATAACTAAGTAAGCATAAGGGTTTTAGGCTGTTAGGGGGTGTCGAGAGTCAGGTGTTATTTTACTATTACTCTCTGTGCCAAAGAGAAGTTTGAGAACTCTTATAAGGATATAGAAGACGAGAAATTTGATGAAGTTGTTAAATATATTGAATTTTTAAAACAGAATCCTAATTAGATTTTTCTAAAGTTTCTAATAATTGATCCACATCACTATCTTGAGTGTTCCAAGCAGCAACTAATCTTGCAGCTTTACCATCTAGTTCATCTTCATTCATCTTGTATCCTTCAGAATTTAAGTGCTCAATCATATTTCTTGGAAATTTTGCAAAAACTTCGTTAGCTTCTGTTGGATATGTAAGTTTAATACTATTATGTTTTGCTAATCCTTCACTTAATTTTTTACCCATTTTATTTGCATGTCTTGCATTTCTTAGCCAGACATCATTAGATATGTATGCATCAAGCTGAGCAGATACAAAACGCATCTTAGATAATAAATGACCTGCTCTTTTCATTAAAAAAGCAATATTACCCACTAAATCTTTATTAAAAAAAATAATTGCTTCAGCAGCAAGACAACCATTTTTTGTTGCTCCAAACGATAAAACATCAATGCCTGATTTCCAGGTCATTTCAGCTGGACTTACATCTAACGAAACTAAAGCGTTTGCAAATCGTGCTCCATCCATATGCATGTTTAAATTATGCTTATGTGTAATTTCAGAAATCTTTTTAATCTCATCTAATTGGTATACTTCTCCTGTTTCACAAACTTGAGTAATGCTTACCGATGCAGGTTGAGTATGATGAACGATACCTTTACCACTAATAGTCTGGTCTAATTCATCAGCAGTTATTTTTCCATTAATCCCATTTAATGTAACTAATTTTCCACCCCCCGTATAAAACTCAGGTGCCCCACATTCATCTGTATTAATATGAGAAAGTTTATGACAGTAAATATTACCAAATGATGGTGTCATTGTTGCTAAAGCTAAAGCATTAGCAGCTGTTCCTGATGCTGTTGGAAAAACAATTACATCTTTTTCAAATAGTTCTGAAAACTTCTTTTGTAAATCGGCTGATATTTGGTCATTACCGTATGGAGTGCTATCACCATCATTAGCTTTCAACACTGCATCTAACACCTCAGGACATGCACCTGCTACATTATCAGAAGCAAATTTTATTCGCTCTCTTTTTGTTTTAACTGTTGCCATATTTATTGTTTTGGAAAGTAATCTTTTAATTCACCTTCACGGTAAACATCTGCCGTACAACAATGAAGACCTCCACCAAATGCATAGGCGTCTCTCATCTCTACTGGTATTACTTCCATTCCTAATTTGTCTAATTGTTCTGCTTGATATACTTCACTTTTTTCAACACAAACTGTTTTTGGATCTAATACTAGAACATTCATTGAGAGCCAAGTTGAAGAATAACATAATGATGGTGGTGCATTATGTGCTGGTTGTGCGCTATCAATAATTTCCCATCCATTATTTTCAAATAATTTTCTTTGTTCTTTTGGCAATCTTCTTTGTGGATTATTAATAATTAAACCCTCTTTAATAGGAGTAAAGGTTGCATCGATATGAATTGGATAAGGATCACCTGGAAAATTAACAGCATGAACTCTATGATCTTTAAAATGTCTTTTAAGCCAATCAATTCCTTTAAGATTTGTAGTAAATCCATGCTGAACTACTAAATCTTTTCCAAATCTCAAAACATCTGCTGCATCAAATAATGGTTCTTCTTCAGTTGTTACAAAAAACTTATCTTCTGTCCATTCTAATCTTTTTTGGATTCCAATTTTATCAGATAAATAGTCTTTTCTATAGTCTGCATCAGTTAATCTTGGTTTTGGTGCAGATTCGTGTCTCATATTAGGGTCTTCATCATAATATTTTTTTAACAATGGTCTGTAACAAAGGTATTCAAACCATCTGCATCTATAACTCATCGTTGCTTCTAAAATTTCGTTACCAACTGTAAGCAAAACATCTCTAGGTGGCATACATCCAAACATTGTATCCACTTCCCAATCTGGTGTTGAGGTTTTTTGATTAAAATTTATTGGATCTGGTCTATCAACTTTAATTCCTCTTTTGATTAACATATTAGAAAAATCATCTAACAACTGATTTGCTTTATCAACTGTATCTTTTGTTCTTGGTCCAAACTGACCACGCATATCCGAGTCTTCTGGAACTTTAGCATCCAAAGCTGGTTCAGGTGCTGGAATACATGTTCCGTCAGCTTTCCCAACTATTACATGCTTTAAAGGGTCCCACTCATTCCAACTATTAACTATAGTTTTTTTTTCAATCATAAATTAATTTAAAGCAATAAATCGTCTATTAGTTTTAATTGTAAGACTATAATAAATAATAGACATAAAAAGAAAGAATCCACCTATTATTGTATTTGTAGAAGGTATTTCATTTATTCCCAAAATAGGTATCCAAACCCAAAAAATTCCACCTATTACTTCTGTTAATGAAAGCAAAGTAAGTTCTGCAGCTGGTATAGCTTTTGACCCAATAGAATATAAAATTAATCCCATACAAACTAAAGTTCCATGTACAGAGAATAAAGCCCCGTTATAACTTGAGGATAGAAACGACATATCTTTATTTAAAATAACTATTGTAGCAACAACAAAGCAAAAAAAACCAGCAAAGGCTACGGTTGTAAATTTTGGTGTTTCTTTATTCCATCTTAATGTTACTGAAAAAACTGAAAAACCGATTGAAGAAGTCATTCCAAATATTAGGCCTAATAAAGAGTTTTTTTCTGTATTACCTATGGCTATTATTATTATTCCAACTGTTGCAATAAAAATAG
>Ga0209383_1001291_pt1 | contig 15755 bp, 15 predicted proteins | sample CoawatmetaG02DNA_FD_187510 | JGI IMG/M metagenome (GOLD analysis project Ga0209383, IMG submission 187510) | Marine microbial communities from the West Antarctic Peninsula - Coastal water metaG029-DNA (SPAdes) (version 2) | ecosystem: Environmental > Aquatic > Marine > Coastal ... | reverse complement strand
TTGAGGTATAACAACGCTAAGACTAGGCGGTATGCTTAATTCTTGAGACTTAGTACTTTGCAATGTATCATAGCTAAACTCTTGCATACATCTTTTAGCATGAAACATTATATCGGTTCTATTAACGCTTGGTATAAGTTTACCATCTCCTACGTAAGCTACTAAGAAATTATTTATAATATCGTTTAACTTTATATAAGCATAGCTATTATAATTATCTTCAACAGCTTGACCAATAGCATCTCTATCGCCATAGTTACCACCGTCTAATCTTTTTAACTGAATTACAACGCTAGTATTTGCAGGTATAGCTGCTGTTATTGTTATAACATCACCGGATACAGAAAAAGCATTAGTATATTCTGTGTAAGTTAAAACACCTGGAGCCGCTGTATATAGCTTAAAATTGTTTAAAGCATATGCTGTCTCTAACGGGCTAGAATTTCCAAACACTAAAGTAGTGTCGAAAGTAGCCGTAAATTGTTGACCAGCCGCAGCTGTTTGTGCTAAAAACTTTTGAGAACCTGCGTAATATTGTTCGTTAGTTTCTGTTATAAGTCCCATTTATTGCTTTTGATTTTGTTCTTGTTGTTGAATTTGTTGAGCCGCTACTTGAACTATTTGAGGATCTCGTATTACTATACCAGCGTAAAGTAATATTCTTGTTATAACATTTACCTGCTCCGTGGGAGATAGCTCAAAATTAACTGAATTACCAGCTGCTGTATCGTCAAACACATAACTACCACCAGTTCCAGTTGTAAAAGCCCATTGAATGTTTTTTGGTTTTCTTAAAAAATTTACAGTAACAAGAGACTGCAAAGCAGGCAGACTTGGCTCAATGTATAATTTATTATTCTCGTATAAATATACTGGAAAGTTTTCACTAGGAGCTGTTAAATCTGATTTTTGAATGTCAATAAACTCATTTGGTTGGAGTCTTTCTATGTTTACTGGATATGTTTTATTAGGATCTTTATATGTTACATTACCTATTTTGTAAAAATAAACTTGATTAGGACCTAAAGGAGTTAATAAATTATATACAATATTATTACCATATATATCTGAAATAGGTAAAGCATAATTTAAAGGAGTTGGATTCACTGCAGGAGTGCGTACAGCAAAACCCTCTGTCTTGAATATAGATATCTTTTCATCTAAAGATTCTTGTCTATCTGAGTAATCTACATTTGCTTGAGGTACTCTTAATTGTTGGTTCAAGTCTTCGAAGTATTGTTCAAAAACATCTAACTGAACCTGAGTACCTATTCTGTTAAATTCAGGCGGTGTCATATATCCACGCTGCTCTTTGTTCAATATCAACAAAACAGTTTTATACACTGTGTCTACATTTATAGCCATCTTTTACTTATTTTTAGGTGAAGTTTGTAAATACTAATCTTGACTTTGATAAGTCTAATAAAGCTATTTTTGAAATTAATAGTCTTTGTAAAGTATTAGGATCTGGATTGTCTCTGTTAGACATAATAGAATAAATCATACAAGCGTACAAAGCTTCTTCAGCTAGTTTTGGAATAGCAGCACCCTCGTCTGTTGTCAATGCATTAGATAAGTATACGTAAGATATAAAAAATCCATTAGCAACATTAGCTAGAGCTGGGTTAAATAAAACTGTTTTAGCTACGTAATCAATAAAATATTGATCGTTATTTACAATTAATGCAGCTGTTGCTACTTCTGTCATTGCAACAGTAGCTGCAGTTCCTCCCGCAGCAGTACTTCTTTTTATACTTATAACAGAAACATTATCTGCTGGTTGAATAAAAGGGTTTTTGCTTTGATCAGCAGCCGCAACCGCACTGTTAGTCAAGTTAAAGCTTTCGCTAAACTGAGCTTTTAATGTATCGTAAGCGAATTCCTGTAGACATCTTCTAGCGTGAAATATTACTTCTGTTCGTTTTGCGTCAGGTATCATTTTACCTGGACCTGTATATGCTATAAGAAAGTTATTTATAACATCATTTAAAGATATAAACGCATTTGTTAATACTGTTTGTGCCATTTTTTATTTGTTAGAATTAGCATTTATTTGTTGTTCTTTTTGATTAGCTATAGACATTGCAAATTGGTCTTTAGTCATAACACCTGCGTAACCTAATATTTTTGAAATCAATAAAGGTTGATCTGATTTAGGTAAAGTAAATTGTATGGAATCTAAAGGATTGTATACATAGTTACCTAGCTCTGGATCTATTTTGAATCCCCATTTAACATCCGCAGGAAATTCTAAAAAGTTTACTTGTAAATCTTTTGCAGTTGCACTATTTTGAGCACCTGTTGATAATCCTGTTGGAAAAACCTGTAGCACACCATTTTCGTAAAGATACACAGGATAAAACTCTGTCGGCTTTGTTAAAGGTGATTCATTAGTTGTAAAAACTTCAAATGGTTGAATTCTTTGCAATTCTCTACCAGCTGTAGTTGCATTCTTTTTAAAAGAAATAGTACCTAATTCTTGAACTGTTGCCGGGATAATTACTCTATCTAATGCAAGAGTTACACCACCGGTAGCTACTCCAGTACCAATAGGTATGTTAAGAGCTCTTTTAAATAACTGTATTTTTTCATCTAACATGTTTAATCTATCTGCATAGGCTAAACTAGTTTGAGGTTGTCTTAATATTAAGTTAAGCTCATCAAAATATTCAGTGAAAATCTCTTGCTGACACTGAGTTGCTATTTTGTTAAATTGAACAGGCATTAGCACACCTCTTTTTTCTTGCTCTAGTACTACTAGAACAGCTGTATAAACTGAGTTTATATTAATGTTTCCTGCCATTTTTCTTTTTTAATTTTATAAGAGGCCACTTCTTGCAACCCCTTATAGGTTTTATTATTACATGTTAATTTAAGTTTTTTTCTACAGATCTAAAAACTTCTACACCTTCATCGGTTTTAAAGTAAGCAGCCATTGCAGAGTAAGGGTTTTCATCAAAAGGAACTGTCATTAATTTTCTTCCAGTTGAACCCCATGCGAATGTTCTTTGATCTTGGGAAAGAACTATAAGTCCAGCTTCACTGGCTTTAATAGCTACGTTTCTTAGATGCACATTTTCATCATTAGCGAGTTCTACGAACAGTCTAGCATTGTTCTTAGCGAATAATAGTAAATCTCTTCTAAGCTCCTTAGAACTCATTGAATTGACCGAGGATCCTATTTCTACTCTCATTATAGCTTCAGCTTGATCAATTTCCATTTCTCTAGCAGCTACTAAAGCATCGATTTGTAAGTCCATCTCATCTAAATCATCTTCGGCTTCTTCAACCGCGCTAAATTCATCGTATATCTTACCTTTTAAAGGATGATATATTGATAATAATTTTTGTAAATTTTGTTTTTCTTTTGGTACTTTTAAATCACCATCAGCAAATTGAATATGACCTAATGTACATTCTCCTTTTTGTTCGTCTACCAACGGAGATGCTTGATTAGTAGCGTATCTTATTTCTCTTTGTTTACCGTTTTCAGCATCAAAATAAAGCAATGAATGCTTTCTAGTATGTCGACATGGTATTGTTAGAGTAAGAGGATTCTTACTGCCTCTTAAATAATAAATTCTATCTTTAATTTCCCAAGTTGGTTCACTTGGTTGTAAATTAGGTTGTAGACTAGAATTTTCATGTGGGGTACTTAATTTCTTTAGAGGTGCAACCTCCACTTTTTTTGCTGGTGCTTTTTTAGTAGCCATAATATGATATAATATAAATGTTTGTTTAATGACATTAGCCTGTTACTATTAGTATCTATCTAGCTAGTGTCACATAAATGATTTATTAACAATAAATTCATTAGTAGAAGTAATAGTTACCCCCGTAGTTTCAACGAGGGTAAAAATTACATTAATTTTGAATCCTTAGATTCCTTTGAATAATACAAAGTTGTTAGCCGCTTGTGTAATTAAACATCTTTCAGATAAGAAGTTTACTTCCATAGCATCTAGTGTTGAAGTTTGAGCTCCACCAGCAGAACCAGTTAACCAAGATTTCATACGTCTATCATCAGATGCAGACGCTCTATATCTTACATGTAAGAAAGGTCTTCTAATGTTAGTTCCTAAAATTTGATCATATACTGTTGATGTTCCAGCAGGTACTAATACTCCTTCGATAGAATTTACTCCTACGATTCCACCACGTGTAGATGCATCGTTTAAGTATTTCCAGTCAGTCTTATAAAAATCATAAGATCCACGTCTAAAACCGCTAAAACCTAAGTTTAAAGCCATTTCTTCTGAGTTCTCAAATAATCCAAAAGCAGTTCCTCCAGCAAATCCACCAGAGATTGCAGCTAGCATGTCATCAAAATCTAAAGACGTTTGTCTTTGTAAGAATAACATGTTCTCTTCAATTGCTCCTTGTGTATCTAAATTTTTCAAGATAGCATCAAATTCATCTAGTCCAGCAGCAGCAGTAAATCCTACTTCTACATTTCCACGAGATTGAATAGCAGCAAACATACCTTGTGATCCAGGGTTTGCAGCAGCATTAGCATTTTGATTATACTCAGCTTCTACCATACTCATCTCTAAGTAATCTTCAAAACGTAATCTTGTTTCAGATTCCGCTTTTAAATACCATAGGTATCCAGATGTTCCATCTTCAGTTGCAACTTCTACCCATCCAATTTGTGACATATCAGAACCAGAAATAGTATACTGAGATCTTAAAACGATTGGTGAATTAGAATATTGTGTAAAGTTAGGAGAAACAGATACTCTTGTGTTAGCAGCTTGAACACCAGCAACACCTGCATTAGTTGCAATTTGAGAACCTTTCCCATAATCAGAACCATATACAAAGATTTTTAATCCAGCATTAGCTGCACCAAAAGTAGTTGCAATAACCGCAGCATCATAAGCAGCTACAGTAAGTACACCAGTTGCAGTGTTTGAAGCAGTTACTAAAGCTTTAGCCTCTTGTCCAGTTGCTGGGTCAAGGATTACAATAGTATCATTTAATGAAACAACATTTGTAATACCTACGCCTACAGGAATAGCAAGTGTGTTTGTTCCAGCAGCTCCTGTTAATACATTGTTATAAGAAATGTGTAATCTGTTTTGCTCAGACCAAATTACTTGATCAGATGTCATTGGCATTTCAGCTCCAACCATACGTAAGAATCCAGATAACGTTCTGTTTCCATAACGCTCTACTTCTTGTTCATAAATTTCAGGTAAAAATTGTTGTGCAAAGTTATTTGCTCCAGCACCTGCGCCGTTAAATTGTAAGTAATTACTTTGTAAGATCTGTTGTCCCTGCGAAGGTACAATTGATCCAAATTGTGGACTTAAAGCCATAATAATTGTTTGTTTTAGTTAAATTTGTTCTTTTTAATTCTTAATTTTGAAGAGTCAGAACCACTATTAACCGCTTTAACCTTCCAACCGTTTACAAACTCTGAACCAGTTGATGTTTTTCTAGCTTCTGTTGTTGTAATGTTTTTAGATTTAGCTATAACATCTTTCACTGAATCGGCTTTACCCTGTTCGTAAAAGTGTTGAGCTATTGTATCAGCGTTTCTAGCAGCGTATAAAGCTTTGTGATAACCTTTGTGATCAGATATTTCTCCTTCTTTATTCAGGAACTTCCCAATAAAATTAGTAATGTCTGATTGTTCTTCGGCAACACTTGAAGGATTTTTAACACCATATCTAAATTTCTTTTCACCTACATTGAAATCAAAACCTTTGAATTCTTCGTTGAAAACTTGTTTAGTTGCGCTTTTAAATCTTTCTTGTTTAGCATTATTTACTTCTTGCTCTTCATTGTATCGGCTAAAAAAGTCAGTAGCTTTCTGTTGGTCTTGAGTTACGCCTGGTCTCAACTTGATCTCATCGTAGTATTTACTCTTAGTTTCCTCTAGAAAGTTTCTAGCTTTATTAACTTCTTCTTTAAACGCAATTTTTTTCTTGCGTATATCTCTATCATCATCTAGATCTTCGTCATAATCATAATCTTCTAAGATTATATTCATATCCTCAGCATCTAGATAAGGTTTTGTTTTTTTATAATATTCTTTTATTAATTGAGTTTCATCAACATTAGAGTAGTCAGCGTTTAATCTTACATAATCTTCCACATTACCACCAGTTTCTTCCATAAAAGTAACTAGCTTTTCCACATTCTCAGGTAACTTTCTACCTAAAACTTTTTCATCTCTTACAGCTTCTTGAGCTTCCTTAGTTACTTGTTGTATTTCACTATCAGTTACTTCTTTAAGCGGCGTGAATTCGGTAATAACATCTCTAGAGGTGTCTTCGTTTCCCGATCCCACTTCTTGCAATCCCATTTCGGGTTGTTCTGAGAGTAGCACAGGGCTCTCTGTTTCTTGCTTTTGAACGGCATCTTCTTTAGGTTTTAATTCCTCGCTAGGTATTACTACTTTAACAATATCTTCTTTAATCTCTAATTCAGGATCTTTTATTGTAACCTTCGTTATAGCCGGAGCATCGTTACTTAATTGTTTAGGTTTCTTATTCTTTCCTTTTAAAGAAAAATCACCTTCTTGTTTTACTTCTGACATAATATAATATAATTAAATAGTTAATTGTTGATAATACTAGAAATTATCTAGTGCAAAACCACCAAGTGTATCATTACCTGCTGATTCAAAATCTTTTGGCAATGAATCGTTTTGTCTTTGAGATATCATTTCAGATTGTTGCGTTGCTTGTATTCTGCTTCTTTCGTCTTTTCTATCTTCTATTTCTTTTTCTTTAACTTTTTCCGACGCGACTCTTATTTGAGCCAACTGCATATTGTAATTAAACTCTTCTGCCATTAGCTGTTTCTTAATCTCAGCTTCCATTTGCATGTGTTGAATTTTCATTTGAGATTTACCTTGCTCAAACTGTAAATTTGTTTCTGTTAAAGCTTGTTGCTTTTGAACTTCCGACATAGCCGCTTTTTCAGCTGCTTGAGCACTAGCTTGTGATTGTGCTTGTATATTAGCAAGATTTTGTTTTTGTGCAGCTTCAGCTTTTCTTTTACGTTTTAGTTTAAGCATTTGATTAGCTAACTTCATATTAGATATACCTCTTATATCTATTACGTCTTCCAAGTCAATACTACCTGTTTGTAAAGCTATTTGTATATTTCTTTCTAAAGCTTGTTTATCCTCTTCTTCTGGCTCAAGATCCAAGAATATACCAAATTCATGTAAATTTAAACGTTCCACTTGCTCTAAAGTATCTACATTAAAGCTACTAATAGAATTCATTAAAGCATTTTTTGTTAAAGGAAAAGCTATCATATCAGCAGCTCTTAAGCTAATGTTTTCAGCTGTTTTTATTGTAATATACATTAAGGACTGAAGTATATGCTTAGTTGCTGTATTAGAAGCTGTTGCAGCTAATTTTTGTAATCCAACTAATGAATCTTTTGCGGGTTGACTACCGTCTCTTGCTTCGTTTAATCCAGTAACATCTCTAATCATCTGAAGATAATATTGATATGTTTGTATTAACGCTTGTATTTTACCAATACCTGAAGAACTCTGTAATTCTTGAATAGGCACTTTGGCTCGATTAGGATCGCCGTCTTGAGTTAAAGATCTACCAACTATACTACCAGTCTGAAAGTACATGTTTAAAGCTTCCTGAGCGTTGTAATTAGTACCATTACCTAGATCAACTTCTGCTAAACCATCTACATCTACAAACACACCGTCTGGAACTAATTTTTGTAATACCTGCTGTATCTTCAAATGTGTTATTTGAATCATATCAGCAAAGCTTAAGCACTTACTAACCACAGACTCTATGCGACCTTGATACATTCTAGGTGCGGATATACTGTAATTCATAGACACTTTAGTTTGATCGCTATAAGGTCTTGTCATGTTTTCAGCAAGTTCCCATCTAAGCATTTGCTCGTGACCTAATACCTTAGCTCCACTATACAATACTTCTATAGATCTACTAACAGTGTTAAAGTTATCATTTTCAGGCGGGTTGTATGTATCTGGCTTTTCAAGAGATTTTTCTAACCCTTGATCTGTTTGTTTAATTTTCCATACTTGATCTGAATATGTCTTGTATTCAAAATATAATACTTGAACATTATTTCTATCATTGTCTTGGCCTCTTGGAGTTCTTGTATAATTAATATCTCCTGGGTATAACTGTATTTTTTCCATTTCCTCATCAGTTAAGTTAGGAAATTCTTTCTTTAATTCTTGTAGAGGTACGCTTTTAACTTCTCCTACGTAGTATACATCTTCAAAATTAGGATCTTCTGTATAAGAATATATAATATCTACGGGATCTACATAGTCTACTGTTATACCATTAGCTAGATTAAAACTTGTTTTACTGCAACCAATGCCTAATACAGTTAAATCGTAAGCTATTCTTCTTTTTGTTTGCTCGTACTTATTATAATCAAATACATTTTCAATCAATTCTTCTTCAGCAATTTCTATAGCTTGCTTGTATCTAAGCTGCATATGTAAATCAAGCTCTTCTTTATCTCTAGGCAACTCCTCTACAGGAATACTAGTTCTTTTCAAGTCAATACCTACATTTTTATTTGCTTCTTCCATTAAATCACTAGCAAAAGCATCTTGAGCTATAGCTGTAGCGTGATCAGTTCTTTGCTTTACAGCGAATGGATCTGATGCGTGAGATCTTATTGTATAACCTTTATCAGTCATACCGTTTACAACAATATCAACAAATTTAGATAACACTGCTATTGGTTTCCAATCTAAATTAAGATAAGACAAATCACCGTTTATAGATAACTCGTCTTTATATTTTCTAACAGATTGTTCTCCTCTAGCATACAATCTTAAATTATGAAAGTACTGCCAGTTACTAGCAAACCTACCTCCAGAAGCAGAACCAGTATCTCCTCTAAACCATTCGTTCTCTATAGCTCTACCTACGTCGCGTCCGTATTCGTAGCTTTGTTTCTCTTCGTCAGAAACTATTTGGCTTGGAAAAGTATTATTTGAAGTCGTATAAATCATTTATTCTATTATTTTTGAAGAGTACCCTTTGTTATCATATTTCTTAAACCCCAATGGAACTACTGTTTTAACCTGATTGTAAACAGGTGTGTATCTATTTTTATTACAAGCCATTAAAGCTAATCCAGAACTTATTGATGCATCATGACTAGTTCTATTATTTATATTAAACCTAGCCCAATCCTCTAATGTTCTCTGAAAATACATATCCCCATATCCTTGATCTGTTTTACCGACGTAAGTATTTATGTAAGTTTCTATAGCTGAAGCATGAGCTTGCTTTATATCCTCACTTGAGTTAGGTATACCACCTATTTCTTTTTCTGTTACTGATAATTTGTTCCATACCTTGTCAGGTCTATTCATTGAAAAACCTCTATAACCTCTTCTTTTAAAGTGGTATAATAATCTAGGTTTATTGTTTTCACATAATATTGGCATACCGTAAAACACACAAGCCATCAATACGTCTTCAAAAAATATCTCAGCAGTTTGAGGTCTAGCTATGTATTCTAAAAAAAATTGATTAGGTGGAACATCTTCCATACTAAACTTAGTTAAACCTGCTAAGGCTCCATTAGAACCTCTTTTATCAACTGTACCTGATATATCATAGCTATCACAACCAAAAGCGCCACAGTGCTCGTTGCCTGGATGCTTAACACCATTCTTTACTATTACACGATTTTGTAGATTAATAGGTGGAACCCAAGATACTTTAAACCTACCGTCTTTATTTGGCACGAATATAACCTTTGAATCTAGCTTAGCATTTTCCCATTGAAAAGTACCAGTAGTAACCACTGATGAGTTTCTAAGATCCGCGTTGTAATCAATTTGTTCGTATATTTTTGTTAAATTAAATAAAGCTTCTTTAGCTTCGTCTCTGAATGCATGTTCTTCAGTTCTTGGAAATTGCCTATAAAATTCATTTAATCCGTCTTGATCATCTTTTAATCCTGCTACTTCATTTTTCCAAAATTCAATAACACCAGTTTTTATTGGATCACCAAATGAATCTACTATATCTTCTTTTTTGGGTGTATCGAATACAGGAAATCCATAAGAATCAATGTATCCTTCGAAATTCCATTCCATAGGTATGAACAAAGAATAGAGTCCTGAACTTGTCTGCCCGTTGCGGTTTCTCTTTGTAGCGTCTGATCCATTATATAATTTTTTAAAATTCTCACCACCTTTATCTAAAGAGTTTGATGTTGACCCCATCATACACTTTCCTTTAATCCTAGAACCTAATCTTAATGTTGTTTTCGTAACCCTCCAATTGTTGAGGATGTTATTCGGTTTTTCCCATTTACCCGATTCATCGTGGACGAGGAGTTTAAGTTTTTCACCATCGTACGCGTTATCACCTGTGTTTTTCCAGTCGATAGTGGTGTCCAGCCCCGTGAGTATTTCGGTTTGGACCTTCGAATCGAGTCCTTTACGCGTGAGTTTTGACGCCGGTACCCTGTAGGCAAGCTCTGTCTTCGGCCTGTCCATACCGTCTTGTATCGGTTTGAAGAAAAACGGGTAGTTAACACTAATGGGTACAACCTTATCTGTGAACATCTTTTTTGCATCGGCGCCAGATTTGGACAATATCCCAAACCGTGCATCGCTTGATATCGTTGCCATATTAACTGCCTCCCCTGACGCCATGAATGAAAATCCACTACGTCTATTCTTGAGATATGACATACCGTAACATCTTGAGTCTGCTTTACAAGCTTCCCAGAAGAGGTAAAATAACCTGTTCGACTCTCTAAAATCTGGCTTCCCAACATCAATCTTGGACCATTGCAAGTACATGTACTGAGTACCAGTAATATAAGTAGGCTTGTCTTTGTTAAAAAACCAATAACCTTTTTCACGCCTTTGAAATTCTTCTTCAATATAGTCATACCATTTTTCTTTAAATTGTTCAGAATAATTTTTCCAATCAAAAACAGTTTTAATATTTTTTAATTCTTTAGGGTATTCAGCTATTTGCCATTTATTGCCGCTTAACTTAGCAACATCCGTAGCTTTTGGTAAAGCTATTACTAAATTTTGTATTTCGTATATTTCTCCAATTTCCCCAGTTTTACTTATAACCACCATGTCATGATCTTCGTCATAACCGTATTTCCATTTCTTAAACTTATTATTTCTGTTTAATACTTTGGTTTTTACATAGTCAGGTAAAATTTTGTATAAACTTTGTTCGTACATTATTTAGATCTACCTTCAGCGAATCCTTTAAAAGCTTTTTCTTCTTTAGCTTTAACAGGCTTCTCGTTAAGAATATTTTCTTCTTCGTCTATACGCTTAAGTATTTCAAAAGCATCAAATATTGCTAGCTTTTTTGTAGCAGCAGCATTTTTAAGTTTATCTGCAGTTAAATCATCATCTGACTCTACAATAAGTTCTTTAGCTACTTTAACTAATTCCTCTATCGCGATGTGCCCAGCTTGGATTATACTCAATTTGGTTTCCTTGGTGTTCATACTTAATTACAATATCATTAGATTTCATACAGAAAACCCTCTGTTCATCAACGATAAAATCCCATTCGCTGTTAGGTGTAAAACCTACTACGTCCCCTGGGTTAATATTAAGTGCTTTTAAGGACTTATTGCCATACTTTAGTATACCAATAAGCTTTTGCTCTTTATCGTTCGTTAGAATGTCTTCGTTTTTTAGAGGCATTACAAAACATCTGTCACCAAATGAGATCCAATCCTCTGTACTCTTATACAAGTATATTTGATCAATAGCGCAGAAATACAAACCATCTTTAAAATATGATCTACTATTTTTTTTAACACCTTTCATGTCATAGAATACTCTAAAAACATTATGGTGTATTAACACTATATCTCCTTTTTTTATACTTGTCTTAAACGCTTTTGGTGTTTCTACTACAACTGCTAAGTTATTAACAGATTTAAAACTTTCTATTTTAGTATTTAAAACTAAAGTTTTATCACCAATCTTTATTTCGTTCTCGTATCTATCACCAAGAGGTTTGATGATAAAGTCATACAAGCTCTTCATTAATACTCTAAATCGTATTCAACAGATATTGCCATGTTAGAATTAAATTTCTTCCATGGCATTACCTCATCTCCTTTTTTAATGTATATGCTGTAAGAGTTTGTAAGTTGATTATGTAGTATAGCTGTAATAGTATGTCCACCATAAACGTTTTGCCCAACTGCATAATGCATGGCATCGTTCTTATAGTCAGAACCTATACTGATCTTTCTTACAATAGAGCTCATTATGCTTTTTTCATAATAGACTCATCTTCTTTTTCAACATCCTCCGCAAGCGTATAACTACCATCTGTAAGATCAATGTTAACTTTACCGTACTGATCTGCCAGCTCTTTCTTTGTAGCTTCTAAAGCCGCCGCTGCTCCAATCTGTACTTGTACTAATGAAAACTTTTTACTTTCAAGATAACCAATATCAACAAGCGCATTTTGCAATTTATTTTGTTGATCTTTAATAGTTTCTAGTTGTTCAGCTGTAATGTAGTTTGCTGCTTTCTCTTTTGCTTTGGTAGTCTTCTTTAATTTGCTCATAATTTTAATTTATTAGATTTAATTTATATTTATATAGTTACTTGTTCTTATATTATTTACCAAGCTGTAGCGTCTTTGGCTATTCTTTCCCAACATTGAGTTCCCGCAGCTACAAAATCAGTAACACAGTAGTAAAGAAAAGATGCACTAAAAACCATATCTCCAGCTTTATCCCCAGCTACTCCGGAAGAATTTACTGGAACTGCGGTGCTAAGTGATGGAAATACTCCACGACCTAAATTTGCAAGCGTGATTTTAAGTGTTGAGGTACCATTGCTTACGATTGGTACTAGAATATTAGCAGAATCAGTTACTGTTGTTAATTCTGTTAATCCTGTTATTTTTATATTTGCCATAATTTATTTTATTCAGTTTCTAAAAAGTCTCCACTTTCAGTTGTTAAGTTATCTCCATTTTCCGTTATTATTAATTCAACCACTTGTCCTCCATCTGTAATTGTCCAATTATTAGGGGCTGATGTAAGTACACCACGACCAGTTGCTGCTGCTCCTTCTGTAAATTCCGTTGTTAAATTCATGTTAAAAGTAACATTAGATTGAAGAGTTAAAGCAGACCAACCTATTAAAAGTGCATCGTAATTAATAGTATTATAAGCAGCGGCAGAAGTAAACATATTACCCATACTAAGTACGTTGCCCACATCCCAAGCACTTAAATTTTGATTAAAAATAGGAGCACTATTAAACATACTAGCCATATTAGTCACATTACTCACATTCCAAGCACTTATATTTCCATTGAAAACTAATGCAAATGCAAACATACCACCCATATCAATAACTGCTGCTGTATTCCAAGAAGATATATCTCCAACAAAAACAGCGGCACTACTAAACATAAGCCTCATATCAGTTACACTACTCACATTCCATGAATTCAAGTTTTGATTAAAATCTACTGCTCCTTGAAACATAGATTCCATATCAGTAACACCACTCACATTCCATGAATTTAAGTTTTGATTGAAAAATAATGTAAATGCAAACATAAAACTCATACTAGTTGCACTAGTTGTAGTCCAAGAACTTATATTTTGGTTAAATGCATTAGCTGATTCAAACATCTGTTGCATAAATACCACACTACTCACATTCCAAGAAGTTATATTTCCATTAAAAACCGTTGCTTGTCGAAACATTGCGGCCATTGTTGTCACCTTACTTGTATCCCAAGAATTTAAATTTTGATTAAATTTATTAGCGCCATTAAACATAAGCCCCATATTAGTAACATTACTAACATTCCAAGAATTTAAAGGTTGATTAAAATCTACTGCTGCGTTAAACATTAATTGCATAGTAGTAACATTACTTGTATCCCAAGCACTGATGTCATCATTAAAGGTGGATTTATTAAGAAATAATTGCGACATATCTGTAATAGCTGAGACATTCCAAGTATTAATTGGTCCGTATGCAAGAACTGCTGCTGCATTATCTGAAATCCATAAATTAACAGCTGTTTGCAATTCAACTTTTGTAGTAAATACATAACTTTCTCTTCCGCCATCGGTAATCACCCAGTTATTAGGAGCTGAAGTAAGAGTATTACGTCCACTTTGCGCTGCTGCTGAAGAATATTTAGTAGTACTAGCATCAAAAACTACATTTGCTTGTACTGTTTCTGCTCCCCATCCTACTAACAAGGCATTGTAATTAGCCGTACTAAAAGCGGGTACATTGGTTAGCATAAAAGTCATATTAGTAACATTACTTATATCCCAATCACCAATATCTTGATTGAAAGCTAATGCCCCAGGAAACATACCAACCATAGTAGTCACACTACCTACATTCCATAAATTTAAGGGTTGATTAAAAGATGCAGCACCAGCAAACACACCGATCATATCAGTAACACTACCTACATTCCAGTTTCCAATAGGTTGATCGAAAGCGATCGCGCTAGTAAACATCTGTTTTATATTAGTCACACTACTCGTGTTCCATGAATTTAATGGTTGATTAAAAATTGATGCACCTCCAAACATCTCAAACATATTAACCACATTACTCACATCCCAATTTGAAATATCATCATTAAAAGTATTTTTACCTTTAAATAATTCTGACATATCTGTAATAGCTGTAACAACCCAGGTGTTTATTTGACCATATGCTGATACAGCGGCTGCTCTATTTGAAATCCATAAATTAACAGCTGTTTGTAGCTCTGTTTTAGAAGTAAAAACATAAGCGGCTGGAACAGACCCTGAGGCCGCCCATGAAATACCAATTCCTATTCCTAGTCCTAGCCCCATGTTATTTTATAGCTATTATATCCGTAGCTGTAGTGCCTGCAGCTAATACGTAATCTACAATGACAGGTAAAAATGTTCCAGAAGCTATGTTTTTAAATACTAAAGCTTGACTAGAATCCGGTAATAAACCTTTAACTGATCCTATGCAAAACGTAGAATTAAATCCTCCAGCCGCTATGGTTATTATATCTCCAACTGAGTATTTTTCTCCAACCTTATTAATAGCTACGCCTGTTATAGCCCCGTTTGGTGCAGTAGCTAAAGTTATAGCGCCACCAGCTCCAGCGCCTTCTACTATTGTTAACACGTCTCCTGCTTGATAACTAGTTCCACCCACTAATATAGTAAATGTAGCTATAGCGCCTGCGGTAACACTATCAATAGTTCCACTTAAATTTGTACCGTTACCTCCTGTTACCGTAAAAGCTCCTACACTATAACCGGTTCCTGGTGTTAAAGCATTTGTTGTTGGAACTGGAACTGTAATATCTACTGTTAAATTTGAAGGTATAATTGTGTTAGCTGTTGTAGCAATGTCTGTACCTTGCACATAACCTGAACCTGCTGTAAATCCAGTGTAATAAGGATTAGCTCCTGTAAAAATAGGGTCTAAGTTTAATTTTGTAACTGTGCCTTGTAAACCTACAACTCCAGTTAAGATAACAGATACGTTACCTGTTGTTCCTATATATAAGCAAGAAGCATTTACATTGTTGGCAAATGAAATGGTATCATTTGGTGTTACACTTGATGCAAACGTTCCGAAATCTGGTTGATTTCCATATTGTCCCATATTGTTTATTTTTTAATTATTGATTTTGCTTTTTCCCAAGTTCTACCTACAAAATAAGCTCCGTATACGGTAACTAGTAATGTTTGAAATATTGGTATGTATTCTTTTGCTATTT
>Ga0209383_1001289_pt1 | contig 15788 bp, 17 predicted proteins | sample CoawatmetaG02DNA_FD_187510 | JGI IMG/M metagenome (GOLD analysis project Ga0209383, IMG submission 187510) | Marine microbial communities from the West Antarctic Peninsula - Coastal water metaG029-DNA (SPAdes) (version 2) | ecosystem: Environmental > Aquatic > Marine > Coastal ... | reverse complement strand
CGCTGTCTTAAAAGTAGCATCCAATGAATATTTAGAAAGTCACTCTGACACCGTTCAAGAAAGAATTGCTTTGGCGGCAATTCGATTAAGCCAAACTTTAAATAGCATTTTTGTCTCAGACGAGTAATCGAAAAAACTCATGCGCCGCCTTCTAAATTTTTTTGCGCCCTCAGCTCGCCCCACTAAGTTTGTACTTTCTCTTGATGGAGGAGGCGTTCGGGCAATTGCAGCTGTAGTTTTTCTTAAAGAATTAGAAGTTAGGTCTGGAAAAACAATATTTGATATCTTTGATTTTTTTATAGGGACAAGTGCTGGTGGAATTAATGCACTGCATCTTGCAGGGCAGGGCATGCATTGCTTTGATTTAGAAAAATTTTGGTCAAAAGACAATCTCAATAAAACAATGTCTAAATCTTTCTGGGACGCAGGCTCATATCTTCAAACAAAGCCTAAATACGATGGGATTGGTAAGAGGGAGGTGTTGCTTAATTCTTTTAAAGATCAATCATTGGGCGAATCAAAAAAACCAGTAGCTGTCTTGACCTACGACATTGAAAAAAGAATGCCTCGGTTGTTAAGCTCCTACGACTCTCCTGGAATTAAGATGGTCAGTGCCGCAAGCGCAACAAGCGCAGCACCAATTTACTACTCGACACAAGAAGTGGATGACGGTTCTTGGCTAATTGACGGGGGAATAGTTGCTAACAACCCCTCCTTGCTTGGATACTCTGAAGCTAGAAAGCTCTTTCCTGATCATGATATTAAACTTCTGAGCATCGGAGCTGGCATCAACAGGAGAAAGATTAGTGGTAAACGTTCTGCGGAATGGGGTGCTTTAAATTGGATGCGTCATGACATACTGGGAATCATGCTTGAGTCCAGCATGCTGGATGAAATCGTTGGAGATTTGATGGGTAAGAACTACCTCAGAGTAAACTCTTCTACAGGCTTGGTGAATCGACGCATGGATGATAACTCAGATGCCAACATAAAGCGCATCCATCTCATGGGAATGGAGTGGTGGTCTGACTTTGGGGACCAAACCCTTGAGTTTTTAAATCTCTAATATATTGGGTTTTATCTAAAAAAATACTGTACACTGCCCTTTTTGTTTTATTAGAAAGGAATTTTATGAATATTTATGTTGGAAACCTCCCATGGAGTATAGACGACTCAGGCCTTGAGCAAGTTTTTGCTGAACACGGTACTGTGACATCTGCTCGCGTTGTAACTGATCGTCAAACTAATCGCTCTAGAGGCTTTGGTTTTGTTGAAATGTCTGATGGTGCAGAAAATGCCATTCAAGCATTGAACGATGCTGAAATCGACGGAAGAAAATTAACAGTTAACGAATCACGTCCAAAAGACTAATTTAGAGGAATAAATATGAATATATACGTTGGAAATTTACCGTGGAGTCTTGATGACTCTGGTCTAGAACAAGTATTTGCTGAGCATGGCTCAGTAACTTCTGCAAAAATCATTACCGACAGAGAGACGAATCGCTCTAGAGGGTTTGGTTTTGTTGAAATGGCTGACGGTGGTGAAAACGCCATTGCAGCATTAAACGATGCTGAAATTGATGGCAGAAAACTTGTTGTTAACGAATCACGTCCAAAAGACTAATTTAAAGGAATAAATATGAATATATACGTTGGAAATCTATCATGGACTCTTGATGACTCGGGTCTAGAACAAATTTTTGCTGAGCATGGCTCAGTAACTTCTGCAAAAATTATTACTGACAGAGAGACGAATCGCTCTAGAGGGTTTGGTTTTGTTGAAATGGCTGACGGTGGTGAAAACGCAATTGCAGCATTAAACGACGCTGAAGTTGAAGGCAGAAAACTTGTTGTTAACGAGTCCCGTCCAAAGACTTAATTACTGATGTACCTTGGACTGGTTGGATTATTTGGTCTCATCGGTCTTACAGGTCTTCTTAACAAAGTACATCCAAGCCAACCCGGAAGCTCAATTAGATTATTGGGCCTTCTGGGTTTTTTTGGTTTAGGTGGTTTTTGGTTTCCTGCCCTTGGTGCTTGTGGTGCTTTTGGAGCTTTTGGAGTGTGGGGTCATCAAAATTCAACCATCTCTCGCTTAGCTTATTTGGGACTCTTTGGTTTTTTTGGAGTCATTCAGTCCATCATCTTTTTTCTTTAGTTGCTAATACCAATAATCCCGCAGCAATAGCCAAATTCTTTACAAAATTCTGAGTCTCATGACTCTGAGAGGGATCTCCTGCAAGCGTCCAGAAATCATGGATGTAAATATTAATAATAATAGTTAAACCAAAGAGCATGATCGAGGTAAGTTTTAAGTTCTTTCCTAATATCAAAAACAAGCCACCTATAATTTGAACCACAATCGTAACGGGTAAAAGTACCGAGCTAAATGGCACGCCTTTAAGTGTCATCACCGCAAGAGTGCCTGCAAAATCTACAACTTTTCCAATGCCTGGTAGGATGAAATAGATTCCCAGAAGCGAACGTCCCACAACAAAACATACCTGATCAAATTTCTTAAAATTATCCATTTCTATCTCCCCATTTAAAATGTAATATTAGACTATCACATCTCATAAATTTGGAGAAAATATTTTGAACTCAACTAAACTCAATACTCATTTTTGCTTTTTAGTACTCTTATTCTCAATAAGTCCAGCCGAAGCGATGTCTCATGCTGACGAGCATCATCACGATCCTCTGCAATCAGCAATTCAGGACTCTTCAAGAAATCCTGCATACGCTGTCAGGGACGAATCGAGACATCCCTACGAGACACTTCAATTCTTTCAAATTACTCCTGAGATGCATGTTCTAGAGTTAGCTGCTGGTGGAGGTTGGTACACAGAGATTCTTTCTCCATACCTTAGAGATTCTGGCTCACTGACAGTCACTCATTACGACGTTATGGCTGGTGACTATTACAAAAGATCAAGAAATAGCTTTGATCAAAAGGTTGCATCTAACCCATTATTTAAAGACGTTATTGTTGTTACGATGGGCAGTCCCATTGAGTCTCAATCCAAGGATTTGGTGTTAACTTTTAGAAATCTCCATAATTGGCTTGCTCGAGATACTATGAAGGCAACTATGTTGGAAGCCTACAATGCTTTAAAGCCAGATGGTTTTTTTGGAGTTGTTGAACACAGAGCGCCTGAAGGCTCGGCGTTAAAGTATATGAAGACTAGCGGCTATGTTTCCCAGTCCTTGGCAATTGAGGTTGCAGAAAGTGTTGGCTTTTCATTGGTTGCAAGCTCTGAAATTAATGCTAATTCAAGAGACACAAAAGATCACCCTAAGGGAGTCTGGACCCTGCCTCCTTCATATCGCTTAAAAAATGTTAACAGGGATCAATATCAAGCAATAGGGGAGTCAGATCGCATGACTCTTTTGTTTAAAAAGTAAATTTGCATAAGTCTGATAAGTGACTAGAATCTGAACTTAATTAATTAATTTTAGGATAAAAAATAATGAAACAAATACTAACAATATGTGCTTTTGTATTTAGCATGGGAATCTCTGCTATGCATCATGAAGAAGGTGAGAAGCATATGGATACTCAAGGCGATAACTTTGCATACATATCTACCTACACTATGGCAGAAGGCTCGAACCCAGCTAGATTGCAAAAATCGCTATTAGCAAATATTAAAACTTTAGAAGAAGACGGTTATAACCGTTGCGGCATGCTGAGACATCAATTTGGTGGAAATAGGGAATTTTTAACTTATTGTTATTTTGATAGCTGGGAGCAATTTGCAGATATTAATGACGGTGTTGCAGCAACTCCAGATGTTAAGCAGCTTTACGGCAACCACACAGATGAACTCGTTGCAGTAATTGAAAGCAATGCCAAGGTTGCTCCGTATGTTCTTCAGGCAAAATATTCTTTTGGTCCCTACCTTACTGACAATGAAAAGAGTGCAAATGCTGCAGTTTTGTTTGACGCTTATGATCGTGCATTTGGTGGATGCAATATGACAGAACATTTTTGGGGCCCTGAGCAAACATGGAATTTCTATTGCAGTTATGACAGCTATGCTGACTTTGCAACCAAGGTTGAGGCTTTAATGGTTATTCATGAAGAAGAACTTGCAGATAAGAAGTTAGATATTCTTGAGCATTCAGACAACCTTTACACAAGAGTTTCTCGATAGCTGAAGCTAAGCTTATATTTAAAATAGGGGTTTTTTAAACCCCTTTTTTTTGGTTCAATATCCTCTGTAGCCCTTATTTTGGAAGCTCTTTAGTGACATTTTAGTTGCAAAGTGATAAATTGCTCGACAAGTAAAAACTAAACTTCACTTTATAGGGAAAAAATCATGAGATTACTAAAAATTGCATTACTAACGTTGCCTTTGTTTGTTCTTGCGGACAACCCAGTCGATCCAGCAGATAGAGACGCGCCTAAGAGTGAGCCTTCTAAAATGGTAGACGTTAAAAAAGGCTCTGAACAATTAATCACTTCCGGATTTGAAACAACCAGCGAATACACCTCTGATGAAAATGGCTTGGAAGAGCTAGTTGTTACTGGAATTAGGGGCAGCTTACAAAGCGCTATTGACATTAAAAGAAGTAATGTTGGAATTGTCGATGCAATTTCTGCTGAAGATTTTGGTAAATTTCCTGATAACAATCTTGCAGAATCCTTAGCAAGAGTTGTGGGAATTGGTATCGATAGAAGTAATGTTGAGGGCGAAAGAGTCGCTGTAAGAGGTTTTGGACCTGAATTAAACTTGGTTACATTAAATGGCAGGCAAATGCCAACAGTACCAGGCCAATACCAGGGTGGAAGATCTTTTAATTTTGGTGATATTTCATCCCATGGCATTTCATCCGTTGAAATCTATAAATCCACCAACAGCACTTTGCCTTCTGGTGGAATAGGTTCAACCATTAATATGGTTACTACCAAGCCTTTGGCCACTTCAGGAAGCAGGACCTCCTTTAGCGTTGATACAGTTAAAGATACAACCAGCAAAGAAACATGGATACCGACTCCTATGGAGGCAGCATTTGTGCATAGCTCTAACCTAGGTAAATGGGGTTTCGCCATCTCTGGTTCTTACCAGGAAAGAAATAACAGAGAAACGGGTACCCGAGAATCTAACTGGATCACTGTAGAGGATATGGCCTTAGTGGAAGGATATTCAAGAGTTGATAAGACAGCAGCAGGTATTATAAACAACAACACCCGAACCGACGGCAAAACTTTTTACCAAGAGCCTTCTGCATATCAATTTAAAGACAATGATAGATTGAGAGTCAATGGCCAAGTAACTCTTCAATATGAGCTTTCTGAAGCCTTAATGGCAACCATCGATTACACCTATTCCAAAGTAGATTTCAGCTCAAACGGTCAAATGTTTGGCTCATGGCTTGGAGGTTGGACAACCAAATCTGGAACCATTAACAGCAATGGTGTTTATACCGATGTTGTCGTTGGAGAGAGGGGCTTCGACCATACCCTTGTTTGGGGAGAGACAGAAAACTTAAACGAATCAGTTGGCTTTAATCTTGATTGGAATTATTCAGATGCGCTTAGCTTTGAATTAGATTTTCATGATTCTTCTGCTGAAAAAAGTGGCACAGAATTACCCAATGAAATGTCATTTGCAACACCTGCAACTGCGACAGTAACCCATCAAAATGGCGGGGCATCTGGAATCAATAAATTTGTATACGACAAGACATTTACAGCAAGCGATTTCTCATACACCGGCTCAAGGTTCAGGGATGCTGACAAAGAAAATACAATGAAGCAATTTCAACTCAAAGGTGAGTGGTTGAATCTAGAGGGTGGGTTCTTGAAATCCATTGCATTTGGAGCCTCCTCTGTTGAATCCGAGTTTACCGATGTAAGAATGGAAAATGTTGCTGGTCTTAGTCCATCAACAGCAGCAAGTGCTGCGCTTTTTGAAAAGACATCCATGAATAGTTTTTTTGACAGCTTTAGCACTTCTAAAGATGCATATTATTTCAATATTGATCCAGAATTAGCAAAGAGCTCTTATCAGGCTTTGTTTGGCGCCTTCAATGCAGGTGCAATTGATACCAATGATCGCGTTGAAGAAACAATTGATTCTCTATTTGTTCAGGCTGACATGGAATTTTTAGTCGCAGGCAGAGCTTTGAACGTTGTTGCAGGTGTCAGGTATGAAGACTCCTCAGTATTAGCGACTGGCTTAGAATCCACACCTTCAAATATTCGTTGGGACATGATCACAGGCCTTCAATACATTAGCGGCGGTGTTGTTGATGCACCTAAAAATGGTAGCAATGACCTACTCTTGCCTCAAGTAGCTATGGCATATGCGATTGACGAAGATAGAGTGCTGCGCTTTTCAGCTGGTCAATCTATGGCCAGACCGAGCCTTCAAGACATGAGATCTTCTTTGAACTTCGGAAACAGAGATTACTTTACACCAACTGCAACAGGTGGAAATCCAAACCTAGAGCCAATGAAGTCAACGAACTATGATTTAGCTTATGAGTGGTATTACGATGAGGGCAGCTATTTTGCACTGAACTACTTCTACAAAGAGATAGAAGATTTTATTGAGAGCAAGATTACGAATGGAGGACTTTACGGTCTTAATAATCCAGCGCAATCAGCAAACGGTTTATATGCACAGCAATGTGTCAATGCATGGGCTTCAGCAGGCAGTCCTGCCCCAGGATTTCCTGGTGAAGCTGGCTCCACAGGTGACTGCGTTTCTCAGCAGGCTCTTTGGGCTCAGTCATGGATGAACCTTCAACAGCACATGGGTTGGGTTGCACTAGGAATGGCGAATGGCGCTGATGTTTCCAATGGTTTTCCCTATGGATTATGTCAATATGACGGCTGGTGGAGATGTGACCCTGGGTACATTGATGCAACTTCAAGTGATCCTGCTGCTAATTTTGAGATCACTAGACCTGTAAATGCAGCAACCGGAAGCCTTGATGGCTTTGAGATTGTGTTGCAGCATCTATTTGGTGATACTGGATATGGCATGCAGCTTAATGCAACAGTTGTTAGTGGCGGTGATGTAGATATCGATAGAAACAAGATCGGTAAGCAATTTATTCTCCCTGGACTAGGTGACTCTTCAAATGCCTCATTCTTCTATGAAGATGACAAGCTCACAGCAAGGATTGCCCTGAATGTTAGAGGCGAGACTGTTGCTGGTTTTGCAGCCTATGACCAACCTTTGTATGTTGCAGAAAGACAGCAAGTGGATGCTTCAGTTGCTTACAGATTCAATGATCAAGCGTCTGTATTCCTTGAAGTTCAAAATTTAAATGATGAATCAACAAGGCTATATGTGCGTCATGAGGAAATGCTATTCTTAGCACAAGACCATGGTCCTGTTTATAGATTTGGATTTAGATACTCGCTCTAATTCTAAGAATTTGAATTCAAAAAGGGAGCCTTGGCTCCCTTTTTTTTGTTACAGGTATAGATTTCTCAGATATTAAGACAAGAAAACTAGCTTACCAAAGTTGCGCATCGAAAGGAGAGGTGATGGCTGAAGAATGACTAGAATACAAAAATGCTGCTCATGAGCATCTTGCAAAACTCTTACCTAAGCTGGATTAGCCTGAGTTCTCTTTCCAGGATCTAAAGCCTCCTTCGAGGTTTTGAACAAAGTTAAAGCCTAATTCTTTGAGTGTTTTTCCGGCAAGCGCAGCTCTACTTCCTCCACCACAGTAAACAACAATAGAAGTATTAGCGGTGAGATTCTCGCTGCCAGGAGCCAGCTTCATCTCAATCAGCCCTCTAGGTACATTTATGGCACCAGGGATAAGTTGTGTGCCATCAACCTCAGTGGGCTCTCTTACATCTATCACTAGACTCTCGGATGAGAGCTCGTTAAATTCGTTGTAGGTGATTTTTGGGACAAGTTGATGAGCTTCGTCAATAAGATCTTTAAGTATTTTCATCAAGCAATTATCAGTTTTAACTTGCAAATATACAAACCCAATTATTAATTGCACATATTTAGTCTTTTGATGTTTACAGTGTAAACATTTTATCCTAAACTGCGACATTAGTAATAACTGATAATTAATAACTGATAATTAATTACCTATAATAATATGGACAAATTTAAAATGAAAAAACTTATCTTAATGATTGCGTTAGTATCCGCACCTTTCTCTGTAATAGCGATGGATTCAAAAGAGGGCGTTTCTTTAAAGGGCTCGATTCTTACAATTAAAAAACAAAAAAAATATTCTTCTGTTGCTGGGTGCTCTGCTCTTGCTGCATCAAAGAATAAAGCTGCTGGTTTTACTTTCAATAATAAAACTCAATCATGCACATTGTATCGATCAGTTAGCGGAGAAAGATCTAGGTTAGGTTTTACCTCAGGCACTAAGTAACCTCTACTTACGTATTTAAAAAAGGGGCTTTTAGCCCCTTTTTTTGTTATTCAATTAAATTATGGTTAAGATTAATCTTTTATACCTGAGCACTAATGTAGTTGAAAGCTTTCCACCGAGAAGCCGATTAAACTCCAATTTAAATAAAGCATGACTAAACATTTTATTTCTACACAGCCTTGGTCGAAATCTGAGCTCCAATCCGTGCTTGATTACGCCTCAGCTCTCAAGGATCAACCTTTTCAGCCGCTCTTGCAGAATAAGTCGATCGCTTTATTATTTTTCAACCCCTCTATGCGTACAAGAACAAGTTTTGAAATAGGGATAGCTGAGCTTTCTGGGACTGCCGTTATCTTGCAACCAGGCAAAGATGCTTGGCCCATAGAATTTAAAGAGAACATGGTGATGGATGGTCATCAAGAAGAACATGTAAAGGAAGTGGCTCAGGTTCTTTCATCCTATTGCGACTGTATTGCTGTACGTGCCTTTCCAGAGTTCGAAGACTGGTCTTATGATAGGCTTGATAATGTAATTAATGCCTTCGCTAAATACTCATCTGTTCCAGTGGTAAACATGGAGACAATTGAACACCCATGCCAGGAATTAGCCCATATTCTGACTCTTCAGGAGCATTATGGCGATCTCAAAGGTAAAGACTACCTACTTACATGGACTTATCATCCAAAGCCTCTCAACACGGCTGTGGCTAACTCAAGCCTCTTAATTGCTAGTAAGTTTGGTATGAATGTTAGGTTGTTGTGCCCATCTGAAGATTATTTACTAGATGAGAGGTACATAGAAGCTGCTAAGGTTAACTGTGAGCTGGAGCAATCAAGCTTTTCTGTCACACATGACATTAACGAAGCCTATTCCGGCGCTGAAATTGTTTATGCAAAAAGCTGGGGCTCATTGAAGTATTACGGTCAACCAGACAAAGAGGCAAAGATTAGAGCAAACTACAAACACTTTATTGTTGATGAGCAAAAAATGGCTTTGACCAATCATGCAGTCTTTAGTCACTGCCTCCCGTTGCGACGAAATGTTAAGGCAACCGATGGCGTCATGGATGCTGATTATTGCCTAGCAGTGAAAGAGGCAGAAAACCGAAAGCACGTTCAAAAGTCATTACTAGCAACTATTTTATAGGACATCAGATGAGTAAAAAAATTGTTTTAGCATTCTCTGGAGGCTTGGATACAAGCTTTTGCATCCCATACCTTCTTGATCAGCACTATGAGGTTCACACTCTGTTTGTAAATACTGGTGGAACCTCCAAAAAAGAAGAGCTTGCTATAACAAAACGGGCCATGCAGCTCGGAGCAAAAAAACACATTAACGTTAATGTTGAAAAAGCTTTATGGTCTGAAATACTTACCCCTTTGATTCAATCTGGCTCTCTCTATCAAAACCGGTACCCTGCTTTATGCTCTGATAGATATCTGATTGTTAAAGAGTCCATCAAGCTTTGTAAAAAGCTTAAAACTAAATATATCGGGCATGGTTGTACTGGCATGGGCAATGATCAAATTAGATTTGATTTGTCCATCATGGCGCACGGCTCCTATCAAATCATTACCCCAATAAGAGAGATACAAAATCTTGCCACCAATGTTCGGGGGTATGAAGAAGAATACTTAAAAGCTAAAGGCTTTAAGGTGTCATCCCTGCACAAAAAATACAGCATCAATGAAAACTTAATGGGAGCAACAATCTCTGGATCTGAGATTGATGTTTGGGATAATCCCTCTTCAGAAAGTTATGTTCTTTGTAGAGAACCTGAGAAATATCCCAAGAAAACCAAAAGCCTCACACTAAAGTTTTCAAAGGGACAGGTTATTGCTATCGATGGAAAAAAGATTCAAGGTCCAGACTTACTGAGGTCACTAAACGCTTTAGGTGGTTCTTTTGGGATTGGTCGATCAGTTTTTGCCAGCGATACCATCATTGGCCTAAAAGGTAGATTTGTTTTTGAGGCACCGGGCATTACTATTTTGATGGCAGCACACAGAGCGTTAGAAGAATGTGTGCTTACTGAGAAACAAAATAATTTCAAAGCACAGGTAGGTCAGGAATGGGTCAATCTTGTTTATAAGGGCTTTTACTTTGACCCCCTTAGAGAAAATCTAGAATTATTTTTGGAAGGCTCTCAGGCTTCAGTGACTGGTGATGTAACTTTAGAGCTTTCACCAGGAAAATCAGAGGCTGTGCAAGTCAAGTCTAAGAACATCTTAATAAGCTCAGAGGGTTCTTATGCGCAATCAGCTACCTGGAGTGAGGCAGAGTCAAAGGGCTTTATTAAACTCATTGGTCAAAGCACATCAACTTGGGCAAAGATTCACAAACCCAAATGAATACCTCTCTTGAGCAGTGCCTGGTGCATTTAGAAGCTTTGGTTGCATGTGATACAACAAATCCACCTCGTGATATTGCAAGCTCTGGTCTGCTTGAGTATCTCCAGTCTTTGCCATACCTAGATCCAGAGATTTCGGACCTAGGAGGTGGCTCATTCAACATCATGCTCTCCAAGGGCTCACCCAAACATCTTTTTAATGTCCATCTTGACACGGTTCCTGTATCCAGTGGATGGGATTACAACCCCCACCATCTGACCATAGATGATGGCAAGGCCTATGGTCTTGGTGCTTGCGATATCAAAGGGGCTGCGGCATGTTTACTTGCTTTGATTGAGAGCGGCTTAAGTGATTATGCTGTATTATTTTCTACCGATGAAGAGGCTGGTCAAAGCACATGCATTCAAGAGTTCCTCAAGTCCAAACCATCTTATGAGGGGATTATTGTGTGCGAACCGACACAAAATTTAGCAGTTACTTGCCACAGAGGCATAGCAACAGGCTCAATTAAATTTGAGGGCATTGCAGGCCACAGCTCAGACAAAAGAGCCATGCAAGATAATGCAATTCATAAGCTCGCACGTTGGTCGAACCAAGCTTTGATAAAGGCTCAAGAATATGACTCCAAGTCCATTGAAAATTTATCTGGTATAGCCTTTAACCTTGGAGTGATTGAAGGGGGCATTAAACCAAATGTTATCGCAGATCGAGCATCTGTAAAATTTGGATTTCGACCTCTTCCTGGCCAACAGCATACAGATATCCTTGACTCCCTTGGCATCAACGACTTGCCTGATACCTCTGTCTTTGCTCCAGGTTTTATTGCCCCTTCCTTGCCTGCGGATGGAGATATTGACCGACTGAAGTCTCTTGCTTCGAGCCTAGGCTTGCAGCACTCAGCACCTGTAAATTTTTGGACTGAAGCATCGTTATTTAGTCAAGCGGGTTATCCAGCAATTGTTTTGGGACCAGGGAACATAAAACATGCTCATCAACCAAACGAGCACGTAGAGCTTGATGACCTCTCTGAAGCAATGAAGCTATTTGCAGGCATTCTGCAGTGAGCGCTTCAAAAAACTTTTTTATTAAAGAAACAATTTTAAAGTTGTTGGCTGCCATTGGTTCAGAAAAAGAGATAAAAAAATATATTGCTAAATTCTCTTCACCAGATCAGAGATTTGCTGTCATTAAAGTTGGTGGAGCTGTAGTTAAAAATGACTTAGATAATTTAATCGCATCTTTGGTTTTCTTGGATCAGGTTGGTCTCAAGCCCGTGATTTTGCATGGGGCAGGGCCAATGCTAACTGAGCGCTTAGATTCTAGAAACATAGAATATTCCTTTATTGAAGGTCAAAGAGTGACTTCTGAAAAGGTGAGGGATGTTGCAGTTGAGGTTTTCATCGAGACAAATAATACAATTGTTTCAGCGCTACGCTCTCATGGCGCTCAAGCAGAAGGCCTGATTTCCAATGTATTCCAATGCTCGCAAGGTGATGCTGCGTTGGGTTTGGTTGGGTGCATCGAATCCATTGATGAGCAACAGATTAACGCATTGCTTGAGTCTGATACGATCCCCGTCATCACCTCTCTAGGAGAGGATTCAACAGGGCAAGTCCTGAATATTAATGCAGACGTTGCCACCATGGAGTTGGTGATGGCTATCTCTCCTTACAAAGTAGTATTTCTGTCTGAAACAGGTGGTATTTACAATGAATCTGGCGCTCTTATAAAGACCATTAACTTAGTCCTAGAGTATCAGGAGCTCATGAATCAAAATTGGCTGCATTCAGGTATGAAATTAAAGCTCGAGCAAATTAAAACTTTACTAGATCGTCTGCCCAAGACTTCATCTGTTTCTATTACCCAGCCCATCAACCTGCCCAAAGAATTATTCACAGACTCAGGCTCAGGAACCTTAGTCAAATACGGATACAAAGTTAATCAACACTCCCTACCAGATCAAGAGATTGAAGCCACGGCTACATCCATTGTTGAGGCATCATTTCAAGGGAAGCTGGTTGAAGGATTTTTTGATCACTCAGAGAAGTTTCAAATTTTTATGACCACCTGTGAAAGAGCTGTGATAGTTATGTCAAATGAATTTAAGATTCCCTACATGGATAAATTTGGTGTGATTCCAGACGCCAAAGGTGAGGGCCTGGGTTCTGGAGTCTGGTTAGAAATGCGCAAAGTATTCCCTCAAGTTTTTTGGCGCTCAAGAGCAGGGAACCCAGTTAATAAATATTATAGTTCGATATGTGATGGCTTTCAAAAGCATGATGACTGGCATGTTTTTTGGATTGGGATCACTGATTATGGTGACCTAGAAAATTGCATTAAACTTGCTTTAAACCGACCCAAAACCATCATCTAAATGTCAGAGAAAAAAATAAGTCTCCTTGGAGCCAGAGGCTATGTTGGAAAAGAAATCTTGTCACTGATTTCCTTGCACCCACATCTGAGCATTCATTGCGTCTATTCTAGTTCCAAAGCAGGAGACTTGGTCGAAGGTTACTCCAAAGATCCTGAGCTTAAATATTCCCACCTAGATGCATCGAATTTTAAAGCTATGGAGGAAGATGCTTATATTTTGGCTCTTCCAAACAATGAGGCGCAGCCTTACATTGATGCAATTGTTGAGCAGAATCCAAAAGCATTTATTCTTGATATCAGCTCAGATTATCGTTTTGATGATGATTGGCAGTATAGAATCCCTGAGCTTTCACCAGCCATTCAACGCACAAAAATTAGTAATCCGGGTTGTTATGCTACAGCCATGCAGTTGATGCTAGCACCAATCAAAGATCACATTGAAGGATTTGCTCATTGTTTTGGAGTATCAGGGTATAGCGGAGCAGGAGCAACTCCAAATCCCAGAAATAACCTAGAACTCTTAAATGACAATGTTCTGGCTTACTCTTTAATTAGTCACATTCATGAATCTGAGGTTAGGCATCACATGTATGATCGGGTGCAGTTCGTTCCACATGTGGGTCAATTTTTTAGAGGGATCATCCTGACAGGCAATTTCACTCTAACGCAAACCCTCACCAGGGAAGAATGCTTTGAAGCATTCAAGAGTTTTTACACCGAGCATTCATTGATTGAAGTTCAAGCTGAGCCGCCACATCTGCAGCAAGTTGTGCATACACACAAGGCTATTGTTGGAGGGTTCCAAGTTGATGCACCTATAAAAAGACTGACTTTCTGCTGTGTTATTGATAATCTTTTAAAAGGCGCAGCAACACAGGCTGTGCAAAACCTCAACAGCGCATTTGGATGGGACGACAACTTAGGAATTAGCTAGCAATGAAAATCTGGAATCAAAATCCCAAGGACCTAAACTCATCCATAGATTCTTTTTTATCAGGCGAAGATATCGTCTTAGATCAAGAGCTTTTTCTCTATGATGTAAAGGCGTCTATTGCACACACTCATGAGCTGCATGCAATTAAAATCTTGAACTCATCCGAGCAAAAGAAACTGATCTCGGCCTTAAAAAAATTAGCTAAGTTATTTGAGAGTGGCAAATTCAAATTAACCAGCAAATATGAAGATTGCCACTCAGCCATTGAAGCTTTTTTAACAAAGGAGCTGGGTGTTTTGGGTAAAAAAATACACACAGGCCGCAGTCGCAATGATCAAGTCCTTGTTGCCATGAGACTTTACATGCGAGACCAGTTAGTTGAAACGTCAAAGCAAAGCTTGTTGATTGCTGATGCGCTCTTGAAGATGGCTGCTAAGCATGCCAAAGACCCCATGCCGGGATATACGCACCTTCAAAGAGCGATGCCTTCGAGCTGGGGCTTGTGGTTCGGAGCCTATGCAGAATCCTTTTTAGATAACGCTGAGTTGTTAACCTCCACCATGTCTTGGATGAATCTCAATCCATTGGGTACAGCTGCAGGCTATGGCGTTAACCTACCTTTGAAGCGAGACATAAGCACCAAGGAGCTTGAATTTAAAAGAAAGCAACTCAACTCTCTCTACACTCAAAACAGCAGAGGTAAGTTTGAGCTCGAGATGGTCGGAGTGTTAAAACAACCAATGCTTGATCTCAGAAAGCTTGCTTGGGATCTGAGCCTCTTTCTCACTCAAGAATTTGATTTGCTGTCTGTTGGAAGTAAGTATTCCACTGGCTCCTCAATTATGCCCAACAAATCTAATCCTGATGTCGTTGAAATCATGAGGGCAAATTATGCGGTGATTGCAGGGCATTATGCTGAGCTAGAAAATCTTATTTCCTTGCCCAGTGGCTACCATCGAGATTTACAAGTTACCAAACGCTCGGTGATTCATGCCTCTCATTGCACCATTAAAACTCTGTCCTTAGCCCCTGATTTAATTCAATCAATCAAAGTTCATGCCAAGCGCTCAAATGATTTAATAGATGCAGAAATGCTAATGACCGATCAGGTCTATGATCTTGTGAAAGCTGGTATGCCATTTCGAGATGCTTACATTCAGATAAAATCTAAGAAACCCTCCATTAAAAGCACTGCCAAAAAAACCCTTTCAAACACTTCTTCCGGTTCTCCCGGTAACTTAGAGCTTGGAATTTTAAGAAAGCGATTGGAGAGATTGAAAAAGGCTTAACGCATTAGCCTTTTTGATTTCTACGCCTCTTTGTGACAATATAAAGAAAGAATGAATAAAGCACTCAGAATTCAAAAATCTGAGGCAGCTAGAAATAGACGTCATTTGCACCGTCATATTGCAGAGAAAAAAACTCTTGCAGAATATTTGCGGTTAAGAAAATTACGTCATAAGCATTAATTTCTAGAGCCTCGTATTTTTTATGCTTGCAAAAGCGATGGGGCACCTTATTATCTAAAACTCTTTTTCCTTGCATCTTTTTAGTCATCCCTTTTTAATGAGCTATGAGCAACACACAATCTTTTGTAGACACATGGCATCAAGGCTTTCAATCAGGCGACCCCGAGTTTTTGGAGAATATTCTTGATGAGGCAGTGGTTTTTACCTCCCCGGTTGTTTTCAAGCCAATTCCAGGTAAAGCCATGACCAAGATTTATTTGATGGGTGCTGGTCAAACCTTCGACATGAATCG
>Ga0209383_1001286_pt1 | contig 15825 bp, 11 predicted proteins | sample CoawatmetaG02DNA_FD_187510 | JGI IMG/M metagenome (GOLD analysis project Ga0209383, IMG submission 187510) | Marine microbial communities from the West Antarctic Peninsula - Coastal water metaG029-DNA (SPAdes) (version 2) | ecosystem: Environmental > Aquatic > Marine > Coastal ... | reverse complement strand
AGCTTCTGGCAAGGTTACATTTGATGATGTTGCTGGGATTGATGAAGCAAAAGAAGAATTAGAAGAAATTGTAGAGTTTTTAAGAAACCCACAAAAATTCTCAAAATTAGGTGGCAGAATTCCGACTGGAGCTTTATTAGTAGGGCTTCCTGGTACGGGTAAAACGCTACTAGCAAGAGCCATTGCTGGTGAAGCTGGAGTTCCATTCTTCACTATTTCCGGCTCTGATTTTGTTGAAATGTTTGTTGGTGTGGGGGCAAGCCGGGTTCGTGATATGTTTGAGCAGGCGAAAAAAAATTCACCGTGCATTGTATTTATAGATGAAATTGATGCTGTAGGTCGTCACAGGGGTGCGGGATATGGAGGTGGTAACGATGAGCGTGAGCAAACCTTAAACCAATTATTAGTAGAAATGGATGGGTTTGAGGAAAATGATGGGGTTATCATTGTTGCTGCAACAAATAGAAGAGATGTTCTTGATCCAGCACTTTTGCGCCCAGGTAGGTTTGATAGAGAAGTGCAGGTTCCTATTCCTGATATAAAAGGTAGAGAAAAGATACTTAAGGTACATGGCAAAAAAATTAAGATAGGACCAAATGTCGATCTTAGAATTATAGCACGAGGAACACCTGGTATGTCAGGTGCTGATTTAGCAAATTTGGTAAATGAGGCCGCATTAATGGCAGCTCGTTTTGGTAAGCGAATGGTTGGCATGGAAGATTTTGAGCAGGCAAAAGATAAAGTGATGATGGGTGCTGAAAGAAGATCAATGGTGATGACACCGGCACAGAAGGAAATGACTGCTTATCATGAAGCTGGCCACGCTTTAGTAGGAATAAGTCTACCAGAATGTGACCCTGTCTATAAGGCGACTATTATTCCTAGAGGTGGTGCTCTTGGAATGGTGATGTCCCTACCAGAGATGGATCAATTAAATTGGCATAAAAACCAGTGTGAACAAAAAATCGCGATGACTATGGCTGGAAAAGCAGCAGAGATTGTTAAATATGGTGAGGAACGTATATCCAATGGACCATCTGGAGATATTCAAATGGCTAGCCAATTAGCGAGAGCTATGGTGATGCGCTGGGGTATGTCAGATAAGGTTGGTAATATTGACTACGCCGAAGCACATGAGGGTTATACCGGTGGAACTGCTGGATTTTCTATCTCAGCAAAAACTAAAGAAGTGGTTGAAACAGAAGTTAAGAATTTAATTGATAATGGATATAAGTTAGCTAAGAAAATCATACTAGAAAAATCAAAGGAATTTGATAGACTAGCTCAAGGTTTGTTGGAATATGAAACTTTAACTGGCGATGAAATTAAAAGAGTAATGCGGGGAGAGTTACCTCATGATGATGATACAGATGACTCATCTTCTGAGGATAACTCTATTACCTCGATACCTAAAAGTAAGAAGTCAGTAAGTTCTAAGGGCGTTATGAAGCCAAAGCCAATATAAATTATGGTATTCATGTCTTCTTAATATTTATACTTATATGATTAGAACTACTAGTAAGCTTGCTAGTAGTTAAGCCAAGACTATTTTAAACAAAAAAATGTCTTTTATTTTAAATTGATTTTTCATAATTCTCGATTATACGGGAAAATGAAAAATCTTTTAAATGAGCTGGGAATCATTATGAGTTATAAATCAGATATCGAAATAGCAAGAGAAGCAAATAAGCTACCAATTCAAGAAATTGGCGAAAAGTTAGGGATAGGGTCTAAAGATTTACTTCCTTACGGTCACGATAAAGCTAAAATTAGTGAAGAATTTATAAAATCTTTAGATAATAATTCCTACGGTAACTTAATACTCGTTACAGCAATTAACCCAACTCCAGCTGGTGAAGGTAAAACAACCACTACCGTTGGTTTGGGAGATGGGTTAAATGCGATTGGTAAAAAAGCAGCAGTGTGTATTCGTGAGGCCTCTTTGGGTCCATGTTTTGGTATGAAAGGTGGAGCGGCCGGCGGTGGTTATGCACAAGTTGTACCAATGGAAGAAATGAACTTGCATTTTACTGGTGATTTTCATGCTATCACTTCTGCACACAACCTTTTGTCTGCTATGGTTGATAATCATATTTATTGGGGTAATGATTTAGATATTGATACTCGCAGGGTGGTTTGGCGTCGGGTTGTAGATATGAATGATAGGGCTTTAAGACAAATTACTGCATCTCTAGGTGGTGTGTCTAATGGATTTCCTAGAGAGGCTGGCTTTGATATTACGGTAGCATCTGAAGTCATGGCATGTTTGTGTTTAGCCAATGATTTAGCGGATCTTGAGAAACGCTTAGGGAATATAATTGTTGCTTATCGTAGAGATAAAACTCCCGTTTCTTGTCGTGATATAAAAGCTGATGGAGCAATGACAGTTCTTTTAAAAGATGCAATGCAACCTAATTTAGTTCAGACTTTAGAAAATAATCCCGCTTTAGTTCATGGTGGACCGTTTGCTAATATTGCTCATGGGTGTAATTCAGTTGTAGCGACGAAAACTGCTTTAAAATTGGCGGACTACGTAGTTACTGAGGCAGGCTTTGGAGCAGATTTAGGTGCTGAAAAGTTTCTTAATATAAAGTGTAGGAAGGCAGGAATTTCACCAGCAGCTGTTGTTTTAGTTGCAACAGTTAGAGCCATGAAAATGAATGGTGGAGTTGCAAAGGCAGACTTAGGACCTGAGAATGTAGAAGCAGTAGTCAAAGGTTGCCCTAATCTTGGACGACATATTGAGAATATAAAATCTTTTGGTGTTCCTGTTGTGGTAGCAATCAATCATTTTGTAACGGACACTGATCAAGAAGTTCAAGCGATAAAAGATTACGTTTCATCAATGGGTTCTGAGGCCATTCTGTCAAAACACTGGGAATTTGGTTCAAAAGGTTCAGAAGCCTTAGCTAAAAGAGTGGTTGAAATAGTAGATGCCGATTCAGCTAATTTTGCACCAATTTATCCTGATGATATGCCTTTGATGGAAAAGATTGAAACAATTTCAAAACGAATTTACCGAGCAGATGAAGTTTTAGCCGATAAGAAAATTCGCGACCAATTAAGAGCATGGGAAGATCAAGGTTATAAAAACCTACCAATTTGTATGGCCAAGACACAATATAGTTTTTCTACTGATCCTAGTTTGCGCGGAGCTCCAACTGGACATTCGGTACCTATCCGTGAAGTCCGATTATCAGCGGGTGCTGGATTTATTGTGGCAATTTGTGGAGAAATTATGACGATGCCGGGTCTGCCAAGAAAACCTGCCGCTGAGGCCATAGGTTTAAATGAATCTGGTGATATTGAAGGTTTGTTCTAAAGTATTGTTTGAGCTCTAGTATAGGTATTATTATCGTTTAAAAAAAAGGAATAATTGCATGACTGCGAAAATAATTAGTGGGAAAGAGTTCTCAGAGTCTGTGCGCAATAAAGTTGCTCATCATGTAGCCCATCTAAAAGCTGATCATGGAATAGTTCCAGGCTTGGCGGTTGTCTTAGTTGGAGAGGATCCTGCCTCAAAGGTTTACGTGCGTAATAAAGGTGAACAAACTTTAGCTGTAGGTATGAAATCAGTTGAACATAAGTTGGATGTAAATACGCCTGAAGAAAAACTATTAAAATTAATAGAAAGCTTAAATGAAGACCCTACAATCCATGGTATTCTTTGCCAGCTACCTTTGCCAGGTCATATAAACGAAGATCTTGTTATTAATTCGATTTCACCTGATAAAGATGTTGATGGGTTTCATATTTCCAATGTTGGAAGATTGGGTACTGGGCAAAAATCTATGGTTCCTTGTACACCTTTGGGTTGTTTGATGATGTTGAGAGATCATCATGGAAGCTTATCTGGACTGAATGCTGTAGTCGTAGGTCGTTCAAATATAGTTGGGAAGCCAATGGCTAACCTGTTATTGCAAGATAGTTGTACAGTTACGATTGCACATAGCAGAACAAAAGATATTGAAAATATTTGCCGCCGAGCCGACATTATTGTTGCGGCTGTGGGTCGACCAGAAATGATCAATGCGGATTGGATTTCTGAAGGAGCTACTGTAATTGACGTTGGCATTAATAGAATTCCCCATCCTGAAAAAGAAGGTAAGACAAAATTAGTGGGTGATGTGGATTATAAAAGTGCTGCTCAAGTTGCTGGAGCTATTACTCCAGTTCCTGGTGGTGTAGGTCCCATGACAATAGCTTGTCTTTTAGCAAATACGGTTACAGCCTGTTGTAGAGCTAACAATTTAACAGAACCAGAGGGTCTGAGCGCCTAATTTTTAGTAAAATTTTAAAGTTAAGAAAGTTTTATACAAGCGTTGCTTCAGTAACGGCTTTGATCTCATCCATGGTCACGCCCTCTGCGAGTTCAATAATTTTTAAGCCCCCAGGTACAACATCTAATACTCCGAGGTTAGTAATTATTCGATGGACAACAGCTTTTCCAGTTAAGGGAAGACTGCATCGTTTTAATAACTTACTTTCCCCTCGTTTATTAGCATGATCCATAACCACCACCACTCGACCAACACCAGCTACTAAATCCATAGCTCCACCCATGCCCTTTACAAGCTTGCCTGGAATCATCCAATTAGCGAGGTCACCATTTTCTGCTACTTCCATAGCCCCAAGAATGGCCATATTTATTTTTCCACCTCGTATCATAGCAAAACTGGTGTCTGATCCAAAATATGAAGTTCGATCTAATTCCGTAATGGTTTGTTTTCCAGCATTTATTAGATCTGGATCTATTTTATCTTCTGTTGGAAATGGCCCCATCCCCAGCATACCATTTTCCGATTGTAGTGTTACATCAACACCGTCTGGGATAAAATTAGAAACCAAAGTTGGAATACCTATCCCCAAATTAACATACCAACCATCTTGTAATTCTTTAGCAGCACGTTCTGCCATTTGATTACGATCCCATGCCATCTTTATTCTCCAATCAGTTGGGTATTTTAAATAGAAATTTAAGTACTAAAATACTTTAGTACTTATTTAGTCATTCTATTTAAGTGGTTCTAATAGTTTTTTGTTCTATTCTCTTCTCATGTTTACCTTGTACAATTCGATGTACATATATGCCAGGTGTATGTATTAAATCTGGATCTAATTGCCCTGTTGGTACAATTTCCTCCACTTCAGCAATACAAACTTTACCACAGGTTGCCGCTGCTGGATTAAAATTACGGCTAGTTTTCCTGTAGATAAGGTTTCCAGTTTCGTCTGCTTTCCATGCTTTTATGATTGAAATGTCAGTTTTTAAACCAGTTTCTAAAATATAAGTTTCACCATCAAAATCTTTGTGTTCTTTGCCTTCGGCAATGACCGTTCCAACTCCAGTCTTTGTGTAAAAGCCTGGTATGCCTGCGCCACCCGCCCGCATTCGTTCAGCTAATGTCCCTTGTGGGTTGAACTCTAATTCTAGTTCATTGGCTAAGTATTGTTTCATAAATACGTCATTCTCTCCCACATAAGATGAAATCATTTTTTTCACTTGTCGTGTTTGTAGCAATAGACCTAATCCAAAGTCATCGACGCCAGCATTATTTGATGCAACTGTTAGGTTCTTTGTTCCAGCATCCCTTATAGAAGATATAAGTAGCTCAGGTATTCCGCATAATCCAAAACCACCTGCTGCAATAGTCATTCCATCAAATAATAGGCCTTTGAGAGCATTATTAGGTGTATCATATATTTTTCGCATCTGTTTCTTTCATCTTGTTGTCTTAATTTAATTAAGGAATTCAACTATTCAGCTCAAGAATAGCTTTTCCCAATCATTTATTAACTCATTTGCCATATTTTCAAACCTATCGCCTGGTTGTCGTAACTTAAATAATTCTTCATATGGGTCAGGCGCTAGTTTTTTACTCCCCGATAATTCTTCTAAAACTGCATGCCCACAAAAAGGAACATAAACTTCGGAGTAACCGCCTTCATGTATAAGTGATAATTTCCCATTACAATTTTCATCAGCTAATACCTGAGCCTTTCTAGTTAGAATCCTGAACGTTTCAGCGGAACATAGCATACTTGATGTAGGATCAATCATAGCTGCATCAAAGCCACAAGCTACAATGATGATATCAGGACAATAATTATTGACTAGCGGTGTGATAACCTTGTCAAACAAATTCAAGTAAGTGTTATGTCCAGAGCCGGCAGGTAGAGGTAAATTAACATTGTATCCTAAACCTTCTCCTTTTCCTCTATCGATTTCCATGCCCGTATCGACAGGGTAATTTCGTTCCTGGTGAATTGAGATAGTTAAAACATCATCTCTGTCATAAAAAATTGCTTCTGTGCCATTTCCATGATGCACATCCCAGTCGATAACACAGAATTTCTTACCCAAATTTTCGCTGATAGCAGAGTCTATAGCAATTGCTATATTGGCGAGTAAGCAAAATCCATTTGGATAGTCAGGCAAGCAATGATGCCCTGGTGGTCTTGATAAGGAGTAAGAGTTTTTATATTTTCCTTTTAAGACGTCTTTAATCGCTGAAATTGCAAGTCCACTTGAAAGAGCTGCTATGTCAAAGCCGTCTCGAGCAAACGGAGTTCTTAGGCCCAATAAACCGCCATCAACTTCTGATAAGGCTTTAAACTTCTCTAAGTATTCTTTGGTATGAATACGAAGTAAATCTGTCATTGTTGCTGGTTGGCTTGATTGCATTTCCAAATCTGCCGTAATTCCAGTAACATCCATTAAATTTTTTAGCCTTCTTTTTGTTTCGGGGTTTTCGGCTAAACCACCTGCGGCTAAGGGTTGTACAAGGCCTCCAACTGGTTGGGTGAATGCAAAATTTCCACCTCCATGCCAAAAACATTTTTCATCCCAATAAAAACTTGTATCTGTCATTCTTTAACCTTTAATAATACGCTTAGTATGCAATTTTTTTTATATTAATTTATTGTAATAAAGTAGATACAATAAATAATAGCAACAAAATTTTTATATAATATTGAATGTAATAATTATTTTGAATTCATTAATGATTGATTGATCCTTCAACAGTTGATATTTAATATCAAATTAAATCGATAAAAACATTATTTTAAATTACTAAAAAGTGATTTTATAAAAATTATTACCTTTGTTGGAGAAAAATCAATGGTTATAGCTAAGACACTTTATGACAAAATATGGGATGCTCACGTTGCCCATGAAGATGTTGATGGAACTTGTTTGCTATACATAGATCGCCATCTGGTTCACGAAGTAACAAGCCCACAAGCTTTTGAAGGATTACGTACATCTGGTAGGAAAGTTAGAGCGCCAGATAAGACAATAGCTGTTCCTGATCATAATGTACCCACAACGCTAGATCGTGCAAAAGGCATTGAGAATGTGGAAAGCCGCATTCAAGTTGAAGCATTAGATAAAAACGCAAAAGATTTTGGTGTCCATTATTATCCTGTATCTGACGTGCGTCAGGGGATTGTACATATTGTTGGCCCAGAGCAAGGATGGACGCTACCAGGAATGACGGTAGTTTGCGGTGATAGTCATACTGCAACTCATGGGGCATTTGGGTCTTTAGCTCACGGTATTGGAACGTCTGAAGTTGAGCATGTTTTAGCAACGCAAACTTTGATTCAAAAGAAATCACTTAATATGAAAGTGGAGATTACTGGAAAACTTAAACCTGGCGTTACAGCAAAGGATATAACACTTTCTGTTATAGGGAATACTGGGACTGCAGGGGGAACTGGGTATGTTATTGAATATTGCGGTGAAGCTATTAGAGATCTCTCCATGGAGGGCCGTATGACAGTTTGCAATATGGCAATTGAAGGTGGAGCCCGGGCGGGTTTAATTGCGCCAGATCATAAAACTTATGAATATTGCAAAGGCAGACCTCATGCCCCTAAAGGAAAAGATTGGGATTCTGCTGTTGCTTATTGGAAAACTTTGTTTACCGAAGATGGTGCTCATTTTGATAAATTTATAACTATCAAAGCTGAAAATATTGCACCAGTTGTCACATGGGGTACGTCACCAGAAGACGTTTTACCAATTAACTCCAAGGTTCCAGCACCTCAAGATTTCAAAGGTGGTAAGGTTGGAGCTGTTGAGCGATCATTAGAATATATGGGTCTAAAACCAGGAACACCGTTGGAAGATGTTACAATAGATACTGTTTTCATAGGATCCTGCACTAATGGAAGAATCGAAGATTTGCGAGCAGCGGCTGAAATCTTGAAAGGTAAAAAAATTAAAGATGGTTTGCGTGCGATGGTTGTTCCAGGCTCAGGGTTGGTTCGAGCACAGGCAGAGGAAGAGGGCTTAGCAACTATTTTTAAAGACGCAGGATTTGAATGGCGTTTGGCTGGCTGCTCTATGTGCTTAGCGATGAACCCGGACCAGTTAAAACCTGGTGAGAGATGTGCTGCGACCTCTAATAGAAACTTTGAGGGCCGGCAAGGCAGAGGTGGAAGAACTCATTTGATGAGCCCACAAATGGCTGCAGCTGCGGCGGTAACTGGGAAACTAACGGATGTTAGGAATTTAATTTAAATTAATTAATTTTCAACTTAACAATCGTTTGAAATAAAAAGTGGATAGATAATGGAAAAGTTCAATAAATTAACTGGAATAGCTGCTCCAATGCCTTTGGTTAATATAGATACAGATATGATAATCCCAAAGCAATTTTTGAAAACGATTAAACGTTCAGGCTTAGGTGCAAATTTATTTGATGAAATGCGTTTTGATCTTGAAGGTAATGAAATTCCAGATTTTGTTTTAAACAAAAAAGCTTATCGAAATGCTGAAATTATTGTTGCTGGTGAAAATTTTGGCTGTGGGTCAAGTAGAGAACACGCCCCATGGGCCTTGATTGATTTTGGTATAAAATGCGTTATATCAACTAGTTATGCAGATATATTTTATAATAACTGCTTTAAGAATGGTATTTTACCAATAGTTTTGAAGGCAGAAGAAGTTGAAGAGCTTATGAAAGACTCCCAAAAAGGTGAAAATGCAAGGATCATGGTTGATTTGGAAGCACAAACGGTTCATTCAAGTGACGGTGTCGAGTTTTCTTTTGTAATAGATAAATTTAAAAAGCATTGCTTATTAAATGGCTTAGATGACATTGGGCTAACCATGGAAAAAGTATCCAGCATTGATGAGTTTGAACAGCGTTATCAGAAACAAATGCCTTGGGTTTGATTCTAAAAGTAAATTAATAATATGTACTTGATAATAATATAAATTATAATAAAACTCGCACAATTAACTTGTTTTTTTTAAAAACCAAACAGCTTTGCGATACTAAGGAGTATAAATATGTCTAATTCGTCACTTTTAATATTACCAGGAGATGGAATTGGTGTTGAGGTTATGGAAGAAGTCCGAAAAGTTATTGAATGGTTTGGTGTTAATCGGGATTTGAAATTTGATGTAAGTGAAGATTTAGTTGGAGGAGCAGCTTATGACGCTCATGGGACACCTTTAACAGATGCAACTATGGAAAAGGCACAACAAGTGGATGCGGTATTATTGGGTGCTGTTGGCGGTCCGGCATATGACAATCTTGATTTTAGTTTAAAACCAGAGCGGGGCTTACTAAAAATTCGAAAAGAAATGGATTTGTTTGCTAATTTACGCCCTGCCCAATGTTTTGACGCATTAGCTGATTTTTCTAGCTTAAAGAAGGATATCGTTTCGGGGCTCGATATTATGATTGTTCGAGAGTTGACCTCAGGTACGTATTTTGGAGAACCTCGGGGTATTACAATAGAAAATAATGAACGCGTTGGAGTAAATACAATGCGTTATACTGAGTCCGAAATTGAAAGGGTAGCAAAGGCTGCATTTGAGTTAGCAAAACGGCGTGGAAATAAGTTATGTTCAATGGAAAAAGCGAATGTTTTGGAAGTTGGTGTTCTGTGGCGCGAGGTTGTTGAAGAAGTGCATCAGTCTGAGTATCCAGATGTTGAGTTGAGCCATATGTATGCTGACAACGGTGCAATGCAACTTGTAAGGCAACCAAAACAATTTGACGTGATTTTAACTGATAATCTTTTTGGAGATTTATTGTCAGACTGTGCTGCAATGTTGACAGGATCTTTAGGTATGCTTCCATCTGCATCTCTTGGTTCTCTAATGGAGAATGGTCGTCCCAAAGCTATGTATGAACCAGTGCATGGATCTGCACCTGATATTATGGGTCAAGGAAAAGCAAACCCGTCGGCCTGTATATTGAGCTTTGCAATGGCTCTCCGTTATTCCTTTGATGAAGGCGAAGAGGCGGCTCGGTTAGAGAATGCAATACAATCTGTTTTGGCTAGTGGTATTCGCACACCAGACTTGATGCAAAAAGATGGTGATGCGCCAGTTACGACAACTCAAATGGGAGATGCAGTAATTAAGGCCCTTAACGAAACTATCTAGGTTTGAAGATTTGAGTTGATGCCTCTTCTGGGCACCACTTACAGTTCTACCAAGTAGATAACCCATTGATACAAAAAAATACTATATCTCGTTTGGTACGGGGGTTAACGTATGGTTCACCAAATTGGTTGGCTGACTGACTTCGCAGCATCCATCAACGCCTTAGTGACCCCGTTTGATACACTGACATATCCTGCAGCAACACAGTCTTGGTATTTTTTTTCTTCCAGATCACCCGGCATCAAAACTTTGTCAAACCCAGGTGCCGGCTTACTTTGGCGGACTTGTCGGGAAAATGCTGAAGCGGCATCCTTGTATTGTGCGAATGACTGGAATGCGTCAGCCCGCATGCAGATCATCAACCAATTGAATTCCAAAGCAGATCCAAGCATCGCATCTCCAACAAGTTCAGCTATTATACCCAGTCCACTCCCTTTTGGTCCTGCTGCTGGCAGCAAAGCCCCACCTTCATAGAAATCATCAGGGTTTTGACTGGCTCGACCATGAGAATTGATAATAGCTCCCTTGGGTAAGGAAACGTTGTTTGCCTTCGCGACAGCAATTTTTCCCGATGCGATTGTCGAAATGGCAAAATCACAACCAATCGGTTCTATCCCGCCACCCGGCATGGAAAAGGCAAAAGGGTTTGTGCTCATAACACGCTCCATGCCACCGAATGGAACCACGCCTGCCCATTTTTTACGACCACCTCCACCCATGCATATCATGAAGCATCCAGTTTTTGCGGCTTGTTCGGCGTATGCCCCTAACCGCCCAGTGTGACCGCAGTTCGTAACTCCTGCCATTGAAATCAGATTTTCAGCAGCCATTTCGATTAATTGAGAAACGGCACTATCCATCGCCACTATACCAATTCCACCATTGCCATCGACTGTTATAGTGTTCCCAGATAGCTTTTTTACACTGGGGACTGCAGTTGGCTCCAGTTCTCCAGTTTGGAAGAGGTCTAAATACCAGCCAAGTCGGTTAAGGCCGTGGGAATATATTCCGCGCATTTCGGCATCAACGAGGTGATTGGTTATGACACTTGCGTTCTCATTGGAGACCCCTATGGCTTGAAAGCAGCGGTTAAGAAACTTGGTCAGCTCAGTGATCTTGATATTTGTGGGCATGTGGTTTTCCTTATGACTACTCACAACCTATGACAGAGCCGTAAGGCATCGAACATAGCTGCTGCAACATTGCGACTGGATAATGCATCTCCAATCCGGAATAAGCTCATCCCAGGTTTGTCCATATCCAATTGATTTTTTCCAGACAGGAACGCAGAAACATCTGTTATCCCATTATTGTTAGAGTTCTGTTGAAGTTTTCGGTACAAATCATCCACTGGAACGGTACCCGTATCGGCAATCACTACATCAGCTGTGGTTATCCAGATTTTGCCAGTAAGCTCACTAACGCAAGTCACCTCAAGAGCGTTTCCATTAGCCTTTACACTTTTGAGTGTTTGTTCTCCCTTTGGATGAATACCCATTTTGGCGAACCGTTGGCGCCAAATGATGCGTTCACCATAAGTGAGTTCCTTTGATAAAATGTCGTCCACCATAAGGTAAGTCAGTGAAGAAGCATTACCATGCACGTGTTCAGCAAGTGTTGGCCCGACATGGCGGCCAGTTCCATCAAAAATTATGACGCGCCCAGTTGGCTTAACTGCCTTTGTGATAACGTCCCAGGGATCTGTACAAAGTTCTGCACCTTCGATCCAACCAGTTCCTGGTACGCCGCCTGTTGCTATTATTACGACTTGTGGAGTTTCGGTAAGCACCGTGTCTGCTTCCGCAAGGATGTTAAGACGAACATTTACACCCAGAACAGCAAGCTCATTTTTTCGCCAATCGATCAAACTCTGCATGTCTTTGCGCCATTCGACTCCAGTTGCCATACGAAGTTGACCACCAAGAGCGCTGGATGCTTCAAATAACACAACTTCATGGCCTCGTTCGGCAGATATACGTGCAGCTTCGAGTCCAGCAGGCCCACCACCAACAACGACAATCTTTTTTTGTGGTTCGTTAGAGCGTTTGATCTTCTGCGGCCAATAGCGTTCGCGTCCTGTAGCAGGGTTATGCATGCATGTTGGGCGCTGTTCTCCCATACACACTGAGGCACCAACGCAAGGGCGGATCCGATGCTCGTCACCGCGTTGAATCTTGGCAACTATGTTCGGATCGGCAATGTGCGCCCGAGTCATTGCTACCATATCGAGCAAACCTTCATGAATTGCGTGGCGAGCGGTCGCAATATCTGCAATTTTAGCAGCATGAAAAACTGGGAGGTGCACTTCCTGCTTGAAGGCTCCTATGGGTTCAAGCCATGGTGCTGATGGAACTGACATGCCAGGCATGGATTGGGTTGCTAGTGCTCGTTCGGTATCGATACCCCCATAGTTTAGGTTGAAGAAATCCAAAAACCCCTCACGCTCGAAAATTTGGGCAATTTGAAGGCTTTCTTCAAAATCTGATCCACCACCAGCACTTTCATCAATGCTCATACGCATACCAACAATAAAGTCGTCGCCAACCTGCTGACGGATCTCCTTGTGAACCATCAGACCAAAGCGGCAACGATTCTCAAGATTGCCGCCATATTCATCACTCCTCTTATTTGTAGCTGGCGATAGAAATTGTCCAATCAGGTGACCATGGGCCATAGTTTCAAGTCCATCCAAGCCGCCTTCTTTTGCTCGATAAGCTGCTTCGCCCATCACCTTCACAACGCGTTGGATATCTTGGTGATCCATTTCTCGGGGAATTGCCCGATGGCCTATTTCACGCACGGAGGAAGGTGCTATCGCAGGCAACCAATTTTGAGTATTGGACTCCGCTCTACGGCCTAAATGTGTGATCTGAATCATTATAGCTGCACCCTCAGCATGAATACTTTCAGAAAATTGCTGGAGATGAGGGATAATCAGGTCGTTTGAGATATTAAGTTGCCCAGAAGCCCAAAGTGAATCCTCAGAAACATATGAGGAACCACCAAACATCGTTAAAGCTAAACCGCCACGGGCTTTTTCCAGATGGTACCGTTGATAGGCTTCACCAGGCATATGGTTTTCATCCCCCAAACCGCTAGCATGGCTTGTAGACATTATGCGGTTACGAAGAGTCAGACCCTTGATGAGTAAAGGTTCAAATAATGGATCAGAGCGGTGTTTTTTCATAAGTTTAAATTCCCTATCATACCTAAATGAATAATATGATAAATATTCTAGCTACTGCGCTATGAACGTCCCTTTTTTCGGACCATTAATCCTACCTTAATTAAGTGGGATCGCTTTTGTAATTTTATAACTAAATAAGCATCTGTATTTATTGTTAACTTTAAGAAATTTTGCGTTCTAACCACCTTTTATACGTTGTAAAAGATATATTTCATTTTCACTATGTACTGGTTCATTTAAGCTATAGGCCATAACCTTTCCGTCAATGACTACCGATACACCAGCATCGACTACCTGCTTTAAAGCAGGATACTTTTCAACTAGGGCAATTAATAATTCGCCTGTATTATTTGCATAAAGATCCACTTCGGTTAAACCACCAGTATGATGTTTCAAACCAGACCAGAGATTTATCTTCAGTTTATGCTTTATCTTCTAACGCCTCCAGTATTCTTACAGGAGACATAGGAAGTTCCTTGAGTCTCACACCAGCGGCATTTGAAACTGCGTTCGCAATTGCTGCTAAAGGTGGGCAGATTGATGTTTCTCCAACACCCCTTACGCCATAAGGATGACCTGGATTTGGAACTTCTACAATTACAGTATCAATCATTGGCAAGTCGGATGCTACTGGAATGCGGTAATCAAGAAATCCACTATTTTGTAACCGGCCATCTTCACCATAAATATATTCCTCATTTAAAGCCCACCCAATGCCTTGCGCTGCGCCACCTTGGTATTGGCCTTCAACGTATGAGGGATGAATCGCTTTGCCGGCATCTTGTATTACGGTGTATCTAATAATTTTAGTTTTTCCTGTTTCTGGATCAACTTCTGCATCAACAATATGAGTGGCAAAACTAACTCCAGCACCCTCTGGAGTAGCCTCAAAGTGCCCAACAATTGGTCCGCCAGTTTTACCCATTTTCTTTGTGATTTCAGCAAGAGGCATCGGTTCAAAGCTACCCGCATTTGGTCCTGATGGTTTGGCGCATCCATCTTCCCATATAACAGCATCTTCATCTATTCCCCATTTATTAGCAGCTCTAGCGCAGAGTTTTTTGATCGCATCTTGAGCAGCTTTTATGGTGGCTAGACCAGTCGCATAAGTAACACGGCTTCCGTGGCTGATCTCATTATATCCTAGCGTAGCTGTATCAGCGATGGTTGTTCTGATTTTTTCATAAGGTATTCCCAATTCTTCGGCCACAAATTGACACATTGATGCACGACTTCCTCCAATATCAGGCGTCCCAACTGAGAGAGCAGCAGTACCGTCTTCTGATAAAGCTAAAGTAACAGCAGTTTCACCTCCGTGGTTAAACCAAAAACCTGAGGATACCCCGCGCCCCTGGCCCTCAAGTAAAGGTGAAGAGTAATGGGGATGATTTTTTGCACTTTCTAAACATTCTACTAGACCTATTCGATCCCATTTAGGTCCAAAACTTGCTTTAGTACCCTCTTTTGAGGCGTTCTTCAATCTCACCTCTATTGGATCAAGCTTTAGTTGGTTACATAATTCATCAATTACTGACTCGACTGCAAATGCACCCATTGGAGAGCCAGGTGCTCTGTATGCAGCTTGTTTGGGTCTATTATTAAGTACATCATATCCTATTTGCTGAACATTTTGTAAATTATATGGTGCAAACGCGCACATGGCTGTAAATTCCATTGGAGCGCCTGGAAATGCGCCACCTTGTAATCTAAAAACCCCTGAACCTGCTGTGATAGTACCATCTTTCTTCATACCAATTTTAATATCCATAGAAGTAGAAGACGTCGGTCCAGTTGCTCTAAATACTTCTGACCTACTCATAACTAATTTAACTGGTCTGTTAGTTTTACGTGATAAAGCTAGCGCCACAGGTTCAATAAAAATAGCTGTTTTGCCGCCAAAGCCACCGCCAATTTCTGAGGCGGTAACGCGCAATGCACTTGTTTCAATATCCAGAAGCGCAGCGCAGACTTTTTGCACCTGAAAATGCCCTTGAGTGCAACACCATAATTCGCCTTTTCCATCGCCACCTAATTGAGCAAGACAAGCGTGGGGTTCTATATATCCTTGATGGGTAGCCTCTGTTTTGAAAGTATCTTCAATAACAAGATCAGCTGAAGAAAAACCTACTTCCAGATCGCCATGGCCACTTTCGTGATAGCGTACAACATTTGGGTGCATACCTTTTGGAACTGAGCCATCTCCTGCATTCGCCCTGATAATCGGAGC
>Ga0209383_1001280_pt1 | contig 15842 bp, 16 predicted proteins | sample CoawatmetaG02DNA_FD_187510 | JGI IMG/M metagenome (GOLD analysis project Ga0209383, IMG submission 187510) | Marine microbial communities from the West Antarctic Peninsula - Coastal water metaG029-DNA (SPAdes) (version 2) | ecosystem: Environmental > Aquatic > Marine > Coastal ... | reverse complement strand
TTCAAAAAATTGAAAAAGAAAATAAAGAAGTAATTATTTATTATAATCCAAATATAAATGAAGGTTTAATTGGAATTATTGCAGCAAGATTAAAAGATTATTTTAATAAACCCTCCATTGTTATTACTGCGTCTAATGAATTATTAAAAGGATCTGCAAGATCAATTTATAATTATAATATTGGTCGTGTAATTAAAAATTCACTAGATCAATGTATAATTTTAAAAGGTGGTGGTCACAATATGGCTGCAGGATTTACGTTAAATAAGGAAAACCTTATCAAGTTTGAAAACTTTATATTAGAGGATTTTTTAAAATCTAATATTGTAAATAATAATATATTTTCGTATGAATCAGAAGTTTCGCCATTAGCTTTTAATCAAGATTTTTATGATAATATTAAAAAACTAGAACCCTTCGGTATAGGAAACTCAGTACCAACCTTTATGTTAAGGGATTTGAGAATAATTAAGCCCATAGTATTAAATAACAAGCATATTTCTACAATATTAAAATCAAAAACAGGATTTTCGATTAAATCAATATCATTTAATTCTATTAATACTAAGATTGGTGAGCACTTAATGAACTATAAAAGTAACATTAATGTAATAGGTCAAATCAATGAAAATATCTGGAATAATAAAAAAACTCTTCAATTAACTATTAGAGACCTTATCCTGTAGCTTAATTACACTTGATAAATAATGACTTTTAAAATAAAAGATCTCAACATGGTCCCTTCGTCTATCGGTTAGGACAGCTGGTTTTCATCCTGCAAAGGGGGGTTCGATTCCCCCAGGGACCGCCATTAATATGTTTTATTACACATATATGCTCAAATCTGTTTCACCTGGTCTTAAAAAGACTTATGTAGGATATACAAATAATCTGATTTCTAGACTAGATAAACATAATTCAAACAAAGGTGCAAAATCAACAATGGGCTATAAATGGTTGTTAATTTATAGTAAAAAATTTAAAACAAAGAATGAAGCAATGTCATTTGAATATAAACTAAAAAATAATCAAAAATTAAGAAAAGAAATTTTAGAAAAATCAGCTTAATGAAAATTTCAATACTTTTGCCATATAAAGAAAATTTTTCTGTTAATTATGCAGGTGCTGTATCTTTATTTGTAAATGACACTACAAATTTAAGTAAATTTAAAAAGAATATAACTATATTTGGTAGTACGGCTTATAAATCTAAATTAACGAAAAACTATATAAATATAGAATTAAATAGAAATAATTTATTTCAAAGCCAAAGTAGATTTTATGTAAATGAATTTGTTAAATTACAAAAAATTATTAATACAGATATTATTGAAATACATAATAGACCAAATTATTTAAGATATATTAAAGAACTTAATTCTAAAATTGTTTTATATTTTCATAACGATCCACTTGAAATGGTAGGATCTGAGAAGGTTAAAGAAAGATTAAAATTGATGGAGGTATGTGAAAAAATTATTTTTAATAGTAGTTGGTCAAAAAATCGATTTATAGAAGGTTTAGATAGCTTTTATAGTGGAAGTACAAAGCTTGAAGTTATAAATCAATCTACCAACAAGCCAAAAATAGATTTTAGCAAAAAAAATAAGATAATAACTTTTGTTGGGAAATTAAATTTAGCAAAAGGCTATGATTTATTCGGTGGTGCAATATTAAAAATCTTAAAGAAACATAAAGATTGGAATGCAATAGTTATTGGTGATGAACCTCGTGAAAAATTAATTTTTAAACATAAAAATCTTAATTTATTGGGTTTTCAAAAGCATAAAAAAGTTTTAAAAATGCTTGAAAAAACAAGTATAGCTGTTGCTTGTTCAAGATGGCAGGAGCCTTTTGGTCGTACAAGTTTAGAGGCATCTAGTAGGGGATGCGCTGTTATAATATCAAATAGGGGAGGCTTAAAAGAGACTATAACAAATGGTATTATACTAAAAAATAATTCTATTAAAAATATTTTTAATGCAATTGAAGAATTAATAAAAAATAAAAAAAAATTGTCAAATCTTCAAAAAAAATCATATGAAAATTTTTATTTAACTAATACACATGCTTGTAAAAAAATTGATTTATATAGATCAAATATTTTAAATGATAAACATAATGAAAATAACACTAAAATATTAAAATCAAAATTAAAATTAAAAATTATTCATATAACTAATTTTAATGAAAGACATAATGGTAGATTATTTTACAATACTGGCAAAAGAATTAACAATGGTTTAGTACGTTTAGGCCATAGTGTTTTGGAGTTTAGTGATAGGGATATACTTAGTAATCACAGAAAATTTAATGATTTAAATGGTTCAAAGTATTTAAATAAAAAATTACTTACAGTTATTGGTAATTATACACCTGACTTAATATTACTAGGGCACGCTGATTTAATTGATGTTAAAACCTTGAAAACTATAAAGAAATACTATCCACAAACAAAAATTTCTCAGTGGTTTTTAGATAGAATGGACTCAAATTGGAAATCTAATAAAAAAAGATTTCTTAATAAAATTGATTTGATGGACGGAAGTTTTTGTACAACAGACCCAAGTATTTTAAAATTTCCCAAAAAGAAACCAATTTACTACATGCCAAACCCTGTAGATGAGTCTTTTGAAAAATTAAATAATTATAAAAATAAAAATTTAAAAAGTGATGTTTTTTTTGCAATGAGCCATGGTGTTCATAGAGGTGTACTAAAGAGAGGAAAATTTGATGAACGTGAGAATTTTCTTAAAAAATTAACTAATAAATTACCAAACATAAAATTTGATATATATGGTATTGAGGATAAACAGCCAATATGGGCTGATAATTTTATCAAAGCTATTTCTCAATCGAAGATTGCTTTAAATTTAAGTCAGGGAAAAAGCTCAAGGTATTATACTAGTGATAGATTTGCTCAATTAATTGGTAATGGATTGTTAGTATTGATTGACAAAAAAACTAGATACAGTGATTTTTTAAATAAAGATGAAATTGTTATTTATAGCGATATTAATGATTTATCAAAAAAAATTGAAAAATATTCAAATAACGATGCATTAAGGCAAAAAATTGCTAAAAAAGGTAGAGATAAGTATTTTAAATTTTTCAATTCAACTATTGTTGCAGAATTTATAATAAATAAAACTTTCAATATTGATAAGAAATATTTTTGGGAAAAAAAGAGCTAATAATAAATTTTATATATGAAAAACATAATAATAGTTACAGGAGGTGCAGGTTTTATTGGATCAAATTTGATTAAATTTTTGTTAAAAAAAACTAATTTAAAAATTATCAGTTTAGATAATTACTCTGCAGGAACTAAAAAAAATCACATAAATCATAAAAATGCTAAATATATTAACGGTGAAAATATTGATATTTCAAAAATATTAAAGAAATATGCAAATAAGATTAAAGTTATTTTTCATTTTGGAGAATTTTCAAGAATTTATCAAAGTTTTCTTGATACAAAAAAATGTATAGATAGTAATATTTATAATTCTTTTGAGGTTATTAATTTTGCAAAAGATAATAAAATTAAGATTATATATTCAGCCACATCTAGTAACCTGGGTAATAATGGAAAGGATCAAAACTCGTCTCCCTATGCTTGGTCAAAATCAAAAAATATAGAGTTAATTAAAAATTATAGTAAATGGTTTGGTCTTAAGTATGAATTATTATTTTTTTATAATGTTTATGGACCAGGTCAAATTAATACAGGTAAAATGGCAACTATCATTGGTATATTTGAGACTCAATATAAGAATAAAAAACTATTGACAATTGTTAAACCTGGATCTCAAATAAGAGATTTCACACATATAGATGATATTATTAAGGGTTGCTATTTAGCTATGATTAAAGGCAAAAATAACGCATATATGCTTTCATCTGGTAAAAAATATTCTATCTTACAAATTGCAAAAATGTTTAATGTTAAGCATAAATTTATTCCTAGTAGGCCTGGTGATAGAACAAACTCAACTATCTTAAATAATAATGCAAAAATAATACTGGGTTTTAAAGCAAAAAATAATATTAAAACTTATATTAAAGAATTTATTAATAAATATTAATGTTCTCTATATTAATTCCTTCATTTAATAACGTAAAATATTTAGAATTTTGTATTAATAGTATAAAAAAAAATTCAAGGTATGATCATCAAATCATTGTTCATGTTAATATTGGTGATGATGGAACCTTAGAATACTTAAATAAGATTAATATTGAATATACGCACACAAGATATAACTCAGGTATTTGTGAAGGGATAAATAAAGCTGCAAAATTAGCAAAATATGATTATTTACTTTATGCTCATGATGACTTTTATTTTAGCCCCAACTGGGACAAAATACTTCATGAAGAAGTAAAAAAGATTGGTCATAATAAATTTTATTTATCAGGAACAATGATGAATGAAGGTCAAATTAAATTTAATTGTGGTAATACACTTGATGAATTTAATGAAAAAAAGTTTTTGGATGAACATAAAAATTATAATTTTTATGATTTTCAAGGTTCAACATGGGCTCCTTCTTTAGTTCATCGTTCTATTTGGAATAAGGTAGGTGGTTTAAGTGAGGAATATTTTCCAGGAAATAGTTCTGATCCTGATTTTAACATGAAACTTTGGAATTTAGGAGTTAGAATTTTCAAGGGAATAAATAAATTTAAGGTTTATCATTTTGGATCTATAGTTTTAAGAAAAAAATTAAATAAGATTAAAAATAAGAATAAATATGGTAGCAAAAGTTCAAAATTTTTTTTATTAAAATGGGGGATTAGTATAAAGTTTTTCAAAAAGTTTTATTTGAGATCATCTGAAAAATATAACGGACCATTAACTGAACCAGTTAAAGATAAAAAATATTTTTTAAATTTATTTTTATCTAGATTTCATTATTTATATTTAAAGATATTTTATAGAAATTTAAATCTGAAAAAATAATTGTTTATTTAATTAATTTTTTATACAAATTAATATTCATAGATGGTTTTAATGGAAAATTTTTACCATAAATTTCTTTTGCCAATATTCTTTTAATATTCTTGTTATATTTTTTGGCAAAATTGATAACTGACTGTTTCTTTCCACCAACATTAATAATTCCTTTTTTGTCAATCAATTTTAACAAATTCTTAGCCAATGACTCATGAAACATAAAATTCATCTCAACATCACTAAATGCTTTTTTATGTATAAATGGTTTTTCAGTCATACAAATTCTCAGTATCAGTGAATTTTCATACATTTGTACTGAACATTCACCTCCAAATTTTGAAATGGCATATTTATTAATTGGTAAAACTGGATCTGTCTCTTTATAATTTCCTTTTTTACCTGGGTAGACATAATTGGTTGAAAAGTATATCAATTTAATATTATCTTTCTGACAAGCATTGACAATATTTGCAGTACCAATAATATTAGTATTAATACTTTTAGTTATATTTTTTTCATGAATATCCATCGGTCTAGAAAGTGCTGCTGTGTGAATCAGGTATCCTGGTTTAACTTTTTTTAAATATTTTTTAATTGAGTTTAGATTTTCAATATTTAATTCATTTTTTTTTGGAAAAAAAACTTTTTCTTTTATGGGTATCTTTCTAAATACTATTGCAAAACGACCTGTCCCACCTGTAAATACTATTTTTTTCATTTTCATTGATAAAAGTTTTCAGTAAATTTTAGATTATTAAATAAAGAATTATTAAATGATTTATAATTCATTAAAAGGTCAATATTTTCTCTCTTTTAAGATAAAAGCTTAATATTCCATTTAATCTTGATCTGTATATCTTATTTTTGTTCTTATCAAAAAAATAAAAAAAGAGAGCTTTTAAGCTAAACTTAAAAATCGATTTCATAGCAATAAAAAAGATGATGACCTTATTGTAGTGTTTATTAAAAAAATAATATTTTGACCATTCCCAATGCCATTTTTTAAAACACTCATACTTTATTGTTATATCATTAACAGAGCCTCCCCAGTGATAGGCTTCAAGATCTTCAATTAAATATATTTTCTTATTTTTTTTTAAACATTGATGAAAAAAATCATTCTCTTCAAAAAATAAAAAAATATTTTCATCAAACTTAATACCTTCGTCATAAGTATTGTATTTATCAATAAGCATAATTGAACCACTAACAAAAAATTGTTCTGTTATATTTGGGTAAACGTTCTTTTCTAGTTTAGATTTGAAAAAAAATTTATTATAAAAAAATTGGTATATATTTAAATTTCCTGTTTTTTTTATACTGCTCTCATTATATATATCGTTTGTATTTGGAGCTATAATTGCAAAATTATCAATTTTCTTTACTGCGATATCTAAATTTTCAAAAAATTTTGATGGTAATTCGGTATCAATATCTAAATATAAAACATAGCGTGTTTTTGCATTTAAAACTCCACAATTAATTCCAGCACCATTACCAAGGTTAATGTTTTTAATTATTCTAATTTCTAAATTTTGGGGTTTTTTAATACCTTCAAAAGTAAAATCGTGTGAATGATCAACTAATAATACTTCAGTATTAATCCTAATACTATTTAAACAAGATTGTAGTTTTTCCTTATTACTTTTAAAATTTACAAGAACTATCGTCAGCTTCATAGACTTATTATAGATATTAAAAATTAATATTAAAGACAATCTTTATTTAAAATTTAATGTATATAATCTATATAAATTAATAAAAGAATGAAAATTATTAAAACTAAAATTAAGGACTTACTAATTTTAAAATCTCAAATATATAGAGATAGAAGGGGTTTTTTGAAAGAAACTTTTAGAAAGAATGTTTTAAATAAAAATTTTCCATTTGATATTACATCTTTTTCAAAAAAAAATGTAATTAGGGGTCTCCATTTTCAAAAAAAATTTTCACAAGCAAAATTAATAACTGTATCTTATGGTAAAATTTTAGATGTAGCTGTAGACTTAAGATCAATGTCTAAAACATTTGGCAAATATTTCTTAATAGAAATAAGTCATAATGATGATTTTTCTTTTTTTATACCTGAAAATTTTGCACATGGTTTTTTATGCTTGTCAAAATCTTGTGTTGTAAATTATAAACTTTCAAACTATAGAAAACCTGAATATGAAAAAACTCTACAATGGAATGACCCGGATATAAATATTAATTGGCCTATAAATAAACCCATTATGTCAAATAAAGATAAAAACAATTCTCAATCTTTTAACGAATTATTTAATTTATAAAATGAAAATAAAAAAATTAAAGATATATCGTGATAAAACAGGTGATCTTGTACCTATATCTTTAAAGTATAATATTCCCTTTAAAACAAAGAGAATATTTATAATCCATGGGAAAAAAAATCATACTAGAGCTGATCATGCTCATTATAAATGTTCACAATTTTTGATACCGTTATGTGGAACAATAATTGTTAATTATGAAAATAAAAAAAGTAAATTTAAAAAAATATTGTCACTTAAAAAAAACAATTGCTTAATACTTAAGCCAATGACTTGGTGTAAAATCAAATTTGATTCCAGTAATTCAAAATTAATGGTTTTTTGTGACAAGGAATACGATCCTTCAGATTATATTAGAGATTATAAAAATTTTTTATCTATGATTGGAAAAAAATGAATCTACTTATTACAGGTTGCTGTGGTCATATAGGATCTTATTTAGTTAATAATATTCATAAAATTAATAAAATAAAAAAAACATTTATAATAGATAATTTTCATTCTACTCAAATCAACTCATTATTTAATATGAAGAAGAAAAATAATATTAAGTTTTACAAGTTGGATTTAACCAAAAAAAACTCACTAAAAAAATTTGATAAAATTGATTATGTAATTCACCTAGCATCTATGACAAATGCAGCAGGAAGTTTCAATAAAAAGAGTGAAATGTATAGAAACAATATTGATTGCATGAAAAATATAATTAATTTTTGTAAAAAAAGAAAAGCAAAATTAATACACATTTCATCAACAAGTGTTTATGGAAAACAAGCTTCTATAGTTGACGAAACTTGTGAAAAAAAATTTTTAAAACCTCAATCTCCTTATGCGGATATAAAATTAATTGAAGAAGAAATGTTAAAAAAAGAGTCTAAAAAAATTAAATATGTTACATATAGGTTTGGAACTATTTCAGGAGTGTCTACTGGTATGAGGTTTCACACTGCTGTAAATAAATTTTGTTTTAATGCATCAATTGGTGAACCTATCAACGTTTACAAAACTGCCCTAAATCAGTTCAGACCATATTTGTCATTAAAAGATGCTTTTAAAGTTTTTAAATTTACCATTAATGAAGATCTTTTTAAAAATGATATATACAATGCTCTTTCTGAGAACTGTACTGTAAATCAAATTATACAAAAAATTAAAAAATTTAAAAAAAAAATTAAGATTAAATTTGTATACTCTGAAATAATGAATCAGTTGTCATATCATGTGGATAAAAATAAATTAAATAAAGAAGGTCTTAATTTAAAAAATAAGATTTCTGATGATATAAAAGATACTATTAACTTATTAAAAAATATTTAAATGTACTGTAAAATAACAAATAAAAAAATTAAACCATTCATGTCATTTGGTCTAATGCCTATAGCAAACGGATTTTTAAAAAAAGATAATTTTAAAAAAGAATTTCTCTTTAAGATGGAAGTTGGATTTTCTAATGAGATTTCTTTATTCCAATTAAATGATCATCCAAAACCTAAATTAATGTTTAATAAAGATTATCCCTTTTTTACTTCAAGCTCTAGGTATATGATAAAACACTTCAAAAATTATTCTAATTGGATAAAAAAATACTATTTTAAAAATACTAAGAAAGTTATAGAAATTGGTTCTAACGACGGAACCCTTCTAAAAAATTTTAAGTCCCCAGAAACTGAAATTCTAGGTATTGAGCCATCAAAAAATGTTGCATCAGTTGCAATGAGCAAAAAAATAAATACGATAAACAAGTTTTTTTCATTTAAAACAGCTAATTCTCTTAAAAAGTTTAGGAATAAAACAGATTTAATTTGTGGTGCAAATGCTATTTGCCATATCCCCAATCTAAATGATTTGATTAAAGGCATAGATATATTGCTATCTAAAAAAGGTGTTTTTGTATTTGAGGAACCCTATTTAGGTTCCATGTATGAAAAAATATCTTATGATCAAATTTACGACGAGCATATTTTTATGTTTTCGGTGTCGTCAGTAAAGAAAATTTTTGATTTATATAATTTTGATTTAATAGATGTCCAAAAACAAAAAACTCATGGAGGCTCTATGAGATATGTTGTTGCTAGAAGAGGGGAATATAACATTAAAAATATAGTTAATAAATATATCTTACAAGAAATAAAACTTAACATAGACAACTTAAAAGGATGCTTAAAATTTAAACAAGACTGTGAAAATTCTAAAAAAAAATTAAGAAGTATGATTTTATCAATTAAAAAAAGAAATAAAAGTATTGCTGGTTATGCTGCTACCTCTAAAAGCACCACAATACTTAATTACTGTGGAATAAATAACAAACATATTAACTTTATATGTGACACTACAAAAAATAAAATTGGAAAATATACTCCAAAAACACATATACCAATCGTGGATGTTAATTATTTTAGAAAAAATATTCCTGATTATACATTTTTATTTGCTTGGAATCATAAAGATGAAATTTTTAAAAAAGAAAAAAAATTTTTAAAAAAAACAAAGTGGATAGCTCATATTAAAATTTAATAATGATTAATTTTTGGTCATATAAAAATGAATATAAAAACTATGGTGCAAAATTTAATAAATTTTTTGATCAAACATTAAAAAGTGGTCAAATTTTTTTTGGACCTAATCTTAAAAATTTTGAATATAAATTTTTAAAGAAATATAAATCTAAGTATGGTGTTGCGGTCGGTAGTGGTACTGATGCATTATTAATTTCTTTAATGTCTATTAATATAAAAAATGGAGATGAAGTAATTACAGCATCAAATACCGCTATACCAACTATTTCTGCCATTGTGAATTCTGGGGCAAAACCAGTTCTAGTTGATATCAAAGAAGACTACTTAATTGATACAGATAAAATTGAAAAAAAAATTACAAAAAAAACTAAAGCTATAATTCCTGTTCATTTATACGGTAAGTCTTGTGATATGGAAAAAATAATTAAAATTTCAAAAAAATATAAATTATCAATTATTGAAGATTGTGCACAATCGCAAGGCGCTAAATTTAATAATAAATTTGTAGGAACTTTTGGTTCTTTAGGTTGTTTTTCATTCTACCCAACCAAAATTTTAGGTGGGTATGGTGATGGAGGATTTATTTTGACAAATAATTTTAAATTATATTCAAACATTAAAAAAATTAGATTTTACGGCATAGATACAATTGATAAAAAAAATTTTTTTTATAACAAATACTATGCAAATGTTAATGGTTTAAATTCAAGACTAGATGAAATCAATAGTAAAATTTTAAATTTTAAATTAAGCAAAATTGACAAATTCATATTAAAAAGAAGAAAAATTGCTAAATTTTATGATAAAGAATTAAAAAACACAGGCCTAAAATTACCAATTATAAACAGCAATAAGTTTGATGTTTATCACCTATATACTGTTTTTCATAAAAAAAGAGATTTAATCATAAAAAAACTTTTAAAAGAAAAAATTCAAACAAGAATTATTTATCCCTTCCCAATTCATAAGATGAAAGCATATTCTAATTTTTTTATGAATGAAAAATATAATGTTTCAGAAATTAAATCTAAAGGTATTTTTTCATTACCGCTTTATCCAGAATTGAATATTAAAGATGTTAAAATTATATGTGGAAAATTAAAAAAAATTTTATTATCTATATAAATTTTATTATTTATTACTCTTTATTATTACGAATTTTTTTTATATCTTCAGCTTTTTAAATTCTTTAAAAGAAATATTATTTTTATCTTTATCCGATATTATTGGTTTTTTTATTGGCCACTTAATCTTAAGATCAGCATCATTCCATATAACACCCATTTCAGAATCTTTATCTCGATAATTTGTACAACCATAAACTACAATATTTTCTTTTTCCAAACCCAAGAAACCATGAATGAAACCTGGCGGTATATAAATTGACTTCCCATTTTTTTCACTCAAAATTATCTTATAATTTTTACCAAATGATTTTGAATTTGTTCTACAATCTACACATACATCTAAAATTTTGCCTTTAACAACAGATACATATTTACCTTGTTGTTTTTTTACCTGTATATGTAATCCCCGTAGAACATTTTTTTTGGATTTTGAAGCAACTGTAAATATTAGATCATTTTTAGATTTTTTTTTTATAAACACTTCTCTGAAATAACCTCTATTATCAAAAATATTTTGGGACTCGAATATTTCTAATCCCTTAAAATTTGTTTTTAAAGTTTTCATTTAAATTAATTTATATAAATATTTTGAATAATCACAATTTCCATAAAATTTAATTGCTTTATTAATATTATTTTTATTAATCCATTTTTTATTTAAAGCTATTTCTTCTAAGCATGCAATCATTAGCCCCTGTCTATTTTGGATAGCCGCAACAAATGAAATTGTTTTATAATAATCATTCATAGTTCCAGTATCAAGCCAAGCACCACCTCTTCCTATAAAATTAGCACTTAATTGCTTTTTTTTTCTATAAATATTTAATAGATCTGCAATTTCTAATTCTCCTCTACTTGAGGGTTTTAGTTTCTTTGAATATTTAACTACATTTTTATCAAAAAAATATAGTCCTGTAATAGCATAATCAGAAATAAACTTTTTAGGTTTTTCTTTAATTTGAATAATTTTTTCATTTGAATCTATCTTTGCAACTCCAAACAATTCAGGTTTCAAAACTTTATGCAGTACAATTTTTGCACCACTAACAAGTTTGGAGTTATTCATCAAACTTTTAGTTAAATTTTGACCATAAAAAAAATTATCACCTAATATCAAGGCTACATTTTTATTTGATATAAATTTTTCACCAATTATAAAAGCATCAGGCAAACCTCTTGGCTTAGATTGTTCAGCGTATGTGATTTTAATTCCTAAATTGTCACCATTAGGTAATATCTTTTTATATTGCTCTAATTGACCTTTGTTAACTATAATAAGAATGTCTCTTATATTTGATAACATTAATATTGATAATGGGTAAAAAATTAAAGGTTTATCATATATTGGTAACAATTGTTTATTTACCGCTTTAGTTAATGGGCTCATCCTTGTTCCCATTCCACCTGCTAAAATTATTCCCTTTTTAATCATTTTGTCCCAAATCTTCTTGTAATGTCGCTTTTTTTCAATGTTTTAAAGTAAAGTTTATTTTCAAGGTACCATTTAACAGTTTGATTTAATCCTTCGTCAATCTTAATTTTTCTTTTCCATTTTAATTCTTTAATAATCTTATTACTATTAAGAGCATATCTTCTATCATGACCAGGTCTATCATTAATAAATATAATCTTTGATCTGCTCTTAAGGTTAAACTTTTTAAATACCTTAAATATTTTTTTGCAAATATCTATATTATTAATATTTTCATTAGATCCTATATTATAAAATTCACCAATTTTTCCTTTTTTTAAAACATCTAATAGTGCATAACAATGATCTTTAACGTATATCCATTCTCTAGAATTTTTGCCATCACCATAAATTGGAATATCAATATCATTAATTATATTATAAATGATCTTTGGAATTAATTTTTCTGGATGCTGTTTGGGGCCGTAATTATTAGAACAATTTGTTATTATAATTGGCAACTTATAAGTGTGATAATAAGAATATACTAGATGATCTGATGAAGCTTTGCTTGCAGCATAAGGTGAAGAGGGTCTATAAGGATAATTTTCTTTAGTTCTGCCTTTTATAATATCTCCATAAACTTCATCTGTAGAAATATGTATAAGTTTAAATCTTTTATTATCATTATAATAATCTTTAACTGCTTCTAAAAGGTTGAAAACACCAACAATATTATTTTTTATAAATGAATAGGGAGAGTCAATTGATCTATCTACATGAGACTCTGCAGCAAGGTTAAATAATGCTGATGGTTTTTCTTTTTTTAAAATTTTATAAATTTTTGATTTATTGTTTATGTCACATTTAATAAATTTATAATTCTTATTTTTTTTAAAATCTTTAACGTTATAAAAATTAGACGAATAGGATATCTTATCTAAATTGATAACATAAAAATTTTTTTTGATTAATAATTCAACTAAATTACTCCCAATAAAACCCAATCCACCTGTTAAAATAACTTTTTTTTTTTTCATAATTGCATTATATAGATCATTATTTAGCTAATATTATATTTAATGAATCAAAACATAATCTGTTACCTATACACAAGATTTGATAGTATTCAAAAAATTAATGATTTTACAAAATTTTATAAGAAATATAGACCAGGTTTAATACATAAATTGATAATTTGTTTTAAACTATTAAATTTTGAACAGTTAGAAAATGCTCAAAAATCTCTTAAGGGGATTAAATTTGAATCATTTATAGATCCTTGTAAAGATAATGATTGGGATTTTGGTAGCTACAAAAGAGTTGCAAAAAAATATTATGATAAAGATATACTTTTTTTAAACAGTCACTCTTATCCAATATGCCATAACTGGGTGAAAAAATTATTTCTTTATAAAAAAAATAAAACTGTTATTGCAACTAATGCCTCATATGAAAGCATGTTAGATTCAATTAAACTTAAAGGGCAAATTCATAAAATAATTAGATACATTATTAGAAAACATAAATTTTCTAAAGATTTTAAAAATTTTCCCAATCCACATATAGGTACTAATTCATTTTTAGTTAATTCTAAATATTTTTATAATTATATTAAAAATAAGAATTTAAAAAACAAATATGAGACACTAAAGATTGAAAGTGGAAAAAATAGTTTAACTAATTATTTCAAAAAAAAGAAATTTGATATTTTTTTAGTTAATTCTGATGGAAATAAATTTACTGAATCTAATTGGAAATTAAGTGAGACATACATGTATAAGAATCAAAGAAAAAATATTATTTCAGATAAATATACTAGAAGCTACAATGCAGCAAATAAACTTAAAAAAAACATTGCTATGAAAAATACATGGGGATAGTTTTAAAAAAATTTAAATTATGTCTATTTGTCCTAAAAATATATTTTTTTAATTAATTTTTTTTGAAATGGATTATATATTTTTAAACAAGTTATTATCTAAAAACTTTACTCGCTTTTTTCCTAAAACCATTAATCGTAAACTTTTTCGTAAATATAATATTTTTTTTGTACCAACGAATTTAAATACATTACCAAAGAGTTTTTATCCAATAGCAACAAATTTAAAAAAACAAAATGATTTAATATTTAAATATAGAAAAAATAAAAAACTTATTAATCAAACTACTAAAAAAAAATTAGATAAATTCTTGTTTAATTATTTCGGTAAATCAAATTTTTCTTTTTTTGATATTGGTGGAGAAAATATTGATCTATATTTACATTTGTCAAAAAAATTGAATATTAGAAATTATTACATATACAATTTCAAAAGTCTTATTGTTTTATTTAAAAAATTAAAAAAAATATTCAGATTCAATAAATTTTTCCCTATTGAGAATGTTAGTTCAATTAATAAGATTGATTTTGCTTATTTTGGTTCTTGTATTCAATATTTTAAAAATTACAAAATTTTTTTAAAATCAATTATTAAGAAAAAACCTAAATATATTTTTTTTTCAGGTACAAGTTTTTTTCATGATAAATTAATTAAAGATTATATTGTGGTAAAACAAACTAATTATTTACCAAATATAATTTATTTATTTTTTTTTAATCTTAATAACTTTATCAAATTTATGAATTTAAATGGTTATAAATTAGTTTTTTTTGAAAAAAATAAAACAGCAAAAGTAAACTATAAAAATTTTTCTCATTTATTAAAGAAAACTGAATATCTTGATGTATTATTTAAAAAAAAATAATCTTAAACAGTAACCAGTATAATTTTACTTTTTATTGCTACTAATCTAAGATGCTTTATGCATAATGAAATAATTATTAAATATCTCAAAATAAAGAATTAAAATATAACATGGAACAGGATACAATAAGTATATCAAAACAAATATATTGGAGAGTCTATTATTGGTTATTCGTAGAGAGATTTAATAAAAAAATTGATTTTAATTTTAAAAAAAATATTTTTAGATGGGATCTGATCAATTTTTTACACAAAAATAATAACTTTCAATCATATTTAGAAATAGGATGTGATGAAGATTTATTATTTTCAAAAATTTCAATACAAAATAAGATCGGTGTCGACCCTTTATTTGGAGGAAATACAAGAAAAACAAGTGATCTATTTTTTGATACAAATCAATTAAATTTTGATTGTGTTTTTATCGATGGACTTCATATTTACAAACAAGTTAAAAAAGATATTTTAAATTCATTAAAATGTTTAAATGATGGTGGATATATTTTGGTGCATGATTGTTTGCCTCATTCACTCTCAAGTCAAGCAGTACCAAGATATAAAATTACATGGAATGGCGATGTGTGGAAAGCTATTGTTGATCTCAGACAACAAGATGATATAGAAATTTTTACATGTCTTGTAGATTATGGAATATCAATAATACAAAAAAAAAAAAATTCCGATCCATTAAAAATGGATAAAAATATTGGTCAATTAAAATTTAAAGATTTTTATATAAATCATACTAAATATATGAGGACTATTACATTTGATGAATTTAAGTTAAAAT
>Ga0209383_1001278_pt1 | contig 15851 bp, 13 predicted proteins | sample CoawatmetaG02DNA_FD_187510 | JGI IMG/M metagenome (GOLD analysis project Ga0209383, IMG submission 187510) | Marine microbial communities from the West Antarctic Peninsula - Coastal water metaG029-DNA (SPAdes) (version 2) | ecosystem: Environmental > Aquatic > Marine > Coastal ... | reverse complement strand
CAGTGGGGTTTTCCAGCGTTCATTGTTACCAATAGAACCGGTGCGCTCTTACCACACCTTTTCACCCTTGCCATGTTATGGCGGTATATTTTCTGTGGCACTATCCCTAGGGTTTCCCCCGCCAGGCATTACCTGGCACTGTGTCTTTGCGGAGCCCGGACTTTCCTCTTTAAAAAAAATTAAAGCGACAAGTCGTTCATCTAGCAATTGTAATTTATTACTAAACTATAGAACTTCAAGAAAAATTTAATTAAATCTCTTGAGAAGATTTTCGCTAATAAGCAAGCATTCTCTATCAATTTTACTATCGATTAACTCTTGTCTAAATTTTCTTTGAAAAGCTTTAGTTACATCTCTTAAATATCTATCTTTATCTAAATCTTTTGGAATCTTTTTTGAATATCCAATTTTAAACAAATTATTGAAAAAAAAACCTTCCTCCATCTTACGAATTTTAAGCTTTCTATTTTTTGTCAATTCTTGCTTCTTTAAAGTGTGCCATATTCCTATTTTATTTTTAGATAAATATTCCCATGGAAATTTTTCTCCTGGATCTTTTTTTCTTTGTGGTGCTATATCCGAATGTCCTAAAATATTTTTATTATCAATCTTATATTTTTTGATTAAAAATTTACTTAACTTTAAAAGAGAAGAAATTTGTTTTTGTGTAAAATTTTTATAACCGAACTGATGTCCAGGGTTTGTAATTTCAATTCCAATAGATTTTTGATTTAAAGATTTATAATTTTTCCATGAAGATTTGCCTGCATGCCAAGCTATATATAAATCAGGTACTATTTTGACAATTTCTCCATTATTTTTAATTACATAATGGCAGCTAACCTCAGATTGTATATCCGTAAGTCTATTTATAGCATCAGATTCGTTTTTCATTCCTGTATAATGAAAAATAATAAATTTGATTTGCTTTGTGGTTCTTTTTTTAGGATTAAAATTTGGAGAATAATTTAATGTTGTTTTTAAAGCCATTTTTTAGTCATATTTAGAGCTAATTCTGCATTTACTTTAATATTATATATATTATATAATCAGGTGATAATGAAAAAAATTTTAATAACATCATTAATAAGTCTAATGTTAGCTACGAATGTAAGTGCTGACACAGATGGTGAAAAGAGCCTATCTAAAAAAAATTCTGGACATGTTAAAGATTGTTTTGAAGGCCTAAACAGAGCAACGTTTAAATTTAACCAAGGATTAGATAGTGTTGTCTTTGAGCCAGTTGCAAAAGCTTACAGGGTTCTTCCATCTTCAGTTAGAGTTGGGACGGGTAATGCACTGGATAATCTCTCTTCTCTTGTAACGATACCAAATAATATTCTTCAGGGAGAGCTTAAAAAAGCTGGTGTTAATACATTAAGATTTGTTCTCAATACAACAGTTGGAATTGTTGGAATATTTGATGTGGCTCAAAAAGCAGGTTTTACAAAATATGAAAAAGAAGATTATGGACAAACACTTGGAACTATGGGGGTTGGTCCGGGTTGCTATTTAGTATTGCCAATCTTAGGACCCTCAACTGTTAGAGATGCAACTGGTTCATTTATAAATGTATTAGGAGGAGACCCTTGGTATAACGCTTCTATTAATGGCAATAATAAATATTTAAGTGAGTCTCAATACGTAGGTACAAAAATTTTAACAGGGTTAGATTTTAGAGCAAAGAATATTGACTCTATAGAAAATTTAAAAAAAAATTCTATGGATTTTTATGCTTCAGTTAAAAGTTTATATCTTCAAGATAGACAACAAAAGATTAAAAACAGAAAAGGAGCTCTTGAAATTATTTATGATGGAGACTGGGAAGAAATAGAATCTCAATAAAATAGCATAGCGATATGAAAAAATTTTTACCCTTTGCGACTTTCTTAATAATTATCCTTTTAAGCGTTAGTAAAGTCTACTCTATTGAGGCAGATGTTTTTGTTCAGTCAACAGTGAATAGGGCATCAGAGGCTTTGAGTAATAAATTCTCAAAAGAAGAAAAAATACAAAAACTTAAAGAGATTGCAAGCGAAACAGTTGATATAAAAGGAATTGGTTACTACACTTTAGGAGCTTATAGAAAAAGCATTAGTGACAAGCAAATAAAACAATATGAAAATCTTTTTGAGCAATACTTTTTAAAAAGCTTTTCTAGTAGATTAGCCGAGTACTCAAACCCAGAGATAGAAGTAACATCTAAAAAAGAATTAAATAAGAATTATACAATGGTTTCTAGCATCTTGGTTTCAACAGAGCAGAGACCAGAGGTTAAGATCGATTGGAGAGTTTATACTAAAAATTCAGAAAACCCTTTGATTAGAGATTTAATTATCGAAGGTTTAAGTCTTGCAAGAACTCAAAAAGAGGAGTTCTCGTCTATAATTCAGAGTAATGATGGAGATATCAATGCTCTTTTTTCTACTTTAAAAGAGTTTATTAAATAACCATCTACAAAAATAATTTTTGGTGGGCCCGCCAGGACTCGAACCTGGGACCAATACATTATGAGTGTACTGCTCTAACCAACTGAGCTACAGGCCCTTAAAATTAAACTCTAATTATATTATAATGTAACCGATGTCTAGCATAGGTAAAAATAATGAGTATGGTGGGACTGGTTGGTTACGCTCCAACTACCCCTGCAATGTCAATGCAGTACTCTACTATTGAGCTACAGTCCCTTTGAAATTTTAACTTTCTAAAAAGCTTTTTAACTGTTTGGATCTGCTTGGATGTTTTAATTTTCTTAGAGCTTTAGCCTCTATCTGTCTAATACGCTCTCTGGTTACAGAAAATTGAAGACCAACTTCTTCAAGGGTGTGGTCAGTATTCATCCCAACACCAAATCTCATTCTAAGAACTCTCTCTTCTCTTGGTGTTAAAGTTGATAAAATTTTAGTCGTAGCTTCACTTAAGTTAGATTTAATCGCCTGCTCTAAAGGTGCTAGTGCTTTTGTATCTTCAATGAAATCACCCAAACTACTATCCTCTTCATCTCCAACTGGTTTTTCTAAAGAAACAGGTTCCTTTGAAATTTTAAGAACTTTTCTAACTTTATCTAAAGGCATTCTTAATTTTTGAGCTAATTCTTCAGGAGTGGCTTCTCTGCCAAATTCACTTAAAATTAATCTTTGAGTTCTAACAATTTTATTAATCGTCTCAATCATGTGAACGGGAATTCTTATAGTTCGCGCCTGGTCAGCAATAGATCTTGTGATCGCTTGTCTTATCCACCATGTAGCATATGTTGAAAATTTATATCCCCTTCTGTACTCAAACTTATCTACAGCTTTCATAAGACCAATGTTTCCTTCTTGAATAAGATCTAAAAATTGAAGTCCTCTGTTTGTATATTTTTTAGCAATTGAAATTACCAATCTTAAGTTTGCTTCAACCATTTCTTTTTTTGCTATTCTAGATTCTTTTTCACCTTTTTGAACTCTGCTAACTAACTTTTTATAATCTGTAACAGAAATACCAAGCTTATGACTTATTTCTATCAGTCTCTCTCTTATATTTTTAAATTCATCTTTATTTTTTGAAAAAAACTGTTTCCACATTGGATTAGTATCAAGAAATTTTTTAAGATTTGGATTAATTTCATTTCCTATATAAAACTTAATAAACTCATTTCTTGGTATTTTTTGATCCATTGCCAACCGCAAAAGATTTCCCTCCAATGAAACAATCTTTTTATTTTCAACATAATGTTTTTGAACCAATTCTTCTGCCACAGATGGTGAGAGTTGAAGTGATTTAATGTTTTCTAAAATATCACTTACAATTTTTTCGTATCCCTTTTCCTTGGCTGTTGAAAAACTTACTGAATTTAAGATACAATCCAATTTTTCTTTTTGATATTTAATTAATTTTCCATACTCTTTAGTTAAAGTATTAACGGTTTTTAAAACTTTTGGTTTAATCTCAGTTTCCATTGCAGCAAGTGTAGGATTGAACTCATCATCGTCTCCATTACTTTCTTCATTCTTGTCTGTCTCTCCAGAGTTTCTTTGCTTAGCACTAGGACCTGTATTTTCATCTTCCATATAGTTAGTGTCGATATCTATAATTTCTCTAACTAAAATTTCATCTTTTTGAAGTTTTTCATCCCACTCGACAAATTGTTGAGCTGTGATAGGACTTTGTGCTAATGCTATCAACATCACATCTTTTCCCGCTTCTATTCTTTTTGCAATTGCAATTTCGCCTTCACGAGATAAGAGCTCAACACCCCCCATCTCCCTTAAATACATTCTTATCGGGTCATCACTCTTCTCGATTGTTTTTCCCTCTTCTTTAGATGAGTTTTCTTTTTTTTTTAAAACTTTAAAATCAGATTTTTTTTCTACTAAAGCAACATTCTCATCAAGAATATGCATAAAAGCTTGTTCTAAATTTTCGTCTGAAAGATTTCTTTTACCTAAAGATTTATTTAACTCATCAAAAGTTATGAATCCTCTGTGGGTCCCACGACCCATAAGTCTAGCAAATGATTTAGTAATTATTCTTTCCACAATAGTATATTTGAGATGATCTATATAAGCCCAATTTTAGAAAAAGCCACGTATTTTTTGTAGGGTTTAATTGATGTTTTTTTGTTTTTTTAGCTCTCTTATTTCATTGAAAGTGCTTTCACTTAAATCCTTTGAAAATTTTGATTCCAGCTCCTCAATTCTGAACTCTAAATCGTAGTTTTTAAGGTCTCGAGAAACCTCCTCTAATAATTCAAACATCTTATCTTGATTATTTTGATGACTATTCAAAATATGTTTGATGGAAGCAAATTTAAAAATTTTTTGAATTAATTGTGGATCAATTGGAATTTCTTGAAGAGTAAGTTTTTCTCCACTTTTTAACTTTATTAAAACTGTTTCAAAAATTAATTTGTTCTCTTCGCTAAATAATTTGATGTTTTCGATCAAATGAATATTTTCTTGAAATATATCTAAATTATTCATTATCAAATAAAGTAATGAAAACTCTTTAAGCTCAACACCACTTAGCAACTTACTTTCATTAAAGTGTTTTTGTGTAGATTGTAATGATTTAATCTTCTTGGTATAAAACTGTTTTTTTCCTAAATTGCTATACGGTGTTAATGATGAAATTTTCTCTAAAAAAAACTCAAGCACATATTTTTTAATAAAATTATCTTTTATAGTTCCCGCAATAGATCTCAATTTTTTTTCAAAAATTGCCATTGATGAAGGGTTATTATCTGTTTGTTGCTTATAGTGATTAAATATAAATTGGTGAATTGAAATTTTTGCTTGTTTTGTAAAATCAATAAAATTTGCTTTACCATTTTTGTTGGCATAACTGTCTGGATCTTCTCCATCTGGTAAAAAAAGAAATGAAATTTGTTTTTCAGGTTGTAATTCTTTAATTGAATTTTCGGCTGCTCTAAGTGCTGCTTTATATCCACTTTCATCACCATCAAAACAAATAATTGTGTCATCAAAAAATTGATTTAGGATTAAAATTTGTCTATCGGTCAAAGATGTTCCTAAGTTTGCCACAACATTCTCAATTCCATTTTTACTTAAGCCTACGACATCCATGTAACCTTCTACAAGATACACGTGATCAATTTTATTAGATAATTTTCTAGCTAAATCTAAATTATATAAATTTGAACCCTTTTTAAAAAAAGGTGTTTCTGGTGAATTAATGTATTTTGCTGAATAGTTATTTTCTTGAATTGTTCTTCCCCCTAACCCTATGGGTTGACCTGAAATATTATTTATTGGAAATATAATTCTGTCTCTAAATCTTTCTACGTATTTATTTTTTTTCTCATCTAAGTAAAAAAGCCCACTTTCAACTAAAACTTTTTCACTAAAATCATTTTTTAATTTTTCATAAAAATTAGAATTTCTTTCAACAAATCCAATTTTAAAATTTTTAACTTCATTTCCACTGAGGTTTCTTTTTTTTAAGTAATCTCTAGCAATGGTTAAACTTTCATTTTTTAAAATTTCATTGTGATAAAATTGGACGTATTGATTATAAATAGAGCAATACTCTTGCCAATTTTTTTCTCTTTCTTCATCTTGTTTTGAAAACGTATAAGGTCTCATTCCAGCAAGGTTTGCTAGAGATTTAACAGCTTCACCAAATTTTAAGTTTTGAGTTTTCATAACAAAATCAAAAATATTTCCATGCTCTGATGTTGCAAAGCAATGGTAAAATTCTTTCTCATCATTAACTGTAAAAGATGGTGTTTTCTCTGTTTTAAAAGGAGATAAACCTACAAATTCTTTGCCTCTTTTTTTTAAACTAACAGATTTGGAGACTACTGTTGAGGTCTTTAAACGAGTTTTTATTTCGTCTAAATACTCTTTTGGATATTTCATTATTTACTTAATAGTTCTTTAAGTAACGGACCAGCTTTAGCAAAATCTAAATTATCAGGGTATGATTTTTTTAGTTCGCCCATTACTTTACCCATGTCTTTAATGGATTCTGCACCTAGCTTACTGATTGTATCAATACATATTTTTTTTGTATCTTCTTCGTTTAGTTGTTTGGGTAAAAAACTAGATAAGAGATCAAATTCATTTTGCTCAACTTCTAATAAATCCTTCCTGTCATTTTTTGTGTAGATTTCAATTGATTCGATTCTTTGCTTAATCATTTTTTTCAAAAGCTTCTTTACATCCTCGTCATCTGTTTCTTTTTTATCTGCTCCAGATCGATTGAGAATATCTAGGTCTTTAATTGAAGATAAAATTAACCTGTAGGTTGAGATTTCCATCTTATTTTTTGATTTTAAAGAGCTTTTGTAGTTTGTTTCTATTGTTTCTTTCAATGTCATAATAATTCTCAATGTACTTCAAAGATAAAATTCTTCAAAAGAAAAATTGTTTTTTTATAATTTTATAATAGATCTGTGTTGCGATAATTAAGGTTTTATTGTATTAACTTTTAACTCATGAGTTGTAATTGATCAAAAAGGAAAAAAAAATTAGCTCACAAAAAATCTCACAGATTCACACGGGTATTTTAGTTCTTGAGGATAAAACTATCTTTAAGGGTGTGGGTATTGGATATCAGGGAACGGCCACTGGTGAAGTGTGCTTCAATACTTCACTAACAGGGTATCAGGAAATTATTTCGGACCCCTCTTATGCGCGACAAATAATCAACTTTACGTTTCCGCACATAGGTAATGTTGGGACCAATAAAGAAGATTTAGAGTCTGACAAAGTTTGGACTAAAGGTGTAATTTTTAATGCAGAAATAACAAATCCGTCAAATTATAGGTCTTTAGTTAACTTAGATTTATGGTTAAAAAAGAATAAAATTGTAGGGATCACAGGTTTAGACACTAGAGGTTTAACTAACTCTATTAGAGATAAAGGCGCACCTAAAGGAACTATTTCTTTTTCTAAGAAGGGTAATTTTAGTATCAATAAATTAGTCAATACTACCACTAAATGGAGCGGACTAAAAAATCTAGATTTAGCAGAGCAAGTTACAACAAAAAAAAACTATGTATGGTCTGGTTTTAAAACTTGGAAAAAAGAAACTGGCTATTTAAAAAATAAAAAAAATTCTTTGCATGTGGTAGCCATTGATTATGGAATTAAAAAAAATATTTTAAGGTATTTTTCTGATCTTGGTTGCAAGGTGACTGTAGTTTCATGCAAAACTAGCGCAAAAGAAATACTAAAATTAAAGCCAAATGGTATTTTTCTATCTAATGGTCCCGGTGACCCTGCTGCAACTGGTAAATATGCAATAGAGATTATTAAAGAATTAATCAAAAATAACCTGCCTATTTTTGGTATTTGTCTTGGTCATCAAATGCTTGCTTTAACTCTTGGCGCAAAAACAAAAAAAATGAAATTAGGTCATAGAGGCGCTAATCACCCTGTTAAAAATTTAATTAAAGATAATGTGGAAATTACCAGTCAAAATCATGGCTTTGAAGTAGTAAGAGAAACCTTGCCAAAAAATATTGAAGTAACTCACAAATCTTTATTTGATAATTGTATTGAAGGAATTAGATTAAAAAACAAACCCATCTTTTCAGTACAGTATCATCCTGAGTCAAATCCTGGACCGCAAGACAGTGTTTATTTATTTGAAGAATTTATCAACAATATAAAAAAAAATGCCAAAAAGAAAAGATCTTAAAACTATATTAGTCGTTGGTGCTGGACCTATAATTATCGGTCAAGCATGTGAATTCGATTACTCAGGAACACAGGCGTGTAAGGCCCTTAAAGATGAGGGTTATAAAGTTATTTTAATTAACTCTAATCCAGCAACTATCATGACGGATCCTGGTGTTGCTGATAAAACTTATATTGAGCCTATAACTTTAGAGGTTTTAGAAAAAATTCTAAAAAAAGAGAAACCGGATGCAATTTTACCAACAATGGGTGGCCAAACTGCTTTGAATTTAGCAATGGAGGCTGAGAAAAAAGGAATTTTAAAGAAATATAAAATTGAATTGATTGGTGCAAACTCTAAAGCAATCTCAAACGCTGAGGATAGGAAAAAATTTAGAAAAAATATGCTGGATATTGGTTTGGACTTACCAAAATCTAAAGTTGTGAACCATATTAGGGATGCCGCAAAAGCTCTTAAACAAATAGGACTGCCTGCAATAATTAGGCCTGCTTTTACTCTAGGTGGACTGGGAGGTGGTATTGCTAAAACTGAAAAAGAATATCTCAAAATAGTTGAAGATGGCTTACATGAATCTCCAGTTAGCCAAATTCTAATAGAAGAATGTCTTGAGGGTTGGAAAGAATTTGAAATGGAAGTTGTTAGAGACAGAAAAGATAACTGCATAATTATTTGTTCCATTGAAAATATTGATCCAATGGGAATTCATACAGGTGACTCGATTACTGTCGCTCCTGCCTTGACACTTACCGATAAAGAATACCAGATAATGAGGAATGCTTCGATTGCTTGTCTTAGAAAAATTGGAGTAGAAACTGGTGGATCTAATGTTCAATTTGCAATTAACCCTAAAGATGGAAGAATGGTTATTATTGAAATGAACCCAAGGGTTTCTAGATCATCAGCTCTAGCGTCTAAAGCAACAGGCTTTCCAATTGCAAAAGTTGCTGCCAAACTAGCTGTTGGTTACACTTTAGATGAATTAAAAAATGAAATTACCAAAACAACACCAGCTTCTTTTGAACCAAGTATTGATTATGTAGTAACAAAAATTCCAAGATTTACATTTGAAAAGTTCTCTACATCTGAAGCAATTCTGGGAACTTCGATGAAATCTGTTGGCGAAGCTATGGCAATTGGTAGAAACTTTAAAGAATCTCTGCAAAAAGCATTGGTTTCTCTTGAAATAGGTTTTTCAGGGCTAGATAGAATTTTTTCACTTAATAAAAAGGAAATAGAAAAAGAATTAAGGAAAAATATCCCCAACAGAATTTTATTAGTTGCAGAAGCATTTAGAAAAAAAATAAATATTAAAAGAATTCATCAACTTTGTAAAATAGATCCTTGGTTCTTAGAGCAAATTAAGGAGATCGTTGATGAGGAAAATCAAATACAAAAAATAGGTCTCCCTAAAGACTACAATGAATTTAATAGAATTAAATCAATAGGTTTTTCTGATAAAAAATTATCTGAAATCACTAAAATTTCTGAAGATATTGTAAGAAAAAAAAGAACCGCTTTAAAGGTGTTACCCGTTTTTAAAAAAGTGGATACTTGTGCTGCTGAATTTAAATCTTTCACTCCTTATATGTATTCAACTTACCAAAGAAATTATGCTTTAAATTCAGAATGTGAAGCACAGCCCTCTTCAAGAAAAAAAATTATAATCTTAGGTGGTGGACCTAACCGTATTGGTCAAGGTATTGAATTTGACTATTGTTGTTGCCAAGCAAGTTATGCTCTTAAAGATAGTGGCTTTGAAACTATAATGATTAACTGTAACCCAGAAACAGTTTCAACAGATTACGATACAAGTGACAGGCTTTATTTTGAGCCTCTTAAAGAAGAGTACGTTTACAATATTATTAAAAAAGAACAGCAAAACGGAAATCTTGTAGGGATTATTGCTCAGTTTGGTGGTCAAACACCAATAAGACTTGCTAAATTTTTACATGACAACAAGCTTCCAATCTTAGGAACTCAATACACATCAATAGACTTAGCTGAAGATAGAGATAGGTTTAGAAAATTACTTGATAGATTAAAATTAAAGCAAGCAGAGAGTGGTATTGCTAAAACTTACAAGCAAGCTATCAAAATTGCAGAAAGAATTGGGCTACCTTTAATGGTTAGACCTTCTTATGTTTTGGGAGGAAGAGCAATGGAAATTGTTCATGAGAAAAGCCAACTAAAAAATTTTGTTGAAGAAGCCTTTAAAGCTGCAGAAGAAAACCCAATATTAATTGATAGGTTTATTAGCCATGCGATGGAAGTAGATGTTGATGCCATATCTGATGGAAAAGAAGTATTTGTTGCTGGAATAATGCAGCATATTGAAGAAGCTGGCATTCACTCTGGGGATTCTGCGTGCTCTTTACCTCCTATATCAATTAAACCAAAGCTGATAACTGAAATTGAAATTCAAACAAAAAAATTAGCTTTAGCTTTAAATGTTAAGGGCTTTATGAATATTCAATTTGCTATTAAAAATGATGAAATTTATGTGATCGAAGTAAATCCAAGAGCAAGCAGAACGGTTCCTTTTGTATCTAAGGCTAAAGGATTACCTCTTGCAAAAATTGCCTCAAGAGTAATGACTGGTGAAAAGTTATCTAAATTTAATTTAAAAAGTAAAAATAAAAATTTATTTGCAGTTAAAGAAGCTGTGTTTCCTTTTAATAAATTCCCAAATAGCGATTTATTATTAGGGCCTGAGATGAAATCGACAGGTGAAGTTATGGGTTTTGATAAAGACTTTGGTATGGCTTATGCAAAAAGCCAAATTGCTGCCTCAAACTCTTTACCCACTAAAGGTCTAGCATTTATCTCTCTTAAGGATGGTCATAAAGATGAGGGTGTAGATTTAGCAAAACAGTTATTAAAATTAAATTTTACTTTATGCGCTACAGGTGGAACGGCTGATTATATTCGTAAACATGGAATAAAATGTAAAACAATAAACAAAGTTAGTGGAGGATCTCCTCACATTGTTGATGTGTTAAATTCTAAAAAAATTGCCTTAGTTATTAATACGGGTGGTGGAAATAGTGAACATCGTCTTCATGATGCAATGGCTTTAAGAAGAGCAACACTAGGTAACAAAGTCCCTTATTGTACGAACATGTCTACTGCTCAAGCTTGCTTGATGGGGATTAGATCTTTAAAAACAAAAGAGATTACTGTTACGGCGCTTCAAGATATTTAATGTGAAGACAAGCCGGTATTTGCAATACTACTCAACTTTCCAATCAGTAGGAAAAGAGACGTAATTAACTTGTAAACAACGTCTTTCTTTGACGATCTCCTTCTTTTCCATTCCATGCCATGTACTTGGCCCACTAGTAAAGAAGTAACCGTAGTTATTTTTATATGGAACAGTTTTAACTTTTTCTAATTTTTCATTATAAAAATCAGTACCTAGGGCCTCAGATTCATTAAATTCATTAACAAATAACAGGCACGAGAGTAGTTTTTCTTTAATGTCACAATGCGGTTTAAGCCAAAATCCTTTTCGATCACAAATTACTTCTACTCTTACATAAGAATTAGACAGGTCTCTATTTATAAGGCCTGAAATCTTAGAACATGTTTCTTTTGACTGGAGTTCATTAATTAGCTTTGTTAGTGCTGGAAACTTTTTACTATTTTCTTTTGTAATAAAGCATCTAAATTTTATTGCTTTACCACCATTTGTTATTCCCTCTCTAAATTCTGGTGCACCCCCATCAATAGCTCTTGTTCCATCATATTCTAAATCAAGATGATTTAAATCAGGTATGTCGGCACTTATAATCTCATTAATAGCATCATTTGATAATGGTTCATTTAACTCCCAATGTTTAAAAGGGTCATTGTGTTCGTTAGAGTGATTTAAAATTGAATTAAGAAAAGTCATGTTGTTTTATTTTTTCTCTTATTTGGTTTGCTACTTTATTAGTTTCGTTTAATTTTATATAAGTCCAGTTTTCGACAGAATTATTTAATTCTTTTATTATATTTAATGACTCAAATAAATTAAAAAAGCTTTTAAATCTTTGATTTTTTTTAATTGCTGGCATTTGAGCTACATAAATTGGCTTTCCAGTAATTGCGGCCTCTGAAATCATTGAAGTAGAATCGCAAGTAACAATAATATGATCTGATATTTTTAATGAAGAAAGATAAGCCTTTTTATCAACATTAGGGATTATGATTTGATCTTTGTCAAAATAATTTTTAGCTTTTTCAATTATATTCTGAGGAGTTCTCATTGAAGGAATAATAATTACTTGATAATTATTTTGTAAAAAATTTTGTTCAATCTTTGAAAAAATACCCTCTATGACATGATTGTTATAATCATAATACCTAGTTGGTCCTCCTAATATTAAAGTAACAATTTTCTTTTGACTGTTAATTCTAGATTTTAAATAATTTTCATTCTGATCTAACTCATTATTAGTTAAATAATGAATTGCGCCTTTACTTGTTAGTACGTTATTTCCCTTTAAACCATCGTGTTCGGGTGCAACTACAAAATCAAAATTATTTAATGACACTTTCGGTTCTTGAATATGAATATTTATAATCTTATTCTTAAATTTTTTCTTTAAATAAATTGATGGGATTACGCTTTTTCTTCCACAAGAAATAACAACATCAAACTGGCCATCAATTTTATTTTTGAAAACAAAATCTTGAACAGGTGTTACTTTGGGTGGAAATAATTTCCAAAAATTATTAATTTCAATCTTCTCGTGTATGAAATCTAAATCTAAAGCCTTAGCTAATCCTTCTACTTGGCTAATCATGCCGTGCATACCCTCTGTTAATAATAACCCTTTTAATTTTGTCATTTATCCTTATATAACTTCTGCATGAGTGAAAATCCAACTAAACACACAAAAGTGTTAATAATAGGGTCAGGTCCGGCTGGCTATACAGCAGCCGTGTATGCTGCCCGAGCAATGCTAAGCCCTGTTTTAGTATACGGCTCTGAACCTGGTGGGCAATTAACTACAACAACAGACGTGGAAAATTACCCAGGTTTTTCAGATGTAATTCAAGGTCCGTGGTTAATGGATCAAATGCAAGACCAAGCAAAAGCAGTTGGTACAGAAATGATTGAAGATCATATCGGATCAGTAAATTTAAAATCTACACCTTTTGAAGCTATTGGAGATAGCGGTCAAAAATATACTGCAGATAGTATAATTATTTCAACAGGTGCTCAGGCAAGATGGTTAAATTTAGAATCAGAACAAGCGTATAGAGGATTTGGTGTTTCAGCATGTGCAACATGTGATGGTTTTTTCTTTAAAGAAAAGGTTGTAGCAGTTGTTGGTGGTGGAAATGCTGCGGTAGAAGAAGCCATGTTTCTTACAAAGTTTGCATCAAAAGTAAAATTAATTCACAGACGTGATACATTAAGAGCAGAAAAATTACTCCAGAAAAAATTAATGGAAAATAAGAAAATTGAAATAATTTGGGATAGTGCTGTTGAAGAGGTTATTGGAGACAGTGAACCTAAAAATGTAAAAGCTATTAAAGTTAAAAATTTAAAAACAAATGAGATACAAGAAATAAAAATTGATGGCTTGTTTATTGCAATTGGTCATGATCCAGCAACAGCTTTATTTAAAGAGCAGTTAGATATGGATAAAGAAGGTTATTTATTAACTAAACCAGATTCGACAGAGACTAATATTCCTGGAGTTTATGCTGCAGGTGATGTTAAAGACAAAACATTCAGACAAGCTGTAACTGCTGCTGGTATGGGCTGTATGGCTGCCCTTGAAGCAGAAAAGTTTTTATCACACTAATCACCTGTATATAGATAGTATTATAGATGTGGAAAACCCTGTAACTAGACTGGGAATAGTTTAAAGAATAATATCTGTTAAATAATTTGATAAAATGATTATTAAAAATATTAAGAATTTATTACATTGTCCAAATTGTAAATATGAGGAATTAGTTCTAAGTGAAAAAGAGCTTTTTTGTAATCAATGCGAAGAGCAATATCCAGTTATATCTGATATCCCAATATTAATTACAAAAAATAGATGTATAGAATTGGGGTTAAATTACCATAATACAAATATTCAAAATGAGATAATAAATTCCAATGATTTTCAAAAAAATAAAAATGGCATTTTAAATTATATTAAAAATATTTTAATAGGAACGAATGGCATTCTTTATAAAAAAATTAAAGAACCTGAAAAATATCCTATTGCAAATATACCCTTCCATAAAATTAATAAAAATAATGAACAAATGCTGCTGGATATTGGTTGTGGATGGGGCAGATGGACGATAAATGCTGCGCAAAAAAACTATACCTCAGTTGGAATTGATCTATCACTAAAATCACTCTTAGTGGCTCAAACTATAAGTAAGGAATTAAATATACAAAACTGTGGCTTCATATGTTGTGACGTCTTAAATTTACCCTTAAGGAAAGATTTATTTGATAAAGTATTTTCATTTAGTTTTTTGCAACATTTTTCAGAAAATAAATTGAGAATTATTCTGAAAAATATCTCATTGACTATGAAACAAAATTCAATCTTTAAAACACAAATGATTAATAAATATTCAGTAAGAGGGTTATATAATGATTACAAAATTCGAAATAATAAAGACGAAATGATTAAAAAAGGCCATATGGATGACATTGAAGGAGAAAACAGTTTTACAGTAAGGTATTTTTCACTGAACAAAATTAACAAAATACTTAATGAAACTTTTAATATAGAAAATTTTAAGAATTACTCTTTTTTTACTCAAGCACAATTAAGTGATTTTACATTGGTTTCTTTGAAATCAAAATTTTTTCTAATAGTAACATTGGTGATAAATAATTTGGTAAAAGTTATGCCCTTTTTTAAATTTATCTCTGATAATCTAATATTTACTTTAAAAAAAAGAGACTAATATTAAAAAATAATCTTCATGTGTTTTTGGGAGCTACTATAGTTCTGCGATTTCGTTAGACTCGAAGATATTTTTTTCTAAGTTTTCATTTGCAGCTCTGATCATAGCTCTTGCAACAGTTTCCGAATGAACTGGCCTCATTTTCTTTAAAGGTCCTAAAAGCAAAGGAGAAAGTAACTTAAAAACGAAGATACCTATTTTTTCGCCTACCCTCTTTTCTTTTCTATCCCCCATTAAAAAAGATGGTCTCATTATTGCCAATTTAGGAAAATTCAGTTCTTTTAACTCTTCTTCAACTAATCCTTTAAATTTTAAATAGTCTCCCGAACTCTTGGGGTTTGCATATAATGCAGAGACAAAAATAAATGAGTTAACCAAATTTGATTTTGTAATTTTTGAAATTTCTTTAGGAATATCAAGCTCTACCCTTTTATATTCATTTTTATTAGGTAAATTTTGCTTAGTTGTGCCAATACAAAAAAAGCAATCATCTCCTTTCATATCTTCTTTATAGTTTTGTAAATTATTAAAATCAGTCTTAATAATCTCTACTTTTGGATCATTAATTTCAGCATCTGATCTAACAAATAATTTTATTTTAGAATAATTGGTATCTTTAATTAATTGATTAAGAAGGTGGGCTCCAACCAAACCAGATGATCCAAATAATAATGCTGTTTTCATTATAACCAGAACTACTTTAAGGATCCTTCCAATATATATTTCAATATACGAAAGGCTTGTTTTTGATCTGATGCAACAGCAGCAGCAGAGCCATCCACTTCTTT
>Ga0209383_1001271_pt1 | contig 15872 bp, 18 predicted proteins | sample CoawatmetaG02DNA_FD_187510 | JGI IMG/M metagenome (GOLD analysis project Ga0209383, IMG submission 187510) | Marine microbial communities from the West Antarctic Peninsula - Coastal water metaG029-DNA (SPAdes) (version 2) | ecosystem: Environmental > Aquatic > Marine > Coastal ... | reverse complement strand
TTAAGGAAGTGAAGGATTTTGAAGAATTTGTGGACAAATTGGATGTCCCTAAAAAAAAATAATTTTTATCAAAAATATTTTTCTGAGCTTGCTTTGAGCTTAGCAAGAATAAATAAATTTATAACTAAGGAGAATCCCTCAGTTGGATGTGTAGTTACAGATTTTAATAATAATATTTTATCTTCTGGTGCCACCTCTAAGAATGGAAGACCACATGCCGAAAATAACGCCTTAATTAAATTAAATAAAAAAATTATAAAAAAAATATTTGTTACTCTAGAGCCCTGCAATCATTATGGAAAGACACCCCCATGCACAAAAATTATTGTAAATTTAAATGTTAAACAGTTGCACTGCAATCAAATCGACAAAAACCCAGCCGTTAATGGCTCTGGTTTAAAATTTTTAAAAAAAAACAAAATCAAAATCAAAGAAAATAATATAAATAAAAATTTTTACAGCAAATATAATTACTCTATAAAAAACAAACTACCTTATGTTACTGCAAAACTTGCTATAACAAAAAACTTTTCGACAGTCGTATCGGGGAAAAAATATTTTACAAATTCCAAGTCCTTAAAATTTGCACATTTACTTAGATACATGAACGACTCTATTTTAATAGGTCAAAAAACTCTTTTAAAAGATTACCCTAAACTAAATTGTAGAATAGAGGGCCTTAGTGAACATTCCCCTAAAATTTTTCTTATAAATAGAAATTTAAGTTTTAGTAAAAAGCACCTTTTGCTGTACCCAAGAAGCACTATTGTTTTTCATTCTAGCAAAGATTCTAAAAAAATATCTAAATATAAAAAATATTTTGTTCTTGAAAAAATTGAAGATAATATTGGAAACTTTTCTCCTAAAGAAATATTAAAACGGATTTATAAATACAAATGCAGAAGGCTTTTAATAGAGGGTGGAAGCAAAACAATTAATATTTTTGCAAAAAACAATTATGTTAATAAATTTTTCTTCATTCAATCTAAACATAATAGCAAAACAAAGGACCCTCATACTGTCAATATGGTGCGGTCATTGTGTGGTAACAATTTTAATAAATATAATGTAAAGATAAATTTAAATAATAATAAGCTTTTTAAGATTTAAATGTTTACTGGTATTATAAAAAATAAAGGTAAAGTCGTATCTATAGTTAAAAAAGATAAAGGATATGAGTTTAAAATTAGCTCCAATCTAGTTTTTTCTAAAAAAAATGTAGGCACTTCAATATCAATCAATGGAGCTTGTCTAACATTAACCAAATTCTTAAATAAAAATTTATTTTTTTTTATTTCCTATTCAACTTTCCAAATTACTAATTTTCAATATTTAAAAAAAAACTCTACTGTAAATCTTGAAAAATCATTAAAATTTGGAGATGAAATTGCTGGTCACTTTGTTCAAGGTCATATTGATACAGTAGGTAAAATTATTTCTTTAAAAAAACTAGCAAAAACTTGGACATTTTTAATTAAAGTTGCGCCTAAATTTTCACACTTATTAGTAGACAAGGGTTCTATTACTATTGATGGCATTTCATTAACAATAGTCAAATCACTTAAGAATCAATTTACCCTAGTTGTTATACCTCACACCCTTAAATTAACGAATATAATATCGCTAAAAACGGGAAGTGTTGTTAATGTGGAATTTGATATTGTGATTAAATATTTGTCAAAAATTGATAAGAAAAAATGAAAAAAAATTTTAGATTTGCAAAAATTGAAACCATTATTTTGGAGGCTAAAAAAGGAAAAATTTTTATTTTAGTTGATGATGAAAATAGAGAAAATGAAGGTGACTTAGTTTTTGTAGCTAAAAAAACAACACCTGAAAAAGTAAATTTTATGGCAAAGTACGGAAGAGGATTGATTTGCTTAGCTCTCGATAAAAAAAAATCAGATGAATTAAATTTAAAGTTAATGCCAAGCTCAAACCAGTCACGTTTAAAAACTGCTTTTACTGTAAGTATTGAAGCAAGGAAGGGTGTTACTACTGGAATTTCAACATTCGATAGGTGTAAAACTATTTTAACAGCAATAAGACAAAACTCTTCAAAAAAAGATATAGCTACCCCAGGACATGTCTTTCCATTGGTAGCAAGAAACGGCGGATCATTAGTTAGGGCAGGGCATACGGAGGCTTCTATCGATATAGCTAAATTAGCTAAGACACACCCCTCAGCCGTAATATGTGAAATAATGAATGAAGATGGCTCTATGGCTAAAAGAGATCAGTTATTTAGCTATGCTAAGAAACATAAGCTCAAAATTGCAAAAATAGAAGACTTGATTTCTTACCGACTAAAAAAAGAAACTCTTGTCAGTTTAAAGGAAAATAGAGTCCTTAATATAAAAGATAAGAAGTACATTTTAAAAACATTTGTTAATAAAATAGATAATTTAGAGCATTTTGCTATCATAAAAGGACCCATCGGTGATAAAAATATTCCAAAAGTTAGAGTTGTTTCTTCCAATTCAATCGATATCTTTTTAAACAAAAGCATTAATGCAAAAGTTAAAAAAACATTGGACTATTTTAATCGCTCAACATCTAGTTGTATATTGTTAGTAATGAAACAAAGTGAAATTTTAGATGCACCCAAGCTTATTTCTTCAAAAGATCTATTGAAAAAACCCACTAAAGGTAATGCATTAAGATATTATGGATTAGGTGCCCAAATTTTAAAAAAATTAAAGGTTAAAAAAATGATTTTAGTCTCAAGTGCGAAGAAAAAATTAGTTGCCCTAGACGGTTTTGATATTAAAATTGTTAAACAGGAAATAATTAAATGAAAAAAAAAGGCTTAATAGTTGTTTCTAATTATTATGAAAATATTTCAGATAATTTGTTAGAATGTTGCTTGAAGACACTAAGAAAAAATAAATTAGAAGCGGATGTTAAGATTGTATCTGGCGCATTAGAAATACCAACTTTAATTTGTTGCAATATGAAAAAAAAATATAAATTTTTCATTGCTTTGGGCTGTATTATAAAAGGGAAAACTCCACATTTTGATTTTATTGCATCGGCTATTACAAAATCATTGCTAGATCTTTCTATTGAATACAAAGTTCCTGTTACTAATGGAATTATTACTTCTTTAACCCGAATACAGGCTAAAGAAAGAAGTTCTAAAAATAAAAATAAAGGTCAAGAAGCTGCTAATGCAGCAATCTCTTTATTAAAGCATATTTAAATGAAAGGAAGCTCAAGACTAGTTGTTATTCAAAAAATTTATGAAAAAATTAGCGATTCTAGTCATGACATTAAATTTCCAAAAAGCTCCTATATCAGAATTATTAAAAAAGTTTTTAATGGTTTTTTTGAAAAAGAGGCTGACTTGGATCAAATCTTGTCCAAAAACCTGTCTTCAAAAATAAGCTTTAAAAATCTAGATATGATTCTTAAAATAATATTAAAAGCCGCTATATTTGAAATACTTTATATGCCCAAAATACCTTTTAAGGTTGTTGTTGATGAATATCTTGCTGTTACTGAGATGTATTACGATTCAAGTCAAAAAGGCCTAGTAAACGCTGTTTTAGATTCTGTTTTTAAGGCAGAACAGCCGTAGATTTCGCCCTATAAAGTAATCGTTTTCCTTAACTTTTTGTTGATTTTACTAGCAAATTTTGGCATGTATCGTTTTTTCAAAACCAACAAAATAAAGGAATTTAAATATATGTTAAGTCCAAGTCTAATATTAAACTTAGTGATCGTTTGCGGGGTAATCTCAGTTCTTTATGGATTAATTTCTAGTAAACAAATTTTAAGTGCTAGCCCGGGAAATGCAAAAATGCAGGAAATCGCATCTGCAATCCAGATTGGTGCAAAAGCATATTTAAGTAGACAGTATAAAACAATTTCAATTGTTGGTTTTGTAGTTTTGGTTTTAATTGTTTTACTTTTTAGTCCGTGGGTCGGTCTCGGCTATTTAATAGGAGCAACCTTATCTGGAATAGCCGGATATGTTGGGATGTTAATTTCTGTGCAAGCAAATGTAAGAACTGCTGAAGCATCACGAAAAGGTTTAGCACAAGGTTTGCATGTTGCTTTTAAATCTGGAGCTGTGACTGGAATGCTGGTTGCTGGATTGGCTCTTTTATCTATTGCAGTCTATTATTATATTTTACTTGAATATAAAGTCGAAGAAAGAGAAATAGTTAATGCTCTTGTTGCGTTGGGTTTTGGGGCTTCTTTAATATCCATTTTTGCAAGATTGGGTGGGGGAATTTTTACTAAAGGTGCTGATGTTGGAGCTGACTTGGTTGGAAAAGTTGAAGCTGGTATTCCTGAAGACGATCCTAGAAATCCTGCTGTAATTGCTGACAACGTCGGTGATAATGTCGGAGATTGTGCTGGCATGGCTGCAGATTTGTTTGAAACTTATGCTGTTACTATTGTTGCAACTATGGTTCTAGCTTCTATTTTTTTTAATGGTGATATGGGTATGATGATCTATCCTTTAAGTATTGGTGGAGCTTGCATTCTAACATCAATCCTAGGAACTTTTTTCGTTAAGCTTGGAAAAAGTAAAAATGTTATGAATGCTCTCTATAAAGGTTTTGTTGTTTCAGCTGTTTCATCTTTAGTAATTTTATATCCAGTTACTGATTACGTAATTGGTTTTGGAAACGAATATACAGTGAATGGAAGAACATTTTCTGGAATGAGCTTATACTATTGTGGTATAATTGGCTTAGTTATTACTGGTTTGCTAATTTGGATTACTGAATATTACACAGGTACAGAATATAAACCCGTTAGAAGTATTGCAAAATCCTCTACAACTGGCCATGGTACTAACGTTATTCAAGGTTTAGCAGTTTCTATGGAAGCTACAGCTATACCAGCATTGATTATTGTTGCTGGAATTCTTGCTACAAATTCAATTGCAGGTCTTTATGGGATTGCCATATCTGTTACTACGATGTTAGCCTTGGCTGGAATGGTTGTCGCCCTTGATGCCTATGGTCCAGTAACTGATAATGCTGGAGGGATTGCTGAAATGGCAAAGTTACCTAAAAATGTTAGAAAAACTACCGACGCATTAGATGCTGTTGGGAATACAACTAAAGCTGTAACTAAAGGTTATGCTATAGGCTCCGCCGGTTTAGGTGCTTTAGTTTTATTTGCTGCATATGTCGAAGACATTAAGCATTTTTCAGGAGTTGCAGGATCAAAATTAGAGGGCATTGTTGTTACTTTTGATTTATCCAATCCCTATGTTGTTGTTGGTTTGTTAATTGGTGGAATGCTTCCTTACCTATTTGGATCAATGGGAATGCAAGCCGTCGGAAGAGCAGGTGGTGCAGTAGTTATTGAGGTTCGTAGACAGTTTAAAAAATTCCCAGGAATTATGAAACGAACGCAGAAACCAGATTACGCAAAACTCGTTGATCTGCTAACCAAATCAGCAATCAGAGAGATGATAATTCCGTCTCTACTTCCAGTTTTATCTCCAATAGTTTTATACTTCGTAATTTTATTGATAGGAGGTCAGGTAGCAGCCTTAGCCTCTGTTGGAGCTATGTTGCTTGGAGTTATTATTACAGGTTTGTTTGTTGCTGTTTCTATGACTGCTGGTGGTGGTGCATGGGACAACGCCAAAAAGTACATTGAAGATGGTCATTATGGCGGAAAAGGTTCAGAAGCCCACAAAGCTGCAGTGACAGGTGATACTGTGGGAGATCCGTATAAAGATACTGCCGGTCCAGCTGTTAATCCAATGATAAAAATTACAAATATTGTTGCACTGCTCTTGCTTGCTCTTATTGCAGGATAGTTAATCGTTTAATGATTTCAGCTTGTTGCTCATCCTTTTTTTAATAGTTGTAAAAAACTTTTTTGAAAAGGACGAGTTAACACCTTGTGATATTTGAATATCTTTATCAAATTTAAGTTTTTTCATGTCTTTTTTTACAAGTAATTTTTTATTAACAAGTATACCTCTCGTATTAAATTCAAGAAGAAGCAAGTTATTTTTTATTGTTTTTCTACTACCAGTCAGTGATTTTTTTTTTACATTTTCAATAAATACCCACCTAGATTCATTGGGGTATTCCTTAATTACAGCCTCTCCTAACAATGATACCACGTCATTCTTATTCGTTTTATTTATAGTCAGTAATTTTTGACGTTCTTCTAAATTAGTTAGACCCTCCGTATAGTTAGCTTTGTTTAAACCGCAAGAATTGAGGATATTCATTAAAAATAATAAAAAAAATAATTTTGTGATTTGCATAAAAAATAGTTTACTATATTAGAAATATATATATTTCCATCCCTTAATCCGCTATGTCTTTATTATTCTATTGATTTAAATAGAATTCTTGATATTAAAAAGGCTATTAAACATATAATATTATGGCAGTACCAAAGCAGAAAACATCTAAATCAAAAAAAGGAATGAGAAGATCTCACAGATCAGCCGTTTTTAAAAATATAGTCGAAGATAAAAAAAGTGGGGAATTTCGGTTACCTCATCACGTAGACAGTAAAACAGGTTTGTATAACGGTAAACAAATCTTTAAGCCTAAAATCTAAAAATTATGAGTAGTGCAAACTACACTATTGCAGTAGATGCAATGGGTGGTGACAATTCTCCAGCTAAAATCATAGACGGTATAGATCTTTTTTTAAAAGAAGATAATCTTTTTTTTTTTAATATTTATGGTGACGAAAAACTAATAATTGAGTGTTTAAGGAATAAAAAAAATATTTCAGAAAAAAACTATAAGGTAATTCACTGTACTACCAAAATAGAAAATGAAGATTCTGTAAGAAATGCTATAAAAATTGGAAAAGATAGTAGCATGTGGCGAGCTATCGAAAGTGTGAAAGAAAAACAATCAGACTTGATTATTTCGTCAGGAAACACTGGAGCTCTACTATTAATCTCGAAACTTTTAATAAAAATGATAGACAATATTGATAAGCCAGCAATTGCAGGACTTTGGCCAAATAATAAAGGTACAAGTATTTTTTTAGACTTGGGAGCAAATATTGAATTTAATAAAAAAAATTATTTAGATTTTTCAAAAATAGGAGCTGAACTGTTTAAGGTCATCTTTGACAAAGAAATTCCAGTTGTTGGGCTATTAAATGTTGGCTCTGAAGAAATTAAAGGACACGAAGAATTAAAAAATTCTTATAATGAAATTAGTAATCAAAAAAATAATTTTTTATTTCATGGATACATAGAGGGAAACGAAATTAAAAACGGCGACATTGATGTTGTAGTTACAGATGGGTTCACTGGAAATATTGCATTAAAAACTGCAGAAGGAACCGTTAATTTTATCAATACACAAATTAAAAAAATTTTTTCAAGTTCTCTATTTGGTAAAATTTGTTATCTAATAAGCTATAGCGTATTTAAAAAAATAAAAAAAAATCTTGATCCAAGAAAATATAATGGAGGAATTTTTTTAGGCCTTAATGGACCTGTTATAAAAAGTCATGGAGGCGCTGACTCATTAGCTTTTTATTATTCAATAAAATTGTCAGCAAAAATTTTACGTGGAAATTTGATAAAAAAAATTAAACTTAATTTTGAAAATGAATAGTATAAATAACACCCTTTATTCTTATGAATACTATTTTCGTTTTTTAGATAAATTATTAAATAAAAAAAAACTCCCAAGCTCTATAATATTTAATGGAGAGCGAGGAATTGGAAAAAGAACATTTCTACTTCATTTTTTTACATATTTGCAGCTAAACCAGAATGAAAAAGACGTATATTTAAAAAGTTTCCTAATTAAAAGTAATTTTTTGTTTAATAAAACTTTAAACAACGAAATTCCACACATTAGAGTTATCCAGAATAATTTAAAATCAAAAAACATAAATATAGAACAAATTAGAAATATAATTTCTTTTTGCTCCTATGCATCCTTTAATGAGAAACCCAGATTTATTTTAATTTTAAATGCAGAAAATCTTAATTTAAATGCATCCAATTCTTTGTTAAAAATATTAGAAAATCCACCTCCTAACACTTATTTTTTTTTAACAAAGAGCTCTAACGGAATTGTAAATAACACTATATCATCAAGATGTTTTCAATTTAATATTAAAAATACTAGGTCAAAAAATGATTATGTTTTCAAAAATTTATTAAATGATTTTGATGTAAAAGCACCCGTTAAAAGCGAAATTTTTGATAAATATGACACACCAGGATCTAAAATTAATAGGATTTTGTATTTAATTGAACACAACTTAAAAAACGTGTCATTAGTTGACCTTATTATCTATTGTTTAAATGACTATACAAAAACTAAAAATATAGTTTCTGTAATTTATGGAGTTGAGTTTGCTAAAAAATTCTTTCACACCAAGATAAAATTTAATTTTAAAAAAAATTACAAATTATATAATTTGTTTATTATTAGCGTAAATCATTTTATGAAATTCAATTCTGATCTTAGCGTATCAGTAAAGATTTTAAATAAGGTTAATTAATTGAATAAAAAATTTTACATTACAACGCCGATATACTACCCATCTGCTAAGCCCCATATGGGGCATGCATATTCTAGTATTTCTGCTGATTTTATTGCAAGATATAAAAGATTAGAAGGTTTTGAAGTAAAATTTGTTACTGGGACAGATGAGCATGGTCAAAAAATACAGAAATCTGCAATTAAAAACAATTTATCACCAGATGTTTTCTGTAATGAAATCTCAAAAGTTTTTTTAGACCTTACCAAAACTTTAAACTTAAGTAATACCGATTTTATTAGAACTACTGAAGAGCGACACCACAAAACCGTTCAAAAATTATGGAAAATCTTAGAAGAAAAAAAATTCATATACTTGTCAAAATATAGTGGGTGGTATTCAGTTTCTGATGAGGCCTTCTATACTAAAAATGAAATTATTAAAAAAAAGAATGAAAATATATGCGAAGCAACCGGTAGTGTTGTTGAATGGGTAGAGGAAGAGTCTTATTTTTTTAAATTATCCAAATTTCAAAATATTTTGATAAAATACTACGAAGACAATCCTGAATTTATTCAACCAATATCTAGAAGAAATGAGGTTATGAGCTTTGTAAAAAGTGGTTTGAACGATCTATCTATTTCTAGAAATTCTTTTAAATGGGGCATTGGAGTTCCAAATTCAAAAGACCATATTGTTTATGTTTGGTTAGATGCCCTTACAAATTATCTTACAGCTATAAATTACTTTGAGGATAACTCATTTTGGCCTGCTGACGTGCACATTATAGGAAAAGATATCTTGAGATTTCACGCTGTGTATTGGCCTGCTTTTTTACTTGCTGCAGGAATCACCTTACCTAAAAAAATTTTTGCTCATGGGTGGATTTTGTCTGGTGATGAGAAAATGTCAAAATCTAAAGGTAATATTTTAGATCCTATTAAAATTATAGATGAGTTTGGTTTAGATGAAATTAGATATTATCTGATGAAAGAAGTAATGTATGGTTTGGACGGCAAAATTAATATTGATAATCTTAAAAATTGTATAAATAGCGATCTTGCTAATAACATTGGTAATCTTAGCCAAAGAATTTTTGTACTAATTAACAAATATTTTTCATGCAAAGTTCCAGACCCGAAGACTTTGTCCGACAAAGATCAAAACTTTATGGAATGTCCTATAAATGGTTTCAAAAAATCTATGAACAATTTTGAAATTCATAATTATATTAGAGAAGTTATTTCTTATTCATCTAAAATTAATAAATTTGTAAATGATGAAGAGCCATGGACGAAAGCAAAAAATTCTGATCCTAGGGTAGGGGCTATTTTGTATATTGCTTTAAATGCACTAAAGAATATATTTGTTTTGTTGCATCCTGTAATACCATCTAAATCTGAACATTACTTGTCTTGTCTGAATTTGACTGCAAAGGATATATCGCTAGAATTAATAAATAAAAACCTACCAATCAATACAAAGCTAAAAATGCCAGGATTAATGTTTAAAAAATATATATAATGTTTATTGACTCACATTGTCACCTTACCTATGAGCCCCTAGTCAACAATATTTCTAAAGTTGTAGAAGATTGTGAAAAATGCTCAGTTACTAAATTACTCACAATTGCTACTAATATTAAGTCTTCTATCCAATGTATCAAAATATCTAAAGAATATAAAAATATTTACTCTAGCGTAGGGATACACCCTCTTGAGGCACATGTAGAAGTTGATCAAAAAGCACAGATACAAAAACTTTATCAATCATCAAAAAAAAATATAGGTTATGGAGAAACTGGCCTTGATTTTTATTATTCTGCTGAAGAAAAAATAAACCAAATTAATTTATTTGAAACTCATATAAAGTTTGCAGTTGAGGACAATTCCACAGTTATTGTTCATACTAGAGATGCAGAAGACGAAACTTTAAATATACTTAAAGAGCATACAAAAAACTCTAATTTAAGAGTTTTGATACACTGCTTTACCGGATCAATGAAATTTGCTAAATCATTATTAGATATTGGTTGCTATATATCATTCAGCGGGATCATAACCTTTAAAAATACCCTAGAAATACAAGAAGTTGCTAAATACACTCCTTTAGATAGAGTTTTGATAGAAACAGACTCGCCATACTTGTCACCACATCCATTTCGAGGTAAAAAAAATTATCCAGAAAACGTTGTTCTTGTAGCAAAGAAATTATCTGAATTAAAAAAAATAGATATTTCTGAAATTGGAAAAATAACCTCGGGAAATTTTTTAAATGTTTTCAACTTGTAAGAAAATGAATATTGCTATTTTATTGCCCTTAAAGGAAAAATACACAAAAATTAGCTCTGGAGCAGTTTCGCTCATGGTAAACAGTCACCTACAAAATTCAAAATTCAGGCAAACAACAAAAATTTATGGGAGTGAAAATAAAAAAATGCTAGATAAAAAAAATTTTATACCAATAACTTCTAACAAGTTTTTTTTTACTAATTTTTTTTATGTTAAATCTTTTGAAAAAATGATTGACCCAAAAACAGAAATTATAGAGATACATAATAGGCCAAAATATTTTTTTAAATTAAAAAAGAATTTTCCTCATATAAAATTCTGTCTTTTTTTTCATAATAATCCTTTAGATTTAATTGGTTCAAAAAGTATTAGGGAAAGAAAATACTTATATAAAAAAGCAGATAAATTGGTTTTTTTGAGTTTTTGGATGAAAAATAAATTTTTTAAAGGGTTTAGAACTTCGAATAATAAAAAAATAAAAATTTTTTATCCTGGAGTTAAATCTATAAAAAATTTCCCCTCCAAAAAAAATATAATTCTTTTTGTAGGTAAACTAAATGAGGCCAAGGGTTTTCATATTTTTCAAAAAGCTCTTTCAAAATTTGTTTTAAAGAATAAGAGTTGGCGAGCCATAGCCGTCGGTATTGAGCCAAGGAGAGAAATTCTACCCAATGAAAACATATTAGAACTAGGTGAGGTTTCTAATAAAAAAGTATTAAATTTAATTTCTGATTCAAAAATTACTGTCGCTTGCTCTTGTTGGGACGAACCACTAGGACGCTTACCAATTGAGTCGTCTTCTAGAGGAAGTTTTCCAGTAGTATCTAACAAGGGCGGTCTTACTGAGACACTTTCCAATAGTTTCTCTATATTAAAAAAAAATAATTCAGAAGAATTGTTAAAAAAAATTGAGTTTTTATCCAACAATCCAAGCACGTTACTAAAATTTCAAAAAAAAGTTTTTATGAATTTTAAACTTTCTTTAAAAAATACAACAGAAAAATTAGATTGTATAAGGCTTTCACTGTTTGAAAAATAAGAGTATATTTAAGCTAATTCTTCTAATTATTTAGTTTGTCTAAAGCGTTGTTATTAAATAAATTAGATTCTTTTATATATCTTCTTACCATCTCAGTTGATTTGTGGCCAGTCATTGCCATTATACTTCTTTCGTCAGCACCATGAGCTGCTGTGGATGTTGCAAATCCGGACCTTAAACTGTGCCCAGAATATAGGTCACTATCTAGACCGATTAAATTTAAATATTTTTTGAGTATTAAAGATACTGTTTTGTCAGAGTAAGGAAATATTAAATCATTATTTTTTGTTCTAGCGCTTAACCAATCTTGAAGAGCTATAACTGGGCAATATTTCTTATTATTAAAATAAGGTATAGCTTTTAGCATTCCTTCACCATATTGGTCACTTTTGGACTTCCGTAAACTAACTTTTAATCCTTTTGCAACAAACTCCAAATCAATTTCTTTTAAACTTACTATCTCCGATCTCCTAAAGCCTCCAGAAAAACCTATTAATATAATAGCCTTATCTCTTACTGATCGTTCATACTTATGTACTTTTTGTTTTTCTATTACATCAATTATTTTGTGTAAATAGTTGATTAATAGTGGTTTTTTACTATTTTGATATATACCAATTTTTCTTTTAATGCCTTCCAAATTTTCTTTTATTAAAGGATGTTTTACATCTATGTGATGACCCTTTAATCTATGTATAACACTGATGGAGGCAATACGTCTTTTTAAAGTGCTAAATTTACTAAATTTAGACAGATGAGTTAAGTAAAGCGAAACAGTCTTTGGGTTGCTAGGTAAAAAAGGCAGACTTAACTCCAAACAGAAATTTTTAAAGCTAGAAAAATCCGACCTATAAGCTCTTAAAGTATTTAACGACTTAGAGGAACCTAGATTAACATTAGTTTCCTTTTCTAACTGATTAATTTTATTAACTATATTGTTCATTTTACAAATTACTGATAACCATTAATTATCGGACATATTATATCAATGAAATTAACTTGTCAATACCATAAATTCAACTTATAGAATCTGATTTTAATACGTATTTAATCAGCTATATAAAAATATAATGACAAATCCCGAAGGAACCGAATTTGAGATCAAAGTTTGGAATTATTTAAAAAAAATACCCAAAGGAAAGTTAAGGACATATTCTCAAGTTGCGATAGCTATACATAAACCTCTTGCAGTTAGGGCTGTTGCAAACGCTATTGGTAAAAATCCTTTTCCTCCAATAATACCCTGCCATAGAGTTGTTAGATCCGATGGAGGTCTTGGCGGATATTCAGGAAAAGGTGGTATAAAAACTAAAAAAATATTATTAAAAAAAGAAAAAATTGTTTTAAATCAATTACTTAAATATATAACATAATTCAATAAATCAATACTAGTAATTAAAAGTTTACAATATCTTGAGACCAGAGTTTTCGATACATTTTTTAATATCATCATGCTTAATGAATTTTATTAGATTTCTGTAAATAGGTTCAGCTGCTGAATTGATAGACATTGCAGATCCAAAGATAAAAGGTTTTCTAATTTCCTTTGGTAGCATTCCTATTATCTTTATTCCCTTAATTGGTAGTAACTCACTGTATTGTTGAAAGCCTATCTCCACCTCACCTCTAAAAATGACTGAACCTACCCTTTCGCTTAATATTTTTTTTGATTTTTTCAATATAACATCGGGATTGTTAAAAATTTTTGGAAAAACAGTATTTGCAAGATAAATACCACTAGCCGAAGCAGCGTAGCCAATTGATTTTGCTGATATAAGAGTTTCTTTGAAGGATTTTAAAGACGATATATCGTCCAATTTAGAACCATTTTTTACGGCGATACCAATGTCTGAACTTACAATATTGTGTTTGGTTTTGATGTCTAGAATACCCTCGTCATGGTGCCTGTTTATTGCGCTTTCAGCTAAAAAATAGATATCAAATTGCTCATTGTTTTTAATTCTTGAGGGTATGGAGTCTTTGGCTTCACCAAAGGAAGATCCGTAGGAAAGCTCGTAGATAATATTATTTTTTTTTGCAAATAAGGGAAGAATTTTTTCTAACGCTGCAGCAAAAGCTCCAGAGGTAATAATTTTAAGCACAAAATATCATTTTTTTACTTGCTCCTAGGATTTATAGATCCCGCTGACATAATAAACTTAGATGCGTCTTCGAAGTTCATATCTAAAAATATCAAATCTTTCTTTGGAACCATCAGCAAGAAACCACTGGTAGGATTTGGAGTGGTTGGAACAAAAACATTAATTAATCGTTTACTCCCACCCACTTTATTTGATATTTCACCTTTGTTATCACCGGTAGCAAAACCAACTGACCAGACACCTTTTCTTGGATATTCAAGGAGTACAATTTTTTTTGATTTATTATTACTTGATGTGAAATTTTTTGTTAATTGTCCCAAACCGTTGTAAATTGTTCTTAGAATTGGAATTTTGTTTAATAGTCTCTGTCCAAAGTTTAACAAAGTTTTTCCTATAAAGGTTAGGGAAACCATTCCTACAAAAGTAATTATTATAAAGGCGATCAAAAACTCCAGGCCCGGTATATTAAAAGGAAGATACTTATTTGGATTGATACTAGCTGGTATCAGTGATGGGGAAACACTCATTATTAATACTGTTAAATAAATGGTAATGCCAATCGGTATTAAAACCACCACACCAGTCAAAAAATAGGTTCTAATACGAGATATCAAAGTTCTTTTGGGATTTTTGTTTTTTAACATTTTTATTTAAAATACTATTAAATAGTCTAAAAATTAATAATAAATTACTATAACATTTTTATTATGAAGAGAAGAGAGTTTGTAAAATATATTGGCTGTGGATGCTGCAGTTTCAGCTTAGCATCTTGTTCGTCTGCACCGATTACTAATAGAAAACAAATTTCTTTTTATCCCGAATCGGTAATCAATAGTAAGGCCGCCCAAGCATATGAGAAGTTTAAGAAAAAAGCAAAGATCAGTAAAGATACCGAAACTCTAAAATTGATTAAATCGATTGGATCTAAAATGGAAATTGCTATCTCTTCTTATTTTAAAATGAAGAATATTAAAGACCCCACAGAAAACTTTAAATGGGAATATACTCTAGTAGATGACGATAAAATGCTTAATGCCTGGTGTATGCCCGGTGGAAAAATCGCTGTTTATAGTGGTATTCTTAAAGTTACTAAAAATGAAGATGGCCTTGCTAACGTAATGGGTCATGAAATTGCACACGCTGTTGCTAAGCATTCTGTTGAAAGAATGAGTGCTTCGTTAGCTATAAATCTTGGAACTACTGTTGCTGACATATTTTTAGGAGGTGCAATTTCAAGAACAAGAAACACTATTGGAAAAACTACCGGTGTAGATGTTTTGCAAGTCGGTGTGTTTAATCCTTTTACGAGATCACAAGAAACAGAGGCTGATTATTTAGGTTTGGCATTTTGTTCTTTGACAGGTTACAATTTGTATGAAGGCGCTGAATTGTGGAAAAGAATGAGGGAACAAAATAAAGGAAAAGAGCCTCCTCAATTTTTAAGCACACACCCCTCTTCCACTAATAGAATTGCTCAAATAAGAAGCTGGATTCCTTCAATTAGAAAAAAATTTCCAAAGCTTAAGACAGTTTAAATTTTGCAAACATTGCTCGTTGGCAATTATCACATTCAACTTTTTCTTTTTTTCTGTAAACTTCGGGAGATACCTTAACTTCTGTTTTGCATTTATTGCATGTAACAATGAAGTATTTTGTTTCTTTTGTCATAATATTTGGTGAGCCCTGCAAGATTCGAACTTGCGACCCATTCCTTAAAAGGGAATTGCTCTACCGACTGAGCTAAGGGCCCACACATTTAATTAACATGATAAATAATACAATTTACAAGTTAAGAATTAACTGTTTATTAAATATCTATCTAATAATCAATAGAAATACCCCGTTATCAACATTTTTTAAAAGACGGGGAGACTTAAAAATTAAGAGTTTAGAATATCAAAATGCTTGTTATAAAAATTTTGAAAATCGCTATTAGCGACAGATTCTCTAATTTTTCTAGTCAGGTCTTGATAAAAGGCAATATTG
>Ga0209383_1001269_pt1 | contig 15878 bp, 14 predicted proteins | sample CoawatmetaG02DNA_FD_187510 | JGI IMG/M metagenome (GOLD analysis project Ga0209383, IMG submission 187510) | Marine microbial communities from the West Antarctic Peninsula - Coastal water metaG029-DNA (SPAdes) (version 2) | ecosystem: Environmental > Aquatic > Marine > Coastal ... | reverse complement strand
CGGCAAATCTTTTAAATAAAACTGCTTTTCCCTCCATTACAGGTTTAGATGCTAGTGCCCCTAAATTACCCATTCCTAAAATAGCTGAGCCATTACTTATCACTGCAACTAAATTTCCTTTAGATGTATAATCGTAGGCAGTCTCGGGATTATCAGCGATTGCTTGAACTGGAACAGCAACACCAGGAGAATAAGCTAATGCCAAATCTCTCTTAGTTGTCATTGGCTTTGAAGAGTTTATTTCTATTTTTCCTGGCTTATTTAGGCTGTGGAATTCTAAAGCTTCTTTATCGGTATAATGATCTATTTTAGTTTTTTTCATTTATGTTAATTAGATATACAAATGTAGTAAATTTAAAAACTAATATGATTTATGAACCTTATTAAGTCAACAAGCACGTTTAGCTTTTTTACAATAATTAGTAGAATACTTGGCTATCTAAGAGATATTTTGATAGCAGTATTTCTTGGAACGGGAGTTTTAGCTGATGCTTTCTTTGTAGCATTTAGAATTCCTAGTACATTTAGAAGATTATTTTCTGAAGGAGCATTTAATGCAGCTTTTGTTCCAAACTATTCATCATTATTAAATAATAAAAAAAAAGCACAAAATTTTGCTAATAGTATTTTTAATCTACTGATCCTAAGCCTACTTGTTTTAGTTTTAATTGTAGAGATATTGATGCCTTTATTTGTTTATCTAATTGCGCCAGGTTTTGAAGGTGATTATGATAAAATGGAACTAGCCATAACTTTAACAAGAATTACCTTCCCATTTCTAATTTTTATCAGTTTAGCTTCATTTTTTTCTGCAATTTTAAATTCACATAATAAATTTGCGATAGCGTCGGCTGCTCCAATTATTTTAAATATATTTTTAATTGGAGTTTTATTATTTGCAAAAATATTAGACGATAATCTTGTTCATTATTTATCTTATGCTGTAACCATTTCAGGCGCTGTACAATTTATTTTTCTATACTTTTTTGTAAAAAAATATTTTTTGCCTAAGATTAAATTTAAAGTTAAAATTGATAAAAAAATTAAAAACTTTTTTAAAAAATTATTACCTAGTATTTTCTCATCAGGTGTTACTCAAATAAATATTTTAGTAGGAACAATTATTGCATCTTTTCAAGCTGGTGCGGTTTCTTACCTTTATTATGCTGATAGAGTTTATCAAATAAATTTAGCCATTGCTGGAATTGCAATTGGTACAGTTATTTTACCCCAACTATCCAAATATGTTAAAAGTCAAAATAAAGATAAAATAATCTTAATTCAAAATAAAGCTTTAGAACTTAGTCTATTTTTGAGTATTCCAGCAACAGTTGCACTATTGATTGCTTCGGAAGAAATTATTTCTTCATTATTTGGCTATGGTTCCTTTGATGAGTTAAGTGTTAAGAATTCGGCAAAAGCTCTATTTTATTTTGCAATTGGTCTGCCTGCTTTTTCATTAATAAAAGTTTTTTCGACATTTTTTTTCGCAAGACATAATACAAAAATACCATTTTATATTTCATTATTATCTGTTTTATTAAATGTATTTATAAGTGTAATCTTTTTTAAACAAATTGGTTTTATAATTATACCAATTGCAACTACCATTTCATCTTGGTCTAATGCATTTTTATTATTTATTTTTTTACGAAAAGAAAGTTTTTTCAACTTTAGTTTTATTTTTATAGATAGGTTTATTAAGATTTTAACAGCATCGGTGATTATGGGAATATTTTTTAATTATATAATTTATTTTTTTAATAATGAATTGTCCTATCAAGAAAATTTTAAAGCAATCTATTTAATAGGCACTGTCATTGCTGGTCTTATATTTTATTTTTTCATAGCAGTTTTAATCAAGGCTTTTAAAAGAACAGATATTAATTTAAACTATTAATATGATTAAAAAAATTTTTTCGGGAGTACAACCTACAGGTAACTTGCATTTAGGAAACTATCTTGGGGCAATTAAAAACTTTGTAAAGCTCCAAAATGAAAAAGAAAATAAGTGTATTTTTTGTGTAGTTGACCTTCATGCAATTACAGTAAAACAAGATCCTAAGGAATTAAAAAAGAATATCAGAGAAACTGCAGCAACATTTATTGCAAGTGGAATAGATCCAGTCAAAAGTATAATATTTAATCAATCAATGGTTCCAGCTCACTCTGAGGCTGCATGGATATTAAGTTGTGTTTCAAGGATTGGTTGGCTTAATAGAATGACTCAATTTAAGGAAAAAGCTGGAAAAGATAAAGAAAAAGCTAGTATTGGTCTTTACTCATATCCAGTATTAATGGCTGCTGATATCCTATTGTATGACGCAACCCATGTTCCTGTTGGTGATGATCAAAAACAACATTTAGAACTTTGCAGGGATATAGCGCAAAAATTTAATAACGATTTTAATGCAATAGATTTTTTAAAAGTACCAGAACCCTTAATACAGAAAGAGTTTTCTAGAATAATGAGTCTTAAAGATGGATTAAAAAAAATGAGCAAATCTGATCCTTCAGACTTAAGTAGAATTAATCTTACAGATAGTGGAGATGCAATATTAAATAAAATTAAAAAAGCTAAAACTGATCCTTTGCCACTGCCTTCAGACATTAAAGATTTATATGAAAGACCAGAAGCAGAAAATTTATTAGGGATTTATTCAAGTTTAAAAAATCAAAATTTAGAAAAATCTATCATTGAATTTAAGGGAAAAAATTTTTCAGGGTTCAAGGAGAAGTTATCAGAGACTTTAATTGAAACTATTGATCCAATTTCAAAAGAAATAAAAAAGTTATTAAATGATGAAAATTATTTAGATAAAATTCTTTTAGAGGGCTCTGATAAAGCTAATAAAATGGCTACAAAAAAAATAAATGCAATTAAAGATATACTAGGTTTTTAATTAAATTATATTAATTAGTTTAAATTCTCACAGTAATCACTATATATAGAAAATGTTTATCCAAACCGAAGTAACACCAAACCCTAATTCACTTAAGTTTTTGCCTGGAAAGATGGTTTCCAATAATGGCTCATTTGAAGTAACAAAAAAAGAAGAAACAGACAACGAATTAGTAAGAAATATTTTATCAATCAATGGAGTAACGGGCATATTTTTAGGAAAAGATTTTATATCTATAAATAAAAGTGAAGAAGTAAATTGGGAAGACATTAAACATGTAGCGATTTCCCTGATTAATGACTTTTATTCAACAGGAAAGGAATCTGTAATTGCCAATAAGTTACTTGGAGAAGAAAAAGAAGAACGCACTGAAATTGAAAAAAAAATTATAAGTATTTTGGAATCAAAAATTAGACCGGCTGTTGCAAAAGATGGGGGTGACATTAAATTTAAAGAATTTAAAAATGGAATTGTCAAGGTAGAACTGCAAGGAAGCTGCTCTGGCTGTCCTAGCTCCACAATGACTTTAAAACAAGGTGTGCAGAATCTTTTATGTCATTATTTACCTGAAGTGAAAGAAGTAGTTGCTATATAACTATGAGAAAAAAAAAAGTCATTAGAAAAAAACTTACATCATTTTCTGAAACTGTAAAAGATTTAAAAAAAAAGAAACTTAAAACACAAGAAAGTGGTCTAGATAATCTTTCAAGAACTTTTTTATCAAGTTTAATTATTATATCAGTTTTTTTTATAGCTCCACTAGCTATTAATCTTACGAAAGAAAAAATGATAACTTTTAAAGACTATGAAAATAATTCAAAAAACAATTTAAAAAGATTACTAGATAACGAAACAACAAAACTAGATAAAAAATTAAATAAAAATTTTTTATATGAAGATGTTTTAACATTTGATGAGCAGCCATCAGACGCTATACTGTTAAGTGCCGCAACAATTGAAGAACTTTTTAAATCAACAAATTATAATTTAAAGGATGTTAGAAAAAATAAGTTAGTAAAACCTATAAGCTTAGATCTACTGCCAAAAGAGATTGTAAAAATAGAAAATACTAAAAAAAGAAAAGACCTTTTTATCCAGATAATTTTGCCTTTAGTCATTGATGAAAATAATAGTATTAAACTAGATAGAATGAAGCTTTTTAATATTTTAAATAAAAATAAAAATACAAAAATAGAGCAAGAGTGGTTGAATATGAAATTCAAACAATATGGAGTTTTAAAAAAGGATTTATCTACATTAAAAATTAGAATGGATGAAGTACCTGTTTCGATGGCCATTGCACAAGCAGCAAAGGAAACTGGTTGGGGAACATCAAGATTTGCTCAAGAAGGAAACGCATTATTTGGTCAATGGACGTGGAGTGGAGAAGGAATAAGGCCAGCTGAAGCAGAAGATGACAGTACTCATAAAGTTATGAAATTTAAGGTATTGCAAGCATCTGTAAAAGCTTATCAAAGAAATTTGAATACTCACTCTTCTTATAAAGGTTTTAGAAGTGCAAGAGCTGAATTGAGAGATGAAGGAAAAAAATTAGACAGCATTATTCTTTCTGAATATTTAGATAAATATGCAGAGACAGGAAAAGAGTATGTTAAAATTTTACAACAAATTATAAGACAAAACAATTTAACAGATTTTGATGATGCTAAGTTATTGCCATCAAGCAAAGATTTAGAAAGTTTAATTTAATTTTGCTTCACTGAGAATTGAACACCAAACCATCTCCATATTCCACCATCATTAAGTGAACAATTAACCCTACCTCTTCTGAATGTAAATTTTTCTCTAAAGTTTAAATTTAGTATATTTTTATTAAAAGTAATATTTGATCGATCCCATTTATTACCTTCATCAGAAAAACAATTAATATTTTCTATATTTTTTTGATTTTCAAAAAATTTGATAGACAGTTTGGGTGGATTATTGTCAGCAATATATTTATCTTCAGGTTTTAAAGACTTGTATTGAAGTGGATTAAGATTAATTAAAAATTTAAATCTTTCTAGGTCCCCATATTTTTCATTAATTGGAAACCTAGGTAATTCATGAGGATCTTTATTAATATCAATAACACCAGAATGTTGACCAAAAGCAAAATCAAAGTTTTTAGAAATAAAATCTTTGATAGTTTTACTATATTCACCAAATGGGTAAGAAAAAAAAATTGGGTTATAACCTAAGTGCTGATTAAAAATTTTAATTGAAGTATTAATATCAGATAAAACATTTTCAGCTTTTAAATCAACCAAGTAATTATGAGAATGTGAATGATTACCAATGTAAACGTATGGTTCTTTCTCTATTTCTTGTATTTGTTTCCAATTCATATAGCCAGTTTTACCCACAGCTTCAGTTGAAATAAATAATATAAAAGGAATTTTCTCTTTTTTTAAATAGGGCCATGCGATTTTATAAAAAGATAAGAATGCATCATCTATAGTAATAAGTATTTCTTTTTTATTTTTTGTAACATCAAATTTTTTTTGTAAATGTTGAGGATCATAAAATTTGTAATTTAAGGTTTTAATTATAGACATTTGTTCTTTGAAAATATCCATTTGTATATTTGTTGAAGGATACTCATTTTCATCAAATCGGTGGTACATTAAAGAAAGAATGCCGCTATCTTCAGAATAATATTTGATATTATTTTCTTCTGCTTTAGAATTGATGGCAAATAACATTATTATAATGAAAAATTTAATAGTAGATGCCACAAGAGATAAAATTTTTTTAACACTCATAGTTAATGAGAATATTTATACTTGTAGTCATGAAAATAGTAAAATTAATTTTGAAAAATTAATGATTTTAATTAATGACTTTTTAAAGATAAATTCTTCTTCATTAGATCAAATTGATGTTATTTATGTTAACAGAGGACCAGGTAGTTTTGCAGGTATTAGAAACTCTCTAGCGACGATTAAAGCTTTATTTCTGACCAAAAAGATCAATTATTATTGTTTTAGTTTTGAAGATTTTAAGGGATTAGAAGAAGTTAAGTATGAAGATGTTCCTAGTTTATGTGAAAAATTTAAAATTAAAAAGAATTTGATTAATCCCATTTATTTAAGTTAAAATTAAAAATGTCAGAAAATATTGAACAAAAATGTTTAGCTAAAGGGGTTAAACTTACAGATCAAAGAAAAATTATTGCAAAAGTAATGTCAGAGTCAAACGATCATCCAGATGTAGATGAACTTTATAATAGAGTTACAAAGATTGATCCAAAAATAAGTATTGCCACAGTATATAGAACAGTAAAACTTTTTGAGGAATCTGGGATTTTAGCAAAACACGATTTTAAAGGAGGTAAAGCTAGATACGAAGAATTAAATGAAGGACATCATGATCATTTAATTGATGTTAAATCAGGGGAAATTATAGAATTTGTTGATGAAGAAATAGAAAAGTTACAAGAAAAAATTGCTGATAAGTATGGATATCGACTAGTTGATCATAAACTTGAACTATATGGAGTTAAAAAAAAACATGGAAGTTAAAATTTTAAAACCCTTCGGTCCATCAGTAGTTAAAATTAATATTCCACAAGAAATTATGGATCAAATGAATTCGTTTGTTGATGAAATGATTAATAATAAAGATAAATTAGAAAAATCAAATGAAGGTCCAAATCTTGCAGGAAATGTTTATCAAGAATTTTTAATGGATGCAGATTTTATGAAAAAAATAAAATGGGGTGAATTTATTGCATCGGCATGTAATCAATGGATTTGGAGTGAAAAAAGTTTGCATCTAAAAAATTTTCAAATCATTAAATCTTGGATTGTTAGGCAATTTAAGAATGAATATAACCCAATACACATCCACAGTGGACATATTTCAGGTGTTGGTTATTTAAAAGTACCAAAAACAATGGGTGAAACTTTTCAAAAAGATAAAAAATTAAATGAGAATGGTAAACTTATATTAATTGATGGGTCAAAAAAATTATTTTGCACTTCAACTTACACCATTACACCCAAAGTAGGTGATTTCTATTTATTTCCTAGCTATTTGATGCATACTGTTTATCCATTTTCAGGTACCGATGAAGAGCGAAGGTCTGTGTCTTTTAATGCAAAAATTGATGAACAAGCTGCCTTAATTTAAATGGAAAATAAAAAAATTTTCATAAAAACATTTGGCTGTCAAATGAATGAATACGATTCAAATCGTATATTTGATATAGTTAAAAAGATAGGTTTTGAAAAAACTGATAAATATGAGGAAGCAAATTGTTATCTTTTAAACACCTGTCATATTCGTGATAAAGCAAAAGAAAAGGTTTATCATGAAATAGGGAGAGTTAAAAAAATTTTTAGACAGAAAAAAAAACCAATTGTAATTGTTGCTGGTTGTGTTGCTCAAGCTGAAAATCAAGAAATGTTAAAAAGAGAACCTTATATTGACATTGTAATTGGCCCACAATCTTATCATAAAATAAATGAGGCAATATTAAATTATTCACAAAATAAAAAAAAAGAGGAAGAAACAGAATTTGATTCAATTTCTAAATTTAATTATCTAAGTCAGATTAAAAATAAAGACAGTATGGTCTCTTCATTTTTAACAATCCAAGAGGGTTGTGATAAATTTTGTCATTTTTGTGTAGTGCCTTATACACGTGGACCTGAATATTCCAGACCTTTTGATCAAATCATAAATGAAGCAAAAGAATTAATCCAAAGTGGTGCAAAAGAAATTATCTTGCTGGGTCAAAATGTAAATGCGTACAGTTATGATGAGGAAGGTAAAGAATATAGACTATCAGACTTGTTAATTAAACTTGCTAGCTTTGATAAACTTGAAAGAATTCGATACACAACATCTCATCCTAAGGATATGACGGATGATTTGATTAATGTTTATAAGATATCATCTAAACTGATGCCCCTTGTACATTTACCAGTACAAAGTGGATCAAATAAAATTTTAAATCTAATGAACAGAAAGCATACTATTGAAGAATATGTTTTGGTTTATGAAAAACTAAAGAAAATTAACCCAAAAATTGAGTTTTCCAGTGATTTTATTATTGGATACCCAGGTGAAGATGAGCAAGATTTTAAAATGACAATGGAATTGATTGAAAAAATAAAATTTACCAACTCATATTCGTTTATCTTTAGCCCAAGACCGGGAACTGTGGCAGCAGATTTAAAGCTAGTTGATCACAAAAAATCTAAACAAAGATTAAAGTTAATTCAGGATAAATTATTTAATAACCAAATACAAAAAAATAAATCTCTTGAAAATAAAGTTTTAGATGTTCTAGTAGAAAATAAAATGAAAGATGGGATCAAGTTATTTGGTAGAACAGAATATATGACATCAGTAATTTTTGATGGTAATATAGAAAATATTGGAAAAATTGTACAAGTCAAAATAACAAACAGTAATCAAAATAGTCTTTTTGGAAAATTAACTGAAATCTCTAAAAAAAAAGTAGCTTAAAATTGAATAATACAGTTTCAAAAAAAATTAATTCAACATTAAAATTTGTATATTCTAACAATAATTCTTTAAATATTATATTTCATGATAATGATTTATTAATGGGAGTTGTTGGTGAGTTTAATGAAAATTTAAAAGAACTCGAAAAAATTACCAATACAAATCTTTATTCAAGAGGAAATTCTATTTTAATAAAATCAACCCCAAAACAAAACGAAATAACAAAAAATGCTATTCAATTTCTTGCAAATCAATTTATTAGTAATGGCAGTATTGAGAAAAAGGATATAATCTCATCTATAGATAAATTTATGATTGAAGAAAAAGTAAAAAATCAAAATGTTTCTGATATAATTAAAACCCCAAAAAAATCTGTTATACCTAGGTCTGAGAGGCAAAAAGAATATGTTAGAGCTTTAAGGCAAAGTGATATTGTTATATCAGCAGGCCCCGCAGGAACAGGCAAAACCTTTTTAGCGGTAGCAGTTGGATTAACTATGTTGCTTGATAAAAAAATTGAAAGAATTATTCTATCAAGACCTGCTGTAGAAGCTGGTGAAAGACTTGGTTTCTTACCAGGAGACATGAAAGAGAAAGTAGATCCTTATTTAAGACCTCTATATGATTCTTTGTATGATTTATTTGATTTTGAAAAAATACAGAGAATGATTGAAATTGGAGATATCGAAATAGCACCACTTGCTTTTATGAGAGGAAGAACTTTAAAGAACTCTTTTGCAATTTTAGACGAAGCTCAAAATGCAACAGACACTCAAATTAAAATGTTTTTAACCCGTATTGGGGAGAATTCAAAAATTGTCATAAATGGTGATCCCTCTCAAATAGACTTACCAAATAAGAATATGTCTGGCTTAAGTAGGTCTAAGAAATTACTTGGACACTTAAACGAAATTTCAGTTGTAGATTTTGATCATTCAGATGTGGTGAGACATCCTTTAGTATCTAAGATTGTAAAAGCTTATACTGATCAAGAAAATGATTAAAATTGATGTAGTTTCGGAATGCAGTTTCTGGAGTAAAAAAATCAAAAAAAATAACACTTTTTTTAATTCCATTATAAAATTTTTTCCAAAAAAATATAAGTTTATAGGTAAAAAAATAAATCTAACAATTTTACTTTCCAATAATAAGAATATTAAAAAATTAAATAAAGATTTTAGAAATAAAAATAAACCTACAGATGTATTGTCATTTCCTTTTGAGAAAAAATTTAATCAAAAAAAATCTAACTATCTTGGTGACATAGTAATTAGCTATGAATTTATGAATAAACCAAAGAATATAAGCATTTTAGAGTTTAAACAAAAAGTTGTTAAAATTTTTATTCATGGATTTCTTCATTTATTAGGATACGACCACATAAAACTAAAAGACTTTAAAAAAATGAGTAAAGAAGAAGATAAAATTTATAAATTTATTAAAACAAAAGTAGCTTAACTTGCTTAAAAAAAATTTTTTAAACATATTATATGTATTTTTTTTAGGTGCTATTAGCTCTTTCAGTTTGCCACCTTATAATTATTTTGTAATTAACTTTTTTACTTTTTCACTATTCTTTATTTTTCTTTTTACAGAAAAAAAAACTAACTCAAATAATAAATCTTTCTTTAAATATGGATGGTTTTTTGGTTTTGGTTATTTTTTATGTAGCTTATATTGGATTTCAATTTCATTAACTTTTGATGAAAGTTTCAAATCCTTAATACCAATAGCTATTATTTTATTTCCTACTTTTCTAGCAATATTTTATGGATTAATAACTTATTTATTTTCTGTTTTTTATTCCAAAAACGTTGTTAGTACATTTTTTATTTTTTCAATTTTATATGGATCTATTGAATTTATTAGAGGTTCTATTCTTACTGGTTTTCCATGGAACTTAATTGCTTTTAGTTTTTCAGAAAGTATTTATTTTATTCAAATTCTTTCAGTAATTGGAACTTATTCTTTTAATTTAATCTGCATATCTTTGTTTACTGTGCCAGCTATATTTATCTTAAGAAAAATCAGAAAAGAAATTATTGTCTGTTTTTTCTTTATAATGATTTCTATAGGTTTTTTATTTTTTGGGAATTTAAAATATAATCAATTTAATACTTTGACTGATATTAAAAATAATTTTACAATAAGAGCTGTATCACCCAATATTAGTTTAGATCGATATTATTCAAAAGAGGATGAGATAAAGATTATTAAGGAACTAATTTACTTGAGCAGCCCAGAAAAAAAAGAGCCTACAATATTTTTATGGCCAGAAGGAATTATCCCAGACAGTTATTTAAGAGATATGAGTATATATAAGGAATTATTTTTAAATAATTTTGGTAACAATGATTTAATTATTATGGGCCTCAATAGTGTAGAGACTAAAAATAATGAAAACTTATTTTTTAATTCAATGGCAGTTTTTAACAATAGATTGGATTTAATTGATATTTATAATAAGGTTAATCTGGTCCCATTTGGAGAATTTACTCCGTTTGAAAAAATTTTTGGTTTAATAGGACTTAAAACGGTAACTAATGATTACCAGTCTTTTTCAAGAGGTGAGAACCTAAAAGCACTCTCAATAAAAAACGATAAGATAGAACTAAAATTACTTCCCTTAATTTGTTATGAAATTATTTATTCAAATAGATTATTTAAAGACAAAAACTTTGATTATATAATTAATATTTCAGAAGATGGGTGGTTTGGCAATTCTGTTGGCCCAAAACAGCATTTTGCACATACTATCTTTAGATCAATTGAAAGTGGAAAGTATGTAATTAGATCAGCAAATAATGGAATATCTGCCATTATTAATCCAATTGGGGTTATAGAAAAAAAAGTTGAATTTGGCTCTACTGGTTATGTTGATTTTAAAGAAAGCAAAGTTTTTAAATCTACACCCTATATGAACTATGGGGATAAGATATTCTTTATACTCATTTTATTATATATTTTTTTAATTTTTTCATTTAAGAAAATTATATATGAGTAATTTAAAAAATTTTTTATTTACAAGCGAGTCTGTTTCAGAGGGACATCCAGACAAGGTGTCAGATCGTATTTCTGACATGGTTGTGGACAGTTATCTTTTGGGTGATCCCTTTTCAAGAGTAGCATGTGAAACTTTAACCACTACAAATAAAGTTGTTTTAGCTGGTGAAGTAAGAGGACCGAGTATCAAAAAAGAAGATCTTATTCAAAAAGTGAGGGAGTGCATCAAGGATATTGGATATGATCAAGAAGGTTTTACTTGGAGAGAAGCTACAAAAATAGAAAGCCACCTTCACGCACAATCTGCTGATATAGCAATTGGTGTGGACTCATCGAGTAATAAAGATGAAGGTGCTGGTGACCAAGGAATAATGTTTGGTTATGCTTGTAACGAAACTGAAGAATTAATGCCTGCACCAATTCATTATTCTCATAAAATTTTGAGATTAATGGCAGAAGATAGAAAATCTGGTAAATTAAAAAATATTGAGCCAGACTCAAAAAGTCAAGTTACGTTTGAGTATGTTGATGGAAGACCAACTAAAGTAAAATCAGTTGTTATATCTTCACAGCACTCAGCAGATGTAGACCAGGCTAAGGTTAGAGAACTGTTAAAACCTTATTTACTAAAATCAATTCCAGAAAAATTTTTAAAGGGTTTTAATGAAGATGAGCTATATATAAATCCAACAGGAAATTTTGTGATTGGTGGTCCAGATGGTGATTGTGGCTTAACAGGTAGAAAAATTATTGTAGACACTTATGGTGGAGCAGCACCTCATGGTGGAGGAGCTTTTTCAGGTAAAGACCCAACTAAAGTGGATAGATCAGCCGCTTATGCAGCAAGATATATTGCTAAAAATATTGTTGCATCTAATACAGCTGAAAAATGTTTAATTCAATTAGCATACGCAATTGGAGTTTCGAAACCTTTATCAATTTATGTAGACTTGTTTGATAATGATTTAGAAAAAAATAAATTTGTCACAGAAAAAATTTCAGAAAATTTTGATTTAAGCCCAAGAGGTATAAGAGAAATGCTAGGATTAAATAAACCCATTTATGAAAAAACAGCAGCTTATGGTCACTTTGGAAGGATGCCTGAAGCCAATGGAGCATTTTCATGGGAAAAAATAGATAAAAAAGGTGTTTTTTCTAAATAGTTACTATTGAATTAAAAAAAAATCTTTATATATTACTTCTACATTATTGAAATTACAGAATGGGCTCCAGCCCATTTTTTTTTGGAGCTAACAAACTTATGTTAAATAGAAGATCAGATAAATTAGAATTATTAAGAATTGCTGAAGCAGTTGCTTTAGAAAAATCTATAGATAAAGAATTAATTATTGATTCTATGGAAAGTGGAATTGCAAAAGCTGCAAAATCTAAATTTGGACAGGACAATGAAATTAAAGTTTTAATAGACAGGGAAAGTGGTGATATTGGAATTTTTAGAAAATTAATTGTCGTAGAAAAACCAGAAAATACAAATACAGAAATTAATCTTCAAGATGCAATTATTTTAAATGAAGTAAACAAAGATAAGAAAATTGGTGATGAAATTTTACAACCGCTTCCCTCTTTTGATTTTGGAAGAATAGCTGCACAGACAGCAAAACAAGTTATTAGTTTTAATGTAAGAGAAGCAGAGCGTGAAAGACAATACAATGATTTCATAGATAAAAAAGATTCAATTCTAAGCGGAATTGTTAAACGTTTAGAATTTGGAAATGTAATAGTTGATTTAGGTAGAACTGAAGCAATTATTCAAAAAAATGAAATGATACCTAGGGAAAATATTAAAGCTGGAGATAGAGTTAAAGCTTATTGCCATGATGTAAAAAGAGAAGCTAGAGGACAACAAATATTTTTATCAAGAGCACACCCAAAATTCATGGAAAAATTATTTGTTCAAGAGGTTCCTGAAATCTATGATGGTTTAATTGAAATCAAATCATCAGCAAGAGATCCAGGAAGTAGAGCAAAAATTTGTGTTAAAGCAGTTGATGCTTCATTAGATCCAGTAGGAGCTTGTGTTGGTATGAGAGGATCAAGAGTTCAAGCAGTAGTTAATGAATTACAAGGTGAAAAAATTGATATTGTTAATTGGTCTGAAGATCCAGCAATAGTAGTTTCAAATGCACTATCACCAGCTGAAGTTCAAAGAGTAAACGTTGATAATGTTACAAAAAAATTAGATGTAATTTTAACTGAAGAAAATTTAAGTAAAGCAATTGGTCGTAGAGGTCAAAATGTTAGGTTAGCTACTAAATTATTAAATTACGAAATTAATATAATGACTGATGAGGAAGATTCAGAAAGAAGGCAATCTGAGTTTAAAGAAAAAACTGAAAACTTTGTTAAAAATTTAGAGTTGGATGAAACATTGGGGCAACTACTTGTCGCTGAAGGTTTTTCTTCGATTTCAGATATTAAAGATAGTTCACCAGAAAATTTAATGAAAATTGAGGGTATAGAGGAAGATACTGCTAAGGCTTTGATTGAAAGAGCAAAAGAGTTTTACCAAAAAGATCAAGAAGACATCACTCAGAGAATTAAAGACTTGGGACTTCAAGATGATCTTATAAATCACAAAGGACTAACGCCAGGAATGTTGGTTACTTTAGGAGAACAAAAGATTTTAAAACTAGAAGATTTTGCAGACCTTGCCTCTGATGAATTAACAGGTGGTTATGATGTTTTGAAAGGTGAAAGAATTAAGATTCAGGGATATCTTGAAGATTTTGCTTTATCAAAGACAGAAGCAGATGAATTAATTATGTCCGCAAGAAACATAATTTACAAAGATTGAGTAATGAAATATGGAAAACAAAAAAACAAAATTAACACTTTCTGGCATTGCCAAGAAATCGATAGAGAATATAGAGTTAGCAAAAACTCAAAGTAAAAATTCCGTTGTAATTGAAAAAAAACCTAGCAAATTCGCACCTAGAGGTAATTTTACTAGACCTGCTAGTGTTAGGTCAAAACCAGCAGTAACAAACTCAAGTAGCTTACCCCTTAGAACTACATCGGCTCCCAAACCATCTTCTCCAATAACTAATGATTATGAAAAACGTAAGTTAGCCGAGCAAAGAGCAACTAGAAGACTTAAAGGAGATACAGGTAAACCTGACACTAAAAAAAGAGAATTAAAATTAACTGTTTCAAGAGCGTTAAGTGATGAGATTGAAGCAAGAACAAGAAGTATGGCTTCACTTAAAAGAGCAAAATTAAAAGAAAATAGAGAACTTACTAAAGAAGAAATTCAAGAAAGTTTGAAGCCTGTAAAAAGAGATGTGAATATTCCTGAAGCAATAACAGTAAGAGAGCTATCCAATAGAATGGCCGAGCAATCAAATAATGTAATTAAACATTTATTTGGAATGGGAGTTACGGTTACTATCAATCAAACATTAGCAGCAGATACTGCTGAATATTTGGTAAAAGAATTTGGTCATAATCCAATTAGAGAAGCAAAATCAGAAGAAATTATTCAAAAAATAAAAGAGTCTAGATCTGAAAATTTAAAGAATAGACCGCCGATCGTAACTGTGATGGGTCACGTAGATCACGGGAAGACTTCAGTGCTAGATGTTTTAAGAAGTGCAAATGTTGTCTCTGGTGAATTTGGTGGAATAACACAACATATTGGTGCTTATCAAATACAACACGAATCTAATAAGCTAACTTTTATTGACACGCCGGGTCATGCTGCATTTACAGAAATGAGAGCTAGAGGATCAAAATTAACAGACGTTGTAGTATTAGTAGTTGCTGCAGATGATGGAGTTAAACCTCAAACAATTGAATCTATAAAACACGCTAAAGCTGCGAACGTTCCAATAGTTGTAGCAATTAACAAGTGTGATTTACCAGAGGCAGACCCACAAAAAATAAAGAACCAGCTTTTAGAATATGAACTTATTGCAGAAGATTTATCAGGAGATACTTTGATGGTTGAAATTTCTGCAAAAAATAAAAAGAATTTAGATAAGTTAGTAGAGTCGATTGTTCTACAAGCAGAAATCTTAGATTTAAAAACTGACTTTGAATCTAAAGCAACTGGAATTGTTTTAGAATCTAAAATTGATATTGGTAGAGGAGCGGTTGCAACAGTTGTGGTTACATCTGGAACAATTAAAAAAGGTGATTTCTTTGTTAGTGGATTAAAATGGGGAAAAGTAAGAGCTTTAATTAACGATAAAGGAGAAAGTGTTAATGAAGCACCACCATCAATGCCAGTTGAAATTCTTGGTATTAATGGAGCAGCTAAATCAGGAGATGATTTTATTGTCTTAGATTCAGAAAAAGAAGCCAAAACATTAAGTGAGACTAGAGCAGATGAAACCAAAACTGGTGGAAGCCCTCTAACTCTTGCAACTCAAGATTCAGCTTTTGCTGATAAGTCAGCTGCAGAATTAAATATTATCGTAAAATCAGACGTTCATGGATCTGCAGAGGCAATCAAAAGTGCGATTAATCAAATTA